>Ga0222634_1000549_pt1 | contig 16786 bp, 19 predicted proteins | sample AntAcemetageno50_FD_179807 | JGI IMG/M metagenome (GOLD analysis project Ga0222634, IMG submission 179807) | Saline water microbial communities from Ace Lake, Antarctica - #50 | ecosystem: Environmental > Aquatic > Non-marine Saline and Alkaline > Saline | place: Antarctica: Ace Lake | collected...
ACCTACCTTCTTTTTAGGGGCAGCTTTTCTCTTTGTGGCCGTGGCCACTTTCTTTTTTACTGTACTCATTGGATTTGACCTTTAGTTAGTTATTTAAAGAGTGGGGGGAAAGAAAGTCACGCTACCTTTCCGCCCACTCGAAGTTTAGCTTTAGGCATTTTTTGTCTCGTAAAGCTACAAATCAGACATTCATTTATTAATCAAGATCTGATAAATCTACAGTCCCAGTTGTCTTTTCTTCAAAAGCTTTTTCTACTTTCTTGATTGACTGAGCCTCGGTTAGGGGCTCTAACTGTTCGCCTGTGTCAGCAATTGCAACATCAAAACTATGGGCATCTTTACCGTTAAACTTGTGACCTTTCTTGGATACTTTATCCATACCAAGATATGTCACTTGAACAATAGTTCCTATTGTCACGCTGGACATTGCCCATTCAAGATGTCCTGCCCCAAACAGATTGATAACTGGGCCGTCATCTAGAGGTTTAATCTGCCAGTCGTTATTGTCTGCGTTGTACTTGTTTGGACTGCTAGAGATAACCTTTCCAGTAGCAATGACTGTATTGGGTTCTGTCTCTTTGTAGTTAATGTATTTCTTATTGGTTACACTTGTGAACTTCATAATCTTTCCTCTTTAATATATATAATCATTATTGATTAATCTTTAGTATTTAGTCTTTAAAATATTTGCTAAATTTCTTATACTCTTCTGTGGATCTAGAGTCAATATACATTTTATTCTTACACTCTGGGCCCCAGGTATCTAAGTCCAATCTTATTAAATTAAATGCCTGTACCTTTTGCTGCCCTTCAAAGTACCAGGCAAATGCCTGCCTCATGCAACTCTTAAATAGCTCTAAGCAAGCTTTCTCTTCATCATAGTCATACTCAATATAAAGGGCATCATGTAAAGGTATAATTACTACAAGTCCAGCATCCTGACATAGCTCTACTGCTTTTCTTAAGATACAAGACCCTACTCCCTGAATAGGCATGTTGCCTACAGATCTTTGATTATCATTATCGCCAAACATCATCCAACCGTCGGGTAAATTGATCTTACCTTCCTCAACATACTCATTTTTAATATTAAATGCCCATGCTGAATACTCTGGGTAGGCAGCATTAAATTTATCAATTAGATCTTGAGCTTCTACTTGAGTATGTTCGACTCCAGTATCTACTGTAAGTTTATTCGCTAACCCTTTAGCTCCCATACCGTAACTAATAGCTAGCACTGTAGCTTTGAATCTGTCTCTTTGTAGCTTATGACTTTCCTTAGTAGCATTTTGTGGTACAGATCCAGCAAGTTTGGCAAATGCAAGGTACACATCCCCAGATGCGTATGATTTAATCATGTTTTGATCTTTAGAAACAAGAGCAGATATTAAAAACTCCTCTGAGACATAATCAATAGAGGCTATTGCTTTACCGGGTTTAGGTTCGACAAGAGATCTCATCCAGGCAGCTTTTAGATGGATGAATCCCAGAGCTTTGGGTTGATACCTGGCACTTTGAGCTCCATAAGCATTAAGGTATGGATGGGCCCTATCATCTGATCCATAGTATGAGAAAAATGTATCTTTATTCTTAGCAGTCACACTCTTGGGTTTAAATCCATTCAGTGATTGTTGAAGCTTAAGATACCTTAAGAATTGAGCAGGAAAGTTACCTCTTGGAAATTCATGTCTAAAAGAGAAGTGCTTCTCCCAGGCATCAAGGGCTAGGGAGTAGTCTTTACTCGCTGTCTTTACCCATTTATTTTTATATTCCGAGGATTCAATCCATTCCTTAATAGGTTTTTGAAATAGAGCATACTTCTCTTCTTTCTTTTTCCATTTAAATATCTCCATGTCAGGAAACTGTTTGTTAATATCCTCTTGAACGTCCTGTATTATTTTAGGAATGTTTCTAGTAAAGGCAGTTACCTTTTGTCGGCTAACTGGGTAACCAATTGAAGCAATGAGAGCCGCTCTTGCAACGGACTCCCCTCTATAGAGTTGTTGTACGTGGAGACTTTGTAGCTCCCTTTTAGAAAGTAACCTTTTGAAGTGTTTGATCTGAGCGTTGTATATATCTTCAAGATCTTTAATATCACCCAATCCATAGTCAAGAATACTTTGTTTATCCTCATCGGAGTATACATTTGTCTTTAATATAAGATCTCGCATCTTATTCTTGTTTGTGTAATCACTAGTAGTAAACTTTCCAAGAAGTTTATATGTGCCTGCTAAAAGATTAGTCGGAGTCCTATCGTGTCTACGCTTGTCCTTATCATCTCCGTATTCTTTTCTATATGTTTTAAGTATCCTGCCATCAATGACCTGCTTACCATAGCCGAGCAGATCATTATGATTAGTGAGCATACGGTACTCAACATTAAGATCAATGCAAGGGAAGGTGATTGGATTAATACCTAGTGCTATTAATGACTGGCCTTCAGCATTATACGACCAACATCTTATAGTATATCCTAGGTCTCTATAGTGTAGAAGTATCTTTTTAAGTGCTGCTTTTTTCTTTGGATCATTATGTAACCAGATAGATCTTTGGTTCTCTCCATCGCTAAAGGCAACTGATACCAAGTCCAGTATTGCTTCATTAGTCCCTTTATATTCAAAATCTATATCTAGCCACTTTTGTTTAGGCATAGGTAGCCTCAAAAATACTAGCCTGATAGCATCCTACATATCCTGGAATATCTCTCCACTCTTTCATAATCACTCCAAAGGTTTAAGTATCAGGTCATTGTCTACTGCATCATGTTCTATAGTGCAAACAGGTTTCCCATTCCATGTAAAATTTTTAAAGAAGTCTGTAAATGTTTGTAGTCTAGGGAAATATTCCCCTCTATTACCTGTACGATGTTTCTTGTTATACTGAGACTTGGAAAAGATATAGCTTACTTCCTCTCCCTCTTCTAATTGATTTATGAGCTCATCGTAGTAATGAAAGCTAGTAGCTCTAACCACTTGCTCAAAGGTTGGACCATGATACACAGCATCAGGGGCATACTTATAGTCTTTGAAGTTATTAAGGACCCAGTGACCTAGATTAGCTACAAAAGCAGGGTCATTAGTCATACGAGACTTATAGTCCTGCATAAACTCTAATCCAAACTCTTCTATAATGTGCCTACCTGAGTCCTCCAGGAAGTAATGCCTTCTATTAGTAGGCTCAGTATAGATATCTCCTATCTCATTACTCGCTGCAAAGAAGCTAATAGTATTAGGGATTGTCATTGAAGCTTTACCCTTTGGATTGATGTAGAGCATGTCCTCTACGAACTGTTTCTCTATAGCTACCTGGCTCTTTACAAGTCTATGTTCATCAAGAAAAACCATTCTCTTATTGAGGAAGGCATCTTTATGTGGGGAGGCCATGAAGTTCTTATCAGTATAAGAAGTATTCTCCATTCCTACTAAATTACCTGGAATAAATCCCATTACTGTAGACTTCCCAGTACCTTCTCTCTTATGGACCAACATAGGGATATTCTTATTTCGATCATTCATCATATGGTACAGCGCACAGAAGTATCTCTCCCTCATCTCTGCGTTAGCAAACCTGGAGAAAATCATTCTTTGGTGCTCTTTAAATAGGTCCTCTTTCTTATTCTCCTCAAAAGTCCAGCGCGGAGGAAGATAACTATTAACCTGGGGAAATTTCTTAGGTCCAGTATTATATGTGATATATCCATCAAGCTCTAAAGGTTTAACCGAATACTTTACAATAAAAGGGTCAATCTCTTTCTTAACCATTTCCCACTCTTTTTGATTAAAAAAGCTTTTATACACAGAAAAATCTACAGGACTAATCAATCTTGTGTCGCTATGCAGTAGATAGTTTTGCCCTGAAAGGACATCTTGAATTGGAATGTGCGAATCTACAATTTCTTCTAACGCTTGGCTAACTGGAGGCAAAATGACCTCTTCCTGCACTTCTTCAATGGAATAAAATAGTTCGGAGATTATTTTGTCATATGCTTCAGGTTCGTCAATTTGCATCAACCTATACTTTGTAGCCTCTGGATGATTTGCGTCCTTTAGAAAGCCTGTTAAGCCCTTCTTAAACCTACCTTCTGGGTAGGGGACATTGTTATATATAACCTTGTTACCTTTCCTAACTAACTTCAACTGATCTACTATATTCATAGCTGCGTATACTCCTAGTATATATAAGATTAAAGATTTACATTTATTAACCTAACTTTTTTCTTTTTTCTGAAAAAAAATTTATCCGATATAACCTAAAAGCGATCTTTGATCTTTTCTTTCATAGCATTGAGTCATAGATAGCTCTACATTACTCTGCGCAATAAAGATAAGATTGAATAAAATTGATTGCTCCAAAAGGTCTCCTAAGTGTTACCTGTAAGATCAAGATTATGATAATGATAAGAGTCAGTCAATAAAGAATTGGGCACTAGGAATAATTGGGTTAAACATTAGGAGAGATTTTACCCTCTCCCTCTGTCTACAGTGTAACTCTAAGGTCAATTAGAATTGTCCAGAAAGGACAACTCACAGTACCTTTTATATTTACAAAGCACAATCCATAAACTTTACTATATCTTATATGGATATTCTTAAACATCTAGATAATAAGACTAAGAATCGAATCATTGGGGCCTTACGCCAAGAGTTTAAGTACTCTCCTCTGTATCAAGAGGCTAAGAGGCGTTACCGTGTCGAGAAGCATGAGGGTAAGTTTAAGAATGGCCGTGATAAGTATGGAGTATATTATAGATGTGCCATGTGTAAGGAACTATTTAAAGATAAGCAAATTCAGATAGACCATAAGATCCCAATAGGTCCTCAAGGTTATAGTCTAGACGGTTGGTTACGCAGGGCGTGGTGTATAGATACTGGGGGAGCAGATAATCTCCAAGCTCTATGCAAAGAAAAATGTCACAAAGCTAAGACTATTCAAGATAAAAAGAATATATGACACTTTAATAATGACTCATGTCCTAAGGCTAAGGCTAAGAATAAGACTAAAAAGTTTAATCCTCGCAAGCGTTGACAAGCCTTAAAGAACAAATGAGAATGAAGAATCGTTAGTGACGAAAATGAAAAGGAAGCTTTGTGAGCGAGATAAAATCTAAAGAGATTAAGATGGTCCCTATCGATCAATTAGTCGAGAACCCCAAAAACGCAAATATTCATTCTGAGGAACAAATTCAGAGACTCGCTAAGATTATCGATTTTCAGGGCTTCAGAGTACCCTTAACGGTCTCCAATCGCTCAGGCTTTGTAATGGCCGGTCATGGTAGAATAGAAGCGGCCAAGGTGCTAGGAATGGCTGAGCTGCCAGTTATCTTTCAAGACTTCGATAACGAGGCGCAAGAATATGCTTATCTTGTATCTGATAACGAGATAGCACGGTGGGCTAAGTTAGACGTTGATAAATTCGGCTTAGATATTCAAGATTTTGAAATAGATATAGAACTTTTAGGTATTGAGGACTATGAAGCTGTAGAGATTGAGGTACTAGAACCACAATGCGACGAGGACGACGTACCAGAGCTAAAAGAAGATCCGGTTACTAAGCGTGGCGATGTTTGGTTACTAGGAGATCATAGATTACTTTGTGGTGACTCGACAATGATTGACGATGTTGAGAAGTTAATGAATGGCGAAAAAGCTGACATGGTTTTTACTGATCCGCCGTATGGGATGAATCTAGATGCTGACTATTCAACAATGCCAGAAGCTACCAGTGGGACAAAGCCTAAAAAATGGGACAATATAAAGGGTGACCACGATGACTTTAGTTCTGAATTAATTAATACAATATTTGCAAATTTTGATTACTGTGAAGATATATTTATATGCGGAGCAGATTACTTTTGTGAGGTATTCCCTGATAAGAATACAGGGTCATGGATAGTTTGGGATAAGAGAGTTACGGAAAATTTTGACAGAATGATCGGCAGTGCATTCGAGTTGATTTGGTCAAAGAAGAAGAGAAAAAGAGAGATAGCTAGAATTAATAATACTTTATATTCAGGGGAAACTGATGCTAAAAATAAGGTACACCCAACCCAAAAACCATTAAAGCTTTACGATTGGATATTTGAAAGAGCGTCGGGACATAAGTTTGTTGCCGATTTATTCTTAGGCTCAGGCTCAACATTAATAGCCTGCGAAAAAACAAATAGAAAATGTTACGGTATGGAGTTAGACCCTATGTACGTTGATGTAATCATAAATAGATGGCAAAACTACACAGGCAAGAAGGCTGTGTTAGAATCAAATAATAAAACTTACGAAGAGTTAAAAAATGGCAAAGAAAAAAAGCAAAGCTAAGAGTAAAGTAATGGGTCGGCCAGTTAAAAAGCTCGAGGACCTATCGATAGACGGCTGGACACTTCTAAATTCACTAATAATCTGGTCTGCTCACTCAGAGTACATAGCTGATCAACTAGGCATTTCAGAAGACACTTTGTCCAAAAGGATAAAAGAGAAGCATGGAGTCACTTTTACGGAGTACCGCAATAAACAAAAAGAAAAGATAAGAATTAACCTAGCTAAGAAGCAATACGACGTTGCAATCTCTGGAAATCCAACCATGCTAATCTGGCTTGGTAAAAATGAGCTCGGTCAAGCCGATAAGAATGAGATCGAACAAACTAATAAAAACATTGAGATTCATATAAGTGAAGACGACAGTAATCTCTGAGTTTAAAAAAACAGTAAAGCAATGTCAGGCCATTCTTCTACTAGCCTGTGACGCTGTAAATATAATGCTCTACGGCGGCAGCCGCTCGGGCAAGAGCTTTATAATTATCTACGCTATTATCGTTAGGGCCTGCAAAGAAAAGTCTCGTCACGTTATTCTAAGAGAAAAATTCAATCATGCTAAAAACTCCATATGGAGAGAGACACTACCCAAGGTTCTTGATCTATGCTTCCCAGAATTACAATATGAGGCCAATAGATCAGATTTTTTCCTAACCCTGTCTAACGGGTCGGAAATTTGGGTCGGAGGCTTAGACTCAAAGGAGCGTACGGAGAAGATACTAGGTAAAGAATACTCAAGCATTTTCTTTAACGAATGTTCCCAGCTTATGTATGAGTCGGTCGTCGTTGCTCTAACTCGTTTAGCTGAGAAGAATGGGTTAAAGAAAAAGGCCTATTACGATGAGAACCCACCGTCTAAAGCTCACTGGTCTTATTGGCTATTTATAAGGGGCCTAAACCCCCTAGACAACGAACCCGTAAAGAACCCTGAAAATTATAAATCAATGATCATGAACCCCACAGATAATTTGATCAACATCGACGAGAACTATTTAGAGCTCCTTGAGTCAATGCCCGAGAAGCAAAGAAAACGGTTTATGGAGGGCATATTTGTAGACGCTGACGATGGCATGGCCTACTACGAATTTAAGAGAGATGAGCACGTCCAGGAGATACACATGGACAATAAAATAGGGAGAGTCATGATTGGTATGGATTTTAACGTCCAGCCCATGACCTCTACAATAGGTTACTTTACCGATAAAATCTTCTATGTAACTAACGAGGCGTTTCTCGAGAACTCCGATACTCCCAAGATGTGCAACGAGCTTAAGCGTTTGGATGTATCTCATGGCCTAGTCTACCCCGATAGTACAGGGCGTAATAGAAAGACCACAGGTAAGTCAGACTTTAAAGTCTTAGAAGACGAGGGCTTTACAATCGTTGGAACTAGAAACCCTTTCGTTTCAGATAGAGTTATAAATATCAATCGATTACTAAAAGACAACAGAATTATAATAGATCCTAAATGCAAGAAGCTTATTAACGACCTAGAAAAAGTTTCTTGGAAAAACAATGAGCTAGATAAAAAAAGCGACCCAATGCTTACTCACATATCAGATGCACTCGGATATTGGTGCTGGTCGCTTGACAACATCGTATACAACAGTAGAAAATCATCTACAAAACAACTATAAATGGAGATAAAATGTCTAAAGATACAAAAGTAACTAAAGCTCGACCAGTTCAAGAGAAAGTCGAAGTACCAAGATCAGAAGTTGAGACAAAAGAATTTACGAACGAAGAAAAAGAAGTTCTTAACGGTCTTAAAGCACGCCATGCTGTGATTACTAAAGATCCAATGCAAGATAATCTTCCGTTTAAAGAGTTTGCCTTTACTAAACTTAACTACTTAATTAAATCAGATCTTAAGAACGTTTCAAGATCTGAAGACGAGACACCTAGAAAGCTAGAAGAATCTCAAAAAATCATGATTGCTGAAATGGCAAAGAAATACGTTAAAGATATTGAAGTTCTAAGCTCAATCGTTGAGAAGTTGTAATGCTACTAAGAGAGCGTATAAGCGAGATACTTGACTATATAAACGGATATGATTCTTACTTAGATCATAACAAAAAGCTTCTAGATATCCATCAAGGTAACTTAAGACCTTACGTTGAGAAAGATCTAGAGAGCTGTTTAAGTAAAGAATATTACGCCAAGATGAAAGATCGATTAATTATCATTAATATTCTTCAACGCTTTATAGACAAAGTTTCAAAAGTCTACGCTCTCACTCCTATGAGAACTGTAAAAAAAACAAGTGCTTCAGACGAGAAGCTCTTAGAGTTCTACGAGAATAAGTTCGACATGAACGTCAACATGAATGACGCGGACGAGTATGCCAATTTATTCAAGGGTTACTTATTAGATCCCTATATAGACGAGAACGAACCACAGCTAAGAGTCTCTCCTTTCGATAGATTCCTAGTTAAATCTGACTCATCTAAAAACCCTTTAAAGACTGATTTACTCATTAAGTTCATGGGCGAGAAAGCTGTTAAGGTCGAAGACAAGCGTCAAAGATTAGGTTATCGAACAGAGATGAGAGAAGTCTTTTATCTCTATACCGATGAAGAATTTCTAGCTATTGACGATAGAGGCGACATTTACGAAGAAGGTATGCGAGATCAAGATGGAACTAATATCTTTGGTATTATCCCCGCTTTCTATGGCTTTAGATCTAGAATCGATCTAATACCAAGACAAGACACCGATCTTCTAGGTATTACAAAAATCATTCCTGTACTGCTCTCTGATTTATCAGGCGCGGTTCTCTTTCAATGCTTTTCGATAATGTACGGCGTTGACGTTGACGCAGAAAATCTAGTTATGAGTCCTAACGCTTTTTGGTCTTTTAAATCAGATCCTACAAGTGATAGACAACCGACAGTAGGCGTCATAAAGCCCGAAGCCGATATTGATAAAGTTCTTAACTTTATTATGCAAGTCTTTACTCTCTGGTTAGAAAGCAAAGGCATTAAAATAGGCGCGGTCGGTCAAATGGACGGTGCTAACGCAGCGAACGGTATATCTAAGATCATTGATGAAATGGATACTACTGAGCTTAAAAAGTTAAACATCAAAGCTTTTAAACGCGATGAAGAAAGATTCTGGCAAGTTCTAAAGTCTATTCATAATACTTGGGTTACTCAAGGGCTACTTACAGGTCATCCTAAGTTCTCAGAAGCTTTTGAAGTAGGGATCGATTTCGATGAACCTGTCGTAGTAACTGATAGAGAGAAAGAAGTTAGAACCGTATCGCTTGAAGTAGACGCAGGGTTCCTGTATCCTGAAAAGGCAATAAGGAAATTGTATCCAGATGCTGAAGAGGACGAAATTGCAAAGCATCTAGAGTTTTACGAGCAAGGAGCTAATGTAGATGGCGAAATGGCAGAAGACGACGATACCAATATCGAAGAAGTATAGCCCTACAGAACGTAAAGCAATAGCTCAAGAAGTTATAGAGTTTATTAGAGATAGAACTAGTAAAGGTAAAGATAAAAACAATCAATCATTTAAAGGATACTCCAAAGGCTATAAATCTTCTCTAGATTTTAAGCTTGGGGGTAAAAGCTCTAAAGTAAACTTACGTTTAACTAATGAAATGATGAGTGAGCTAGATCTAATAAGTCATAAAAATGGTTCGTTATTAATCGGATACGATAAAGCAGATAGTAATCTTAACGGTAAAGTAGAGGGTAATCGTCTGGGTACCTATGGGAATAAACGCCCAGTAACTAGAGGTCGTGACTTTCTAGGGATTGCTAAAAAAGACTTAGATAAAATCCTAAAGAAGTACCCCACTAGTGGTGAGGGCCTAGGTAAACGAGCACTAGAGATTTTAAAAGCCTCTAGGGCCTCAGAAGAAATAGTCGCAGGAGTAGTGACCGAGATACTTGATGAAGTCTAAACAATCAAAAAGAAACCGAACCCTATTAAATAATACCTCTAAGGAAATAGAGCGGATAGTTGACAAGTTTAAGAGCAATAGAGGAGAGATGAATAGCCTGGGCAATAAGATTCTAAAGCAGATACAGGTAAGAACTCGCTTAGGTTTCGGCGTTGCAAAAGGCAACAGGAAAGTAAGGCTTGCAAAACTTAGTAACTCCTACAAAGATACGCGTAAAGGTAAGATCCGCTTCTTTACGACCAAAACAGGTCAGGTAATAAGAATAAGTAACAAGAAAGCCATAAGACCTAAGGGTTTAAGCAGGGGAACCACGGCAAGCAAGTCTAACTTAACAGCGACGGGGCTTATGCTTAATTCATTGACAGCTAAAGTCGCAGGTCGCAGAATATTCATAACGTTGGAAAATAAAAAAGGGAAAGATATATTCGGAACACCCTCAAAAACGAGCACTAACGCTAAAGCTGGCTACCAGGCGAATCAAGGTAGACGCTTCTTAGACTTGGCATCGTTTGAAGTAAAAATGTTCAAACAAATAGTAACAAAAAAACTAATAGCGCTAGGCGCAAAAATGCTTAAAAAATTATAAGGGAGAAAAAAATGAGTGAGGTTAGTGACCAAACTAAAGACGATCAAGTTAGTGACGAGATTGTAGATCCAAAGACCGAAGATAGTGTTAAATATGACACTTTCCAACGAGTCCTAAGACAGAAAAAGTCTTTAGAGGAAAAGTTGTCAGCTTATGAAAAGACTCTTGAAGAGATCAAGATGAAAGATGAAGCGGATCAACAAGAATCTCTAAAGAAGCAACAAAAGTTTGAAGAGCTGTCGAAAGACCTTGAATCAAAGCTTGAACACGAGCGTAAAGAAAAAGAGACCTTTAAAAAGTCTTGGCTAGACACTCACAAGCTTCAGGCCGTTTTAGATAAGCTACCAAGCAAGCCAAAGAGACAAGAGTATTTAAGTTTTATCGATATTGATAAAATTGAAATAGATCCTGAGACTGGTATCGTTGCTGAGAGTGTAGAAGAGGTAGCTAATAGCTTTCTAGAAAACTACGGGGATCTCCTTCAAAAGTCGGGTAAAAATCTTCCAGACGATGCACCTAGCAGCAAACAAAAACTAACGCACGAAGCTTGGTTGAAACTTCCTTTATCGGAAAAGAAAACTAGGCTTAAAGACGTAATTTAAGGAGAAAAAATGTCGACAACTAATTTAAGTGATGTAAACGAACAAATACAAAAATTTTGGTCACCAATGTTCATGGACGAGTTAATGGAAAGTGTTTTACTTCCATCACTTGTTAATAAAGATTATGAAGGTTCTATCGCTAAAGGCGGGGATACTGTTTATGTATCTCAAATTAACCGACCTGTAGGTGAAACTAGAACTGTTGGAGTAAATGCTGACACTTTTAATAGTGAGAAGCTAAGTACTTCAAGAGTAGCTATTCAAGCTAATAAGCGTTTTCAAGCTTCTTTTGAGTTTGACGATCTTGTAGATCTTCAATCACAAATTGGCGACCAAAACTCTAAAATTAGAGCTACACTTCTAGAGTCAATGGAAATTCAACTTAATAATTATCTCTATTCTTTAATATCTCCAAGTGCAGCATCGCCAGATCATGTTTTAACAAGTGTAACTGACTTTAATCTAGCTCAGTTAAACATCGTTAGAACTCTTGCAGCCCAAGCACATTGGAGAAAAGACGGATGGTATCTATTAGCTGATCCTCAATACGTTTCTGATATGTTGAACAACAGTACTTTGACCAGTGTAGACTTCGGAGCACAAGACGCGCCAATTATCGGTGGTCAAATGTCACGTCAGAGATTAGGATTTAACATTTTAGAAGACGCCTCTGATGGTATTTTAAGCCTTTCAGGCTCTTCAGCAGATGCGGCTATCGCTTTTCACCCTGACTTTATGCACCTAGTAATGCAAAAACAACCTACTTTTAAGGTTGCTGATCTTACTTCTAATCATCAACACGGTTTCGTTATCGTTGCTGACATGATTGGAGGAGCTGGTCTAGGTATTGACGGGGCCAAGAAGCACATTAGTATTATCAACTCATAATTATGAGCGGTAACTTTGATATTTATAAAAATCTCTTGATCTTGGAAGCCTCAACGGCTTCTGAGCTTCAAGAGAGGCTTAAAAGCATTAGGGTTCCGATTAGGATTTTACAAATATATTCAGATGGAAAAAAGCATTACGCAGCTATAAACACAAATAGAAAATTAGGAGTAAATAATGGCAGTACTAGCAAGTAAAAAAGTAGTTGGCGGCGGGTTCTCAAACGCTGGCGATATTGTAAGAGTAAAGTATGACTTCGCAGCAGATACAGGCGCGGTAGCAGACTATGACGTTCTAGTGGCGGATAAGTCTTGCGTTGTAGAGTTTCTTTTTGCAGATGTTGAGACAGCGGCTACTTCAGATGGTTCTTTAGTTGTCGATCTTGGAAAAGGAGCTGGTGGAGCTCAGTTTTGGTCTAATCAAGCCGTTGCATCTATTACTCTCGATGCTATCTTAGGTCCAGATACAGCAGAGTCTAAATATGTTGAGCTTGCTTCAGGTGAGAAAATCGTATTAGGTCTTGAAGCTGCGGCAGCAACAGCAGGAAAATTTGAAATGGTTTTTAGAATTTATTCTAGATAATTAAAATTGAGTTTGAGGGGTCTCAATCTAAAAAAGCCTCTCGCCATAAAGGAGTTATAATTGGCTAAGACTGGAAATGTAAACACCGATTTCGCTAAGTCAATTATATACTCTCCTGCTAGAGCAGAAGGTACGGCATGATAACAAGAATACTTCACTCAGATAATGGGACAATAGAAGACTGGACCCCCGAAATATCTAAATATAAGTCAGGGGAAAAGACTTTTAGCTATGTGACGGGGGAGGACGCTATTTATTTAGGTTCTCTTTTTCCCTTCAACCACAAATATATTAAACTTGGCGAAACAGTAAACAGTGAAACGGCCACTATGTCCCTAAGATACTGGGATGGTGATGAGTTTGTGAGCGTGGCCGACTTCACGGACGAGACTGCCACGCTTGCGAACTCGGGTTTCCTAACGTGGACTCCTGATCAAGATAAACTTTGGAGCTTAGAAGACACCGAAGATATAACGGAGCTCAACACTATAAAAATTTATAATATGTATTGGCTAAAGATTACGTTCAGCGCGAACTTAACAGCCGCTATTGACCTTTCATGGATAGGTCAAAAGTTTTCCGACGACGATGATCTAGGATCCGAGTACCCTTCGTTAGTTAGAAGCGCGATGCTTACCGCTTATGAAGCCGGTAAAACTACGTGGGAAGAACAGCACGTAAAAGCTGCTGAAATTTTAATAAAAGACCTTATTGAAAACAACGTTGTGGACAATAGGGGTCAAGTCTTAGTGAGAGAGAAGTTCAAGCTAGCGTCGGTTAGTAAGTGCGCCGAGATAGCCCTTAACGGCTTTGGCGACGACTACATAGACGATAAGATAGCTGCTAGGCAAGAGTATAACGCCCGAAAAAAGCTTAGAGTTTACATGATTGATAAGGATGAAAACGCCATTTTAGGCGAATTAGAGTCTAGAACTAGACACGGGTTTCTAAGCCGATGAGTAAAATAACGACAATTTATAATGCACTCTTACCCGTAGTGGCCGCAATCTTTCCTAGTAAAACTAAGATTGCTAACCCCTACGACTTAGAAAGCAATCCTGAAGGCTTCTTGCGAGAAGGTTATGGGGTAAAAATCAACTCTATGGAACCAGAAGAAGGGGAGTTTTGTAAGTATAGATACAACGTAGAGTTCTCAGTCATTATAACTAAAGAAGTTATAAAGACCGATGAGAACGCAACGGTTTTAGAGGTCGCAACACTTGCTTTATTAGAAGATATTAACACAGCACGTTTTAACCTCGACAAAAATCATGAGCTAGGCGTTGGAAATTCAGTGGACCATATAGACGTAGGGTCCAGCACAGGTATAGAATTTATCTCAGGCGATAAATTTAATTTTATTAGTATGGAACTAAACTTTTCGATAAGTACAACAGAAGAACGAGGGTAATATCATGGCAGAAATAAGTAAAGCATCCTTAATTGCAACGAAAAAAGAAACGACAAGTGGGGAACTAATCGCCCCTAGTAGTGGTGCCGACTTTATTCCAGCACGCCCAGGAGCAACAGTTACAGCAGCTTTTGAAGTCATTGAAAGTGACGAGCTTCTAAACAGTATAGGAAAATCAGAGTCTACACTAGGTAAAGAGACACCTAGTATTTCCCACCCAGCTTATTTAAAGCACTCAGGGACAGAAGGTCAAGAACCTGAAGTAGGAGTTATTTACGAATCTTGCTTAGGGGCTAAGACAGTAAACGCCACCGAATACTCTGTGACATCAGGGTCAAGTGTCGGGTCAAGTGCGGCAAGATCAGCTCTTAAAATGGCTTCTAGCAACGAAGATAACTTTGAAGTTGGTCAAGGGGTTCTGATTAAAGACGCAACTAACGGATACAAAATAAGAAATATTTGGGCCATTGATTCAGGCAATGACGAACTTGACCTAAGTTTTAACGTAGACAACGCGCCAGCTTCAGGAGTTGCTCTTGGTAAAGCGGTTACATACAAGCCATCCTCTACAGGGCACCCCTCTTATTCTTATTGGAAATATGAAGGCAATGGCGGAGCTATTTCGGCAATGGCCGGAGCTCAAACAAGTTCAGTAAGTTTCAATTATACAGCCGGTCAAAATGTTGAGGTTGAGTTTTCAGCAGAAGGAACGGGGGCATATTGGAACCCTATTTTAATAACTTCTGCTAATAACAAGATCGATTTTACAGACGATGCTGGTGACGTAGCCGCAACTCTAACTAGTAAAGCTTACAAGACTCCTTTGGATTTAGCCGACGAGATTGCAACTAAAATGACATCGGCTTCAGTCGGATCAGGCGACGATACTATCTCTTGTACGTATAGCTCGACAACCGGGAAGTTCACGATACTAACTGACGGGTCAACTTTAGAGCTTCTATGGGAGTCCGGGACTAATACAGCATCAAGCGTAGGGACAAGCATAGGCTTTTTAGTCGCCGCAGATGATGATAGTGCTACAACTTACACAAGTGATAATGCAATAAGCTTTGCGGCCGCACTTACTCCTGCCTATGACGCTGTATCTCTAATCGTAGCGAAGAACGTTGAGTTTATGATTGGAACTTTTGACGAGAACATTTGCAGAGAGGCCAGTGCGTTTAGTTTAACAATTGATAGACCTAACGTTGATGTAGATAGCTTCTGTGCTGAGTCAGGCGTAGCTGAAAAGATACCCGAGTCAAGAGCAGTAACAGGGTCAGCAACTCTTTCATTAAAAAGATATGAGTCGGCTTTATTTGATAGACTTAAAGACAACGAAAGTGTTTCGATCGCTATGAATGTTGGACCTAAAACAGGGGCAGGAAATTGGATCGAAGGGAAATGCGTTAATCTCTACGTGCCTCAAGCAAAGATCACAGCCCATAACGTAACAGGTGACACTTACATAACAGTTGAAATAGAGTTCAACGGCTTTGTAAGCTCAAGCCAGGAAGACGTATTTATTAACTTCTTATAAAGGAAAAAATGGAAAAGATAAAATGCGGAAAGCATGGTTATTTTACTTTTAGAAAACCTAATATAGCTGAGGGCATGAGACTAGCCGCTACGGTATTCCCTACAGACGCTGAATATTTGGATTGCTCGAGTATTCCTAATCTCATGGCCGCAAAAACTACAGAAAGAATGGGTTTTTTGATTGATGAAGTAGCTATTAAAATAGATAAAAAAGAAATAACAACCTACGATAAAATGCTCGAGGAGTACGATCTTATCAAGTACATAATTGAAATGGTCGAAACCGTTATGGGTTGCCTAGAGTTAGCTATAAAAAAAAAGAATGGTTAAGAGAAGCCACGGCGTTAGTGGTAAACGGCATTACCACAACAAAGCACTTGGGCGACGTAGCCAGCGACGTTGACTTAAAAGGTATTGAGTCATGTTTTAAAGACATCGTAGAATACGACAACTTTAAAAGGGCTACAAAGATGGGAATAACCTTTGCAGCAAAAGACGTAGAACATTACGACTACTTAAGGTTTAGGGCCATAGAAGATAAAATCTCAGGGATGAAAAATGGCAAATGAGCAATTAATCTACGACTTACTTAAGGGTAAAAATACTCTTAAAGGTGAGTTAACTAAGACTCAAAAACTAGCCTCTCTTTTAGATAAATCAATCTCGGGGACAGCCAGCGGTTTTCTCAATCTTAAGTCGGCCCTCCTTGGTGGGTTCGCTATTGCCGGAATAGGCGTAGCCATTAGTAAATCATTAGAACTCAAAAACTCCTTAATTGGTTTACAATCTGTCGCTAGAAACACGGGTGCGGATGTCTCTGCTATAACTAATGCGGCGAAAGACTTAGCAAAGGATGGACTTGTCCCCCTAACTGACGTTTCAAACTCCCTAAAATCCCTACTAGCCACAGGCTTTAGTGGCGACGAGGCCATAACAGTCTTTAAAGGTCTAAGAGAAGCG
>Ga0222634_1000551_pt1 | contig 16700 bp, 23 predicted proteins | sample AntAcemetageno50_FD_179807 | JGI IMG/M metagenome (GOLD analysis project Ga0222634, IMG submission 179807) | Saline water microbial communities from Ace Lake, Antarctica - #50 | ecosystem: Environmental > Aquatic > Non-marine Saline and Alkaline > Saline | place: Antarctica: Ace Lake | collected...
AACCGCATATCACAATCATAGAAATATGTCGTTCGGTGCTTCTACGCTGGCTCATCGGATCCACACGGTTCCAACCAAAACAATGTTCGGTCGGTATGACGAATTTCAGGGAAACTTACAGGATGCTGGAGCAACGGAATGCTACTACCACGCCATACAAACAAAGGATTCTATTACGTCGCTGACTGGAGACAACGGAAGTGGACTGCCAAACCCCTCTAAGCTGATTTCTCCAGACGGATCTATGAAGGGAGAAACGGACATTGGACAGTTTTACTCTGGAGGATTTACCAGTATTATGTCATCCGATGCCGATGTCGCAACCGTCTTTAGTTGCGCACGAAAGGGTAAGCGTCTGATACGTTCCGTGTGGGAATGTAGACCAAAGGAAATGAAGCAATTCGTATCGGACAAGGTAAAGGCCGGAGAACCTATGTCTGACATCAATACTGAATTAATGAACGAATACCACCCCGATGTAGACCAGAATGATGCACGGAGCACAAAGCATATCAGTGGTTATTTGGACGATCTTCGCACACAGTATGGCGATGTTCCTATCGTTCAAGCATTGATTTAGAAGAAGCATACTGGGACGGTTATCCTTCTCAGATATGAGAAAGAAACCTCTCCCCATACGTTCAGGGCAATGAAGGAATATGTATCTAATTCATTTAAGAATGACATCTATAAACTCAAGATGTCATTTACATCAGATATCGCCTATCACTGCTTTATAGATCAAACCGATCTTCTTAAAGAAGACCCCCACTTTGAGACACTGGGATACTTTTAGGGGGACACCTTTCAGTTTCCCGTGCTGATTCACCGAAATCCGAATGAATCCATTGTAATTGCGTAGGGTCGAGACTATTTCTATGAAACGAACTTCCGAGCTAAGTTGAAGGTGCGTAAAAGGGTTCGCATCACTCCTGAAACGAGACTGTCGTATGAAGAAAAAGGCTATACACATCAGGTGATACTCAAGCATTCGATCGTGGATCACGTCCACGAGAAGAGAATCAGGTCTCTTTATGAAATGGAATGGAAGAATATTCGTGTTCCCGTGATAGAGACGGCGAAGAAAATACACGGAATCGGAAACAACGTCAAACTTTAGTCCAATCTAATGAAGCGTGGTAGTGGATCTTTCCTTGCTCAGGAATAGGGTGTTATACAGTCATCCATTTTCATTTCGGATGCTTTGAAGACATAGTTCGGAATCACGGCACAGAAGGATAGGATCGAACTGGAGACCCCGTGTGCGTCGACGCATACTATCCTTTAGATGATCCTTCGTAGCAATCTCTGGTGTAACGCATTGTTTGGAACGAAGGATAAGGTGAAGTATGATATCATCAAGCGAACCTATATGAATCTAGGTGACAAGAAGGGTTGTTGTGATAAGAATGGAGCCGATTGGAAGTTCTTCGAGGATACATTTGAGTTCATTCTATCCTCTTCCAATCGGAATGGACCAGGTAGAGAAGCATCCAACTACTATTCGTATATCGAGAAAGAACGCAACCACGATCGATTGCGCCTCGCGACAGCCTCTAAACCGAAAGTGGAAGCCTCGAAACCGAGCTAGAATTGCCTCGCCAAATCGATCTCCATTGCGAAACGTAGCACGGTGTGCGACGAGAGTCACTATGTCCCTCCTGCGATTCGCAGTGGATTCACCCAACATAAGAAAAAGACGGTGATTCCGGTCATCCGGAAACTCGCAGACATCCCACCGGGTTCACTGACGGAACGTCAAAAAAAATTCATACACGAGTTGGTAGATACGTTTGTCGCACATAGCACATCCAATGACGTCTGTAAACAATCCCTCATACAAACAGCGACACCTCAATTGATCTTGAAGTGGTATATACAATACCACACAAGAAAGGGGACAAATGATACAGTAATCGGTTCCACTATAATTGAACACTATATCGATCTTTTCCAATAACTGTCATACTGTGACATCTACTTTTTTATGAGATCTTCACCCGATATATAGGATGGGTTTATCACAGTAACTTAACCGTTCATATATACATCATAATATGACAGTTATGGACATGATCGGGTTTGGGAATTTTTCATCCGAAGAATTTGAACAGTATCTACGATTGTGGGATAATTCCAGTTCTGAAATATCATCTCCACCACGTATCATTCGCCCAACATATATCGAACGTCCCATCGCCGACCCGAGATATACTTGTCCAATTACGTTAGAACCAATTGGTATCGAAAGACGATATCATATGTGTCATTCATGTGGTGGGATATTCACACGTATCCCCTTTCGTAAATGGGTGTAGAAACACGATTCGTGTCCCCTCTGTCGAACAAGCCATCAATCCCTATCTCTAACGAATGTGTATATAAATGTATCTGTTTAATCAAATATAAGATGAATTTTGGATTACAACAACTAACCGCAACTGGCGGATATGACATCGCATATGCGAATGCTCATCCCGATCAACCGAGAAGGGGAAACTCCTATCACGAAGAAGAATTGCAAGGACATACGTTTCCCGATGGACGATTGAATACCCATAGTATGATAGTAACTCATGGATGTGATCAAGTCATTCCCAAATCAATTCGGATTATCAATCCGAATGACTTTCAATTGAACAAAATAGAGATAGAAGTTGGAGGAAGAAGTGTATTTTAGTTTGAACCGGCGTTTTATGAAAGCCAACCAGACCTAAAAGAAGTGCGTCCAGATGGTAGTATACGATACAAATTTCCGTAGAATATTGGGTTGGAAAACGTCTTACGTTTGATTTCACTTCAGTTTCACGAAGTCAAACTATGTGTTTCTTTTTACGGAATGTGTGACAGGATCCGTTTCTATAGTCAACAAGTGTTTATGGATAGCGATGAGCGTAGAAGGGCAGCACACCAACCACGAGAGTTTGAAATCATTGAACCCGAATGGAATCCATAGGAAATCGTGCGGAGTCATTCTCATTCACTAAGAATCGTGATGAATGGAAAAACGAACGGATACTATTTGGTCGGATTTAAAAAGTCTGATTACTCCAAGGTATCCTTACACAAGAATGGAGGTAATTGTATAGTTTGGAACGAAGATGCCATCGATGAATTCGTTCAGACGTCGGACCCTGCATCCAAATCAGTCTATATTCCCTTTAATTCACAACCACACGGTGATTTCAGTCAGTCTTTTAATTAGAGTAGAATTGACAATATACAATTACAATTCACTCTAAAACCGACCGTGGAATTACCTGCTGAAACGAAGTTATTTGTGTGGTGTTATAGATGGAACCTATTTAGAATTGAGAATGGAATGGGAGCAGTTGCGTATTCCAATGGCGAACATGCAGTGAACCGTGTTGTCCCCGAACCCGAACCCGAACCCGAACCCGAACCCGAACCCGAACCCGAACCCGAACCCGAACCCGAACCGACCATCGTTCAACGTCCTATAACCGATCCAGAATATATCTGTCCCATCACGATGGAACCCATCGCAAGTGGCGCCCCAGTATCATATGTGCCATCAGTGTAATCGATCGTTTACTCGCGAACCGTTCCGAGATTGGATGACCACTCATAATTCGTGTCCCCTGTGTCGCACGCGGAATTAGACGATTCAAACTGTCTATGTGAACGAGGTAGAAAACCTGTTACGTGTAAATTAATTCAATAAGTGTGTCCCGATACATAGAGATGATATACTAAAGCTGAACAGACAAAGGTAAAACCAACAATGTAGATTGCAATTAGAAAGCCTGATTCTTCATTGAATCCAAATGGAGTGCAATGAAGCCGGGGTTGGAGTGTGAAAGAGCCGTCAATAAAGAAAGCCAACGCTAAACCCGCGACGATGGTTCCCCTATATTCATTCAGGTCATCAAACCATAGAACGAGACAGATCATAACAAAAAACATAGGAAATGCGGTGGCATCTTTTATAAACCCAAGAGTCGGCTTCGACACTAACGATGTATCTTTATGTGTATTCTCTGGGTGATCCATTGTATTTTTAATATATATACGCGTATATCTCAAATAGTAGATTCTATGTTAGGAGCGAAGGAATCCGCAAGTGGTGGAGGGGACCGATCAGGTTCAGAACCAACATTATAAAAATCTTCCACGAGATAAAGTTGAAGAAAAAGATTGTTCTTCATTCAAATAGAATTTCTTCGTAAATATCCATACGTGTTTGTTTTCCTGTATCTTCTCCACTCACGGTATACTGAGACGTCAATGCCCTTTCCGCAAGAATATCGGGTTGGTTCCAATGGTTCCAACCGGGTCTCACCTTTTGTTTCCACATTTCAACCGTTTCTTTCATAGGTATATTGCGGCTCGATTCGTCACGGGCAAGACGCCGCATCAAACAGACATCGGGTGGCGTGGTAACCCGAATCACGACCGGATCGTCTAACAGCAAGAATTTTGCATACTGTGCGTAGATCCCCTCTAGTATGATGACATCGGAAGGATGCACTTGAATTGCTTTATCGACATCATAGCTTGACGTGGAATAATCATAGTGATAGAGGGTATAAGAAGTGCCTCTTCGAAGCGAATCAATGCAATCCTTGACTTTGTTCCAATCAAATGCTCTGGGAACATCGTAGGAAACGATATGGCCCACTTTATAGAACAGATCAAGTGGTAGAATGGTATGGCTCACGGAGTTACGATAGAGAAAATCAGACAGCTCCTACGTGATCGTAGTTTTACCAGAACCTGACATTCCATAGATTACAACATACATCGATTTAATGTTTAGTTTGAAATTACTTAAATAGAACAGTCTAGAAAATTGAAGATATCATTCAATGTCTCAGAATAACTATACAACCATGTCGAAAGCATTTCAAGAAGGTAACTGGAAACTCATCGAGCGTTTTCTTCAGCGTGATGGAGGCAGATCGCTGATTGAACATTAGCTGACTTCCTTTGACACGTTTCTCAAAGTATAGCTGGAAGAGATCATCTAGCAATTTAATCCTATCAAACTCCATTATGACTACGTGAGTAAACAGACGTTCTATTAGAATCTCCAGGAGGAATGGATCGAATTCTATAATGAAGAACATTTGAAGAAGCAGGTAATGGATGAGCTGATTTTGGAGCGGGGCAATAAAAATACGGTTCGCATCGATATCGTGGATAAGCAGATGAATATTATCGACGAAGAGAAAGTCAAGCTGGAGAGCAAGTTGGAAGAGATTATTTCCAATTTGAAATTCCGATCGATCGACGTCCATAAATATCGTTACGAAGTGGAGATTCGAATGAAAAACGTTCGCATTCAAGACCCCTGTATTCACGAGACAAACGGTAGAACGAAACCCCTGTATCCATCCGCGGCTCGACTTCGCAACTTTTCCTATGTATCCGGTCACACAATGGATGTCCACTTCTCTACGATTCGCCGAAGCGGTGAAAATCTAAACGAGGAAACAAGGAGTCCGTGGAAGATTCTGCGCGGAATCACGATTGGTAAATTACCGATTATGGTAGGATCCAGTGCATGCCTTCTTTCCCGTATGCGTCACTAGCCGGCACAGAATTTGGGTGAATGTCCGTTTGATCTGGGTGGATACTTCATCATAAACGGTCAGGAGAAAGTTGTGATTTCACAGGAACACGTAATTGAAAATAAGGCACTCTGCTTCGAGAATCATAAGATAAGCACTAGTCGCTATTCGACGATCTGTGACATCAAGTCGGCTCCTCATAAGATGATGGTAACGCCCAAGAATATTAAAGTGATGGTGTTGGCCAGAACCAGCTAGGATTGCAGCGAGGTTGTGAGGGCAAGTATGCCACATATTCGCACAGATATTCCCGTCGTGGTTCTCTTCCGTCTGTTGGGAGTGTTGAGTGACAAGGAGATTTCGGAGATGGTGCTGTGTCATTCCCCTCCCGCTCACACGAAAACCATCTTTTCGATGTTTGAAAGCAGCTTGGATGAAGCAAGCTAGATTCGAACTGAAGAACAGGCGCGTTCGTATATGTGTCGCTTTGTGGCAATGATGGGATACGATCGTGATAAAACGGACAAGGAAAAGCGTATTACGTATCTGGGTGATGTGATGGAGAACGACCTGCTGCCCCATATTCGCGGAGATTACCGACGCAAAGTGTCGTTTTTGGGATATATGGTATACAAAGCGTTGGCAACGCACGCCGGGTTGCTGCCGTATGATGATCGGGATTCGTATGTGAACAAAAAGATCGACACACCGGGTATGTTGATTGCCAATCTGTATCGTCAGTATTATACGAAGATGATAAAGGATATGAAAACGTAGTTGAATAAGGAGTTCTTAAATGGTCCGTGGCGGGTGCGAGACGACTTTAGCGATATCATAAACGAATCTAATATTTACAAACTTATTAAGGTAAATACGATTACCAACGGTCTCAAGTATAGTTTGGCGACGGGTAATTGGGGTTTGAAGAATTATGTGGGAAAAGTGGGCGTCGCGCAGGTGTTGAATCGACTCACCTATAATTCTACCCTGTCACACTTGCGACGAATCAATACACCTTTGGATTCGAGTAGCAAGTTAGTCAAACCACGAAAGTTACACGGGACATAGTGGTGTATAGTGTGTCCCGCAGAGACACCGGAGGGAGCACCGGTAGGTAAGGTAAAGAATCTGTCATTATCTGCTACCATTACGTGTGCGACTGACCGAACGACTGTGTTTGAATACTTGGAGTATCTAACGAAGTATCGAATGTCCGATGCTGACAGTAGAATAGAGGCGGTATGGGTGGATGGAACCGATACGCCTAAGCAACATTGGAATAGAACAAAGGTATTCCTGAATGGAGATTGGGTTTTGTCTACCAGCGTCCCCCATCTCTTATGTGAAGAAATTCGGATGGCAAGGAGGCAATGTAAGCTCCACATCTATACTTCGGTTGCTTGGGATCCATACATAAAACAGATCTGGATTGCGTGCGATGCCGGGCGATGTGTGCGGCCATTGTATCGTCTCTAGGATACACCTTCGGGGAATTTTCCATCTGAAGAATAGATTCTGTTCTAGCCGGAATATGGAAGCCTATTGGAACAAGGGAAGATTCGCCTGAGCGATCTGTATCTGGGAAACGACGGAAAGTCGATTCCATCCTGTTTGGAGTTTTTAGATGTGCTGGAAATCAATACGATGATGATTGCGATGCATCAGGGTAAACTGAAAAAGAATGTGGAGCCGGGTCGCGCGATTCGTTTCCGATATACACATCTGGAACTTTCACCTAGTTTACAGATGGGAGTGCTGGCTTCTATTATTCCATTCAGTGATCATAATCAGTCTCCTAGAAATACGTATTAGTCTGCGATGGGTAAGCAGGCAATGGGCATTTATCTGACAAGCTTCCAACAGCGTATGGACAGTCTCGCATACATTCTGTGTTACCCGCAAAAGAGCATCGTGAATAGTCGCCTGATTCATTCGTTGCCTTCGAATAATCTTCCTTCCGGACTGAATGCGATCGTAGCGATTGCCTGTTATACTGGATATAATTAGGAGGATAGCGTGATCTTTAATCAGAGCGCAGTCGATCGCGGTCTCTTTACATCCACGTTCTATCGCACGTATCGTGACGACGAGAAAAAGAGTCAGCTCACCGGAGATGAAGAGAAATTCTGTATTCCGTCTCACGATCCGACGATTGGGATGCGGGGATCTAATTACGGTTTGCTGGGGAAACCTGGATACGTTCCAAAGGATACGTTTGTGAGAGAAAACGATGTGATTATTGGCAAGGTGAGTCCGATGCGGGATGACAAGGGAACACTCTATTACAAGGATAACAGCACCACAATCCGCAACAATGAGCACGGTTGCGTGGATAAGATTGCCGTCGCCCGGAACGGAGACGGCTACCGCTTTCTGAAAATCCGGGTGAGATCCCATAGGAAGCCTACGATTGGAGATAAACATTCTAGCAGACACGGACAAAAGGGGACGATTGGAATGGTGTTGCGGTAGGAGGATATGCCCACAACAGCGGACGGAGTTGTTCCGGATATTATAATGAACCCTCACGCAGTTCCTAGCCGAATGACCATTGGTCAGATTGTAGAGTGTGTGTTGGGAAAGGCAACCACGATGATGGGTTGTTTTGGGGATGCCACTCCATTTAATTCCATCGACGTGAATTCTGTAGGCAAAGTTCTGTAGAAGTTTGGATTTGAGTCGATGGGTAACGAAGTCCTATACAATGGTCGCACAGGAAAACAGATGAAAGTCAGCATATTTATGGGACCCACCTTCTACCAGCGCCTGAAGCATATGGTGGAAGACAAGGTTCACGCACGAGCGACGGGACCCGACGTGATTCTTACCCGGCAGCCAACAGAGGGAAGATCGAGAGACGGTGGGCTTCGATTTGGAGAGATGGAGCGCGATTGTATCCTATCTCACGGCAGCGCCGCCTTCCTAAAGGAAACCCTCTTGAATCGCAGTGATATGTTCTCGTCCTACGCGTGCACGAAATGTGGGTTTATCGCCGTTGGAAATAAGAAAGAAAACATCTACTTTTGTAAGCAATGCGGCAGTGAAACGGATTTACATCGCATCGAACTTCCCTATGCTATGAAGCTGCTCACGCAGGAGTTTGAATCTATGTCGATCGCGTAGCGGTATCGTTTCGTGTAGCCGGGTTTGATCACGTCTTGAATAAAAAAACATATGATTTACACATATTTTTTATTGTGGTAAATGGTCTTGACACGCCGCAGTATACGTATCGGATCCACCGATGAGAACTACCTTTTCCGACTCGCACTCTGGGCGACGGATGGAGAAAGAGGCGGGCTTTCCACATTCATAACATTGAGCTTTTAGGTATACACAGTCTGTAGCAATGGAAATCAATTTAGAAATCCAATTCGGTTCAACACCAAATGGTTTCTGTTGAAAATCTCCATTGAGTCCACATACTACGACTTCGATGGACGATGCCTTTCGTGCCCAAAGGGATCGAATAAAGTCTACTAGATCGGGGAAAAATTGTGCTTCGTCGATCCCCAATAATAGAGACTCGCCGTGTTTGATTGCGTCGAACACATCTGCTTTCAATTCATCTAGTGTTTCTAGACGGTGAATGGGATGTTCTAACATAGATCCGTTATGATTGATCAACTCATCACCTTGGCTGTATCGGGTGTCGTGTATGTGGGTGACTAACATTGTTGTTGATGCGGTGCTTTGTCGGATCGCATTCATTACATACGTAGTTTTACCAGCAAACATTGAACCGGTGACTAGAGTTAATTTCATACTTTGAATGGATCCGTATAATGTTCTTCCATTACTGAACGGATCTCAAGTTTAAGGAATTCCGGTATACGATCCGATGCGGAAATATCGGTGTAATCCGATAGAGAGTTTTGAAAGAGGGGATAGATATAGCAATCGTGAGCAAACGGAGATAAAGAGATCGGACTTTGTTGTATTTTAAATTCAATCATCGAATCGGAATAGAGAAAGGAGGACCCCTTTATTCCGTGGCGTTTTCTAAGGATCTTCGCAAACCATTTTGGAAGAATGGCGGGTGTTTTTAGATGATCTTTTTTGGGCATTGGAAGTCGATCCCAGCGGTAACACGCACATAGAACTGTTCCTATTTCGTCTGGATGTTCTGCCCATCGATAATCGACGTCCCATCCTTGCACAGAAGGGGGCGTATCTTGGACTGATGAAGATGGAATATGTTGAATGACACGTAACATAGCTTGTTTAACTTCTAGGAACACCGAATACTTTAAGGAACATTGGATGCTTCTTCAATTTTGTTGGCATAGTGGGATTTTGATACAGCTCCGGTGGCCGAGTTTGATACGCTGTATTAATCATAGGTGTATCTTTGGTGACTGTATCCGTTACAAGCACGCCGGTGTTATCCCATTCGAATGTCTGCTTGCGGCCTATTACAGATTTCATTACCTTATATGCGGGCATCTGGATGGGTTTATTCGCAACGGATCCAACCAGCGGTTTACACTGACGAACGTTTGTGGGAAGAAAGCAACCTTTTCCATTGGCAAGTTTGACCGACCATAGGTCACGCTCGCACCACATCATAAGGATACGGATGACATCCGATTGATGCGCAACTTTAACCCTGGCATCCAGCAGTCCAACAATCGGTGACGATTCATCCTTCGCCATCCAATCAACATGTTCTATATCGAGAAGTTCCAATGACCCCTTGGTAAACCATTGAATCGCCTCCTTTAGATACCGGTGTTCCGAGTGTGTGACAACATCTTTGGGAACCGCACGGAACATGGTATAGACGGGTTGACTTGTGGGCGGATTGGATTGTCGCATCATATCTCGCAGAATAGTTTGAGATGAAATCAGTCCGGGGGTGGGGGGACACGGAGTAGGCTGTAGAATGCGAATTCCAAGTATGCTTGGTTCGATGAGTATAAATAGAATCAAGATAATGAGCAGTGCTGCTACAAACAACAATGCTTCGCGTAACATATAGTCTTCTTACTATAGTAATCACATAAGGAAGAAACGAACCAGAAGATAGATTCCCAGAATCTATACGGTCCCCACTTTTTTCACAACGGAAACGGCAGGCACAAGGGTTTCATTCCACAGAGTAGAGCCTATAAATGCAACGAGTAAAGCTACACCTACGTAGAACATGATCGTAAGCACCATCGCGAGAAGGGCTTCTGTGCTGCGAACCGCCTATTGGTTTCCAAACTCCTCCTTCTTCTTATCACCACCAGCGACCATACAGGTAGCAAACGATTCCATAAGTGAACTTCCCATTTTCTTTTGTATATAATATATATCTGGATTTTTATCAGTGATAGGGATTGGCTACGATTGATCCACCAATGACGGATGTAAAGATGGGAGCACCCCGATAGATTTCAAATTCGTCTATATAGATTGCCGCATTCTGAGATATGTCTGGATTTGACACGTCGCCAATTTGATGGACTACGGTAACATTCTCAGCTTGCACTTGTATATCAATGGGTGAACTGGTGATTTGAGATTCGGCATAGAAAGCAGGTTCACTGGGATATACTTTGTGATTCGCTAACGAAACTTTTTGATTTCCATCTAAGATGGCATCCTCTGGGATACGATACACGGCACTGCGAGTGTATATGTTTCGTAATATGTAATTGGATCCAACTTGATCAAATGTCGCAGAAAGATCAATGCCGATTCGATTCCACACATCGGTCGATATTCCTGCGCCAATGGTCTTCACATACATAGCATGTGTGATTGGATCCTGCATTTCTGTTTGGAGATCGTAGATTCCACTTGTAGTGACATTGTGTGTCACAATAAAATTCACCTGTAACTTATAGGTTTCAGTGATAGTAGGAAGAACAAACGTAGAAGAAAATACAATCGGATGTTCATTCAACTCATTGTGTGTATCTAGTCGAAGATGTAGAATATATGATTGGTTCAAAACCTGTGTATCGCTCGATAGTCCGGTATAGGGTGAAAATTGGGTCAAGTTGCCATCTTCTTGGATCCACTCGTTCCACTACAATGGCAGTTCTTGTGTCCAAGCCTATCGATGGTCTATGCGAAGCGCATTGGATCCATAGGAAACTGTTGTATTTCCAAACTCAGATATCATAGGTTGACTGTCTTGTTCGGATCGATTCGTTAATTCGGAGTCAAAGAAGGCAGTTGTATTCGTTTGTCGTAACACATCTCCTGAACCCATCAGATCTTCAAATAGTTCCTAACCGGTCATACTGTGAATCACGGTGTCTCGATTGAGAGAAAAATATCGAGAAGGACGGATTTGCGTGTTGGACACTTTGGAAAAATAATGTTTTGCACTGATAAACCGAATCTGACTTCCTTTTGCACTTAATGCCTGTAGCTAAGCGCCATTAAAACTTAGGCGAATCTAGTCTTCTTCTGCGAGAAAATGTTTTTGAATGTGTCGGTCTTTTTCGATGACTAAGTGTTTTAGAATCATACGGGATTGTGGCACACGGGATATCAGCTTCCACATTTCAGTATCTGTATCAAAGTGAAGCGCTTTTACATCAATCAAGTATGAATGAGCACCAACCTGCGTATCTGATATATTCGGGGATAGATATCGTTTTGTAATAAGAGTCTGGGTCGAAACAAAGGTGTCATTGGGGGACATCGTTCCCAACACGATAGGTGGGAGGAATTCTTCGGGCTGACGTCTATATATGACTATAGGAAACACTTGGTCGATAGGAGCGTTTTGGGGAAGAACGATACGAACGGGGTTTTGTTGAGACTCATCCGTGGCATTCGTGGATTCCACAAGGGTTGTGTGGCGGCCAGATCGTTGATTCCATTCCTAATCGATGCGAACGACGGAATCGTTGGTTGGCGGTGTGTTGTGATAGTTGCGCGGCATCGTGTGAAACCTTAGCAGAGCCGGTGTAATGGACTCGAATCGTTCGTGGATGAGGCGGTTGGCTTGTGTTTTGAGGGTCTATTGATCTTGTATGAAATAGAGCATACGATCTAGAACACTATAGATCTGTAAATCGTTTTCAATGGTAACTTGTAGTAACATAATGGATGTGACATGAACCGATAATTCAACTGAATAGTAGATAGGATACATCGTTTTTGTGAGACCGCTTAGCTGGCCGTGTTCGATTATAATCGTGCCATCTTCCTAATCTGTGATTGTAATATTCGATGTGTCGGGTAGCGGTGGAATAATATCGTATGAATAGTTTGTTACCAGCTCTACGGTATGATCCGAATGAATCACAGGGAGATAAATATTTGTTTGTAGGATAGTTGTATCATTCGGTCTTCGAATGTAAAAATTCGTGGTTAAATTGGGAACTGGAATTGATCCGTCTCCACCGTCTCCACCGTCTCCTCCGTCTCCACCGTCTCCGCCGGTCACAAATCGCAGGCTGCTTTGACCCAATTTAGATGTTGGACGATAGAATTTAGTTTCATCCTCAGGAATAGTGACATTGATGAGTAGTGAATCATACATAACATAAGAAAGATTCACTGTAATATTCGAACTCATATCTGAATCAATTCGTGCGTGGATCACATCCGAATCAAAATCAACAATGTCTTTCCATTTGACACTCACATCTAAATCAGTGATTCCATTTGACACGGGAATAATGTTGGAAGTAGTAAATGTAGAAGAATTACTTAATTCTAAACGGAATACATCGTCGGTTTCAGCCGACACATCCAATCGCAAAAACAGATCATAAACATCGGAAAGTAGTCCACCAGTTTCTAAGTTAGATTTGAATGAATCGCTCAATACAGAAATCGTAGTAGTGTTCTGACCTTCTGCTTCGGTTGTTAGATCTGTTACATTCCCATATACCGGAATCTAGGTTACATTTGTATCAACCGTAACATTTTCTAAAGTTAGATTGGTAAAATTTTGTATGAACTCTACTTTCTATTCAGTCAGTATTCCGTCCTATGTATTATTTGTATAGATACGATAGGATCCACTGTTTAAAAATTGTTCAATCTATTCTGGAATATATACCAATTCTGTTCCATCGATTGTAAATTTATTTATATATAAAATAGAAGTAGTGTCTATGGTAAAAAGTTCAGTTTGAGGAAACCCAAGTGTCTGTGGTAAATTGTAATTCTAAAAATTATACGTGATAAAGGATGAAGTATGTTCCGTGACAAACGCAACTTTACTCATTGTCTGGGACTAACTTACATTGGTCAGATCTGACCTACCGAAGTAACCACTTTGTTCAAGGGAATTCGGTTCATCCAACGTAATACCGAATAAAAATCCTTCTCGATCATTACCTGCTATATCGGCTAACGTTGTTATACTTGCGTTCTAAACAGTTATATTCGTATTGTAGTATGTAATTCCGTTATATTCTATCACATTTGGGTCGGGAGCGGGAGCAGGAGCGGGAGCTGGATTCGTTGGCTCATCCAGTATTCGAACTCGACCTACATCAGCTTCATCATATTGAAATTCACCAATCGCAATCCTGGTTCCATCTTGATTCAATGAAAGAGAGTGTCGATTCACAGAAGGATCCCCCTATATTTCGTTTCCAAACAAATTCCAAGATGTATCACTTCTTTCATACACTCGAGTGATTCCATTCGAATCACTTATAGCAAGTCTAGTCGCATTCGTGTTGAGTGATACCGCCACGACAGTTACACCATTGGGTAGGATTGGATTCGTAATATCGACACCATCATCTGTTGTTAGATTCGACCATCCTTCATTTTTCTATTGGTATACTCTTACTTGGGTATCATAACCGATTGCCACTATAATCCCACTAGGTGGTGGTGTCACAATAGATACTGAATTCGGAGGGATAGTATTAAATATGTCTTGATTCCCTAAAACCTATCCTGGATTATCCACATTCGTTAAATCATACACAATGACTCTATTAGTATCGCCTACTTTTTCTAATACGGCTAGGTTTCCTCCAGTTGAGTCGATCGAAACTTGTATCGTATTAGAGGTTTCATTAAACGACGATGATTGTTCGTATTTCTACAACCACGTCCCAGTAAATTCATAAACACGAACAATATTAGTATTATTAGCTATTACACCTACTGCTACCTTTGCTATACTAGACTCGATGTTATACACAGATACATCGAAATGCGTAACATTTGGAATCTATATTTGGATTGGGTTTCCTACAAACGTCTACTACCATGATTCATTTATTTCAGATGGTAATTCAAATACTTCAACATTATTCCCAAAATCAACCACTCTGTATCCAACCGCCAATACAGTTCCATCCTCACTCAGAGACACACTCGTTTTTATTGTATTGGTTACAATAATTACTTTATTCCAAGTAGTCCCATCATACAAATACACAGCTGCCCCTCCTTGATTGGATCCAACCGCAACTCGAGTTCCGTCAGCACTCATAGAAACGGAGTAACCTATCTGATCATTGGGCGCATCACCAACAAGTTCCGCACCGACAATACTCCAGTCTGACTCTGACATCTAATGTATGATTAGATTGGAATGTAATTTGCGCAAGCGCATCGAATACTGATCCCATTCGATAAGACCTCCTGTTCACTCGTCAGGATCGAATGTGTGCTAGAAAGAGTTTGTATATTTCCACTATATGAGCTCTGTAGGGATTCTGGCACGTAGCGAACATCATACACAATCACAGCAAGGGATCGCATCCGTGGCATCTGTGTGTTGGCAAGAGGAATATCATAGGAGGCATTCGTCGTATTCCTCTGTTCCGTTGAAATGAGTGAGTTGCTCATAGGGATTTCTTCAAATAATTTAGATCCCTGTATCTAATAATATTTGGCAACATAGTTGGTTCCATCGTCGATACCCGGTTTACCGACGACAATGCAGCGCAACACGAGAGCGTCCGGACAGTTCCAGCTGATGCTCTTTATGATTCGATCGGAATGAAAGGGAACCTCGGCGAAATTGGGAAGATCTACAGAAGCTACGGGAACGCTTGCGCTATACGTGTTTAATTCCATTGGGATAAAATACGCGGATGATTCGTGATAAAAGGGATACGAATGGGCGACGTCTTGGGTGGAAAACTGGCCTCCCAATGGGAGATATCCGTAGCTGGCGCTGAGATCCGTTTGGCGATCATCTGCGTCACTGATGGTCCACTCGCTAGCGATGCGATGAGTCGAAAACACGGGGTATTCAAGGGTAGCATCTTCATTATAATTGACATCGACAAACCCCGGCTCACCGGGTGGTCCAGGAGGACCGCGTAAATTCTACACAAACAACTCTTCGATATCATTTTGAATCTTAATGAGTCCCGCCTATATCCTTACCTATCTGGAGGCGACTTGTCCATACGTTGCAGTAGATGCGCCTCGAAACAATTTGCTGTTGTAATTGGGAACACCTGAGGATACATTCGTTTGTTTTCTTTGGGTATTGCGAGCGGCAGACATTCAAAAAAAAGTATTCTTAGTATACACTCATCTCCAAAACTATCTCGTGTGACTTAACCCCTATTGTGTTTTTTGAAAGAACTTCGTCGGTAGCCATTTGCTGCGAATGCACTAATGTCGAAGATATCTCTTTGGGAGCAAAGATAGAGATTCGATAGAAATCGTATCGAATTGCTCGGCGATCCGAATGAGGCTCTTGTGGTGCGTTTCGGTGGAATTGGGCTGGATCGGCATCCACGCGATTGCGTCGATCTCTTTAGAATCTTTCGTTTTCAAATGACGAAAGATCGTAATTTGCTCGTGTTTCGGTTCGATGACAAAATAGGCAGTATTGTGAACCGTAATATACGTATTCTCAGCCGAAAGTTCTATAAAGAGTCCGGCTTCTTCTGCCAGCTCTCTCTTAGCGCACGTGTGCAATGGCTCTTTCATATACGTCTTGGATCCTTTCGGAAACCCCCATTTATTAGAGCCGTGTTGAAGAATGAGGAGACCGTGCCATACTCCTTGGATTTTCTTAACGATAGCGACTCCGGCTTTAGTAATCATAGTTATAGTTGTGTGATACTTAGCTCACTCTGGATATGTGTCTCAATTTTTGTCATAGGATATAGTAAGAAATGAGTTCCCATTCAGCAGCAATCAATGGTGGTAGAGTGCACTTTGTGAATCCAGCAACCGACTACAGCAACGTCGCGGTTCGAAACGTGAGTGATCCCCTCTATA
>Ga0222634_1000553_pt1 | contig 16682 bp, 13 predicted proteins | sample AntAcemetageno50_FD_179807 | JGI IMG/M metagenome (GOLD analysis project Ga0222634, IMG submission 179807) | Saline water microbial communities from Ace Lake, Antarctica - #50 | ecosystem: Environmental > Aquatic > Non-marine Saline and Alkaline > Saline | place: Antarctica: Ace Lake | collected...
TCGGATATAACTTCTCTTTTGAGTATGTCATCTAGCCTTTTTATAGGCATTCCTTCCTTATCTAGGTTCTCTATGTTGTCTAATATAAAATCATCAGGATTACCAGAACGTGCATTTGTATCGGGTTTTGTTTCAAACAAACCATCTACTATTCCGAATGATATTTGTGGAGATGAGAGATATCTTCTAAATGGAACCATATCTCCTCCATTTTTATTAGCTAGCATATATGCTGGGACCTTGACATTGAACACGTATTTATGAACACGTTCATCATCAGTAAAATCTTCAGAATTATCTTGAGACTCAATATCGTCTTCAAAATATGCAACAAACCAATAGCCCTTATCTGTTTCTAATCGATAAGTTTTTCCTTGACCATCGTAGTTTGTCATAATCTTTTCTAATATTTGTAGCATTTGTTCCTGATAAGAAGACCAAATAACCACTTCATAACTAGCCGTAAACCTTATTGGGAATGGGATAGTTATTATTTCATATATTGTATTGTTTAAATCTATACTAAGCCTGTCGTCACCTGATCCATTGTACTTGTCTCTTCTTGAAGCAACAGTATTTGGAAGATTTCCACTTTCAAGGCTAGGGTTCAAGAAGTTACTAACAGAAGCAACATTGTCTTGATTTTTCAACCCTTTTTTATTTAATAGATTTTTATATTGAGGATCTTTTTTAGAAATTCTTTTCTTTATAACATAGTCACCAGTATCCTGGCCTATAGCAGATCCCATATTTTCTTTAGCTTGATTTAGAGCTGTTCTTCTAATCGAAATAATAGGTAAAATTAATGCACCATTCTTATCTCTAATTGGATTTCTTCTCTCTCTCAATGCGAACCTTTCTCCTGTTGCATAAATAACTGGAACTTTTTTATCGTATTTTTCGGAACTTTCGTCATCTAAAGAAAGAACATATATTTGATTATCTCTATCAAACAAATTAAACATAGCTCCATCAACATCAGCGATTCCTACTGATGGAATGTGGAAATCCGTTGGGATATTGCTACCCTCATACCCAGAAGGAATTCGGTGGCCTGATGGCTTATTAGATTGTCCTTTCTGAGTCGACATAAGTATAACTATCTATTATGAGTCGCCTTCTCCATAAAAACCATTTCCAACTTTTCCAGTTGTTCCTCTTTTAGAGACCTCAGCAGGCTCAGATGGTAAAGGAGCATCCAATACACCCTTCTTAACTAAATCACGAGTATCCCCTGTCGGTCCTTCCTGATTGTTCTCAAAGCCTCTCTGTTGAACAAACGTTTCTTGTATACCTTCATCATTTGCAACAGCTTCCGATGTTGGACCCAAAGGCTCAGATGAGAATACGTCCTTTCTTGTTTGAATTCCTACAACCAAAATTCCACTATCATACTCAACTTGTCCATAAATCTTTTTGTAATTTTCGACGCTTGTTATTTCAAAAAATTGTGAACCATAAGAAAAGAAGGAACCATCTTTTATCTGTATTTCTTTCTGAGTAAGATCTCTTGACTGAATGTAAACATTGATCTTTGCCTTATAGTCTTGCCCAAACCTAGAAGTACTAACCTCTGGTGGTTGCCAATCAACTATGCAGCTAATTTCTATAGGTTTTTCGAAAACCTTTTTCATAGATTCTTCGTAAACAGGATGCACTTTTGTCTTATCAAAAGATATCTCATAATAGTAAATCTTTTGTCCAACTATGTCTTTAGTGATCTCTTTAGCAGTATCATTAAAGAAGTCCATCTCTCGCGGACCTATGAAAAGTCTAGGCATATAACTTAATTATGATAGATAAATACAATCTATTTAATTAGCCAGGAATAATAAACTTTCCTGACGGCATAGGGATCCCACGTAGCTGTCTCATTATATTTTCTGACTTGTTAGCCTGCTGCTCAACTAAGTTGTAATATAAGAAGTTCTCAAGTTGATCTCTCAATTGAGTAATCAACCTTTCCTTGTCTTCATAACCTCTCGTCAAAAGATCATCATAATTCAATTGAACATCAGAGTTTGGAACAGGTATATTTCTTACCTTACCTCTGATGAAACCTAAAGAAATCATACATAAAGCTAGTGTGTAATCTCTCACCCACTGTTGACCGACAGCATTTATTGTACTGTAGTCGATATTTCCATACGGAATATTTGAAAGACCAGAAATTCCATTGACCGTATCATCCTGACCAGAACCCAAAGCATTAGTATTAAAGTTATATGGATCTCCAGCATAAGCGACTCGAATAAATAGCTTTCTGGGATTGTCCCTGTTCGCAGTTGGGACAGGGTAGATTCTAAGCATTTGTCCAACAATACGATAACTGTAATTTGAGCGCCTTACCCTTTCAGAAAGTTGCAACTGTCCCTGTCTAAGAATATCTTCAAAAACAGGAAGCATGTAGAAAATTGTTTCAGGCGTGAACGATTCAAAATTGAACTCATTATTCAAAAAGTTAATTGCTGATGTCGAATCAAAAAATCTAAAAGCAATAGATGGTGAAAAATGAAAAACTTCCGTTACCCTCATTCTGCCAACACTTCCAGATGGAGCCAAATCAAACAATGGCGTTCCATTTCCGTCTTTAAGTTCGGTCCTAAGATTATAGTCTTGGCGACCCCTTTCAAGTGAGATGGATCCAGATGCCTGATCTTGATATCCACTATATGAGGCCTCCATTGCATATGGTTCGGCTTGACGAAGTAGAAATTCTAATGTTTCTCTGGGGTATAGGTTTTGTATGTCTGAACCAGTTGGCTGACCTAATACATTTGGAATATTTGATTTAGCATCAAACTCATTGATGATCGCGCCCCAGGCTAATACGGCCTGCTCAAAGGCTGTCCATATAGTCTTACTTGGAAGCTCTACAGATAAAACATCTCCACCCAAGGTCCTCTTTACAAACAGGACCATACTATCTGCTTCAGACTGAAATGTTGTGTCTGAATCAAATATTCCAAATGGTGTTGGGTTGAGTACATCTAGAAATGCCATTACCATAGTAAATATGGAAAGAACATTTAAAAGTGGATAAATAGCACTCTAGACTTTACTCCATAGATCACGCCTAAACCATTTCGCCACTTCTTTATAGAATATTTTCGAAGCCTGATCTATATTCAATCCTTCACTAAAGTCTACACTTCCATCAGCTTTGATAGTAATTCCCTCACCAGATTCTGTGGTTATTACAATGTTTTTTTCAATATTGTTTGTAATAATTTTGTTCTCAATTCTAGTTGGTGTAGTTCCCGTATCTAAACTCAAGTCCTCGTAAACGGATTCAGAATTTAGGTCCAATATAGAATAGTGGATATCAACCATGTTATCGCTACCAAATTTAGCTCGTACTGAAGTCCTGTAATCTATTGGAAAACCATCATCACTCAATCTACATTTTATTTTATGAAATTCAGACTCTAATTCAGACAATATGGATGATCTAGAAGACTTATTAGAAATCTCTTTAATCTTCTTATTCAATCCTGTGACTATTGTATCTCTAATAGTTTTTGCATCACTTTCCCATTCTTGAGTTGATTTAGAAAGGTACGGCTCTGGAACCCTTATTGCTGAAAATAGCTTTTTTCGAAAATAAGCGATATCAATTGATTCTGTACCAGAACCATCACAAATTTTGCAGTCAACTTTAGAAGTCAATAGATTGTGACTTCCAGCACCCTTACATTCTATACATTTTTTCATAACATTATCACTCTCTAATTTTGGAAACCTAGCTAAAAAATCGGTCCTAATTTGCTCTATGGGCAAATACCTAGTTCTCTCATAAAACCAAAAACTCTCACTGTTTGCAAACGGGTGTCGACTGCCATCACTTTTCTTTCTTCCAAGACGACTTACATGATATGGTAAACAAATTCTATGTTTTTCAACCATTTCTCTAAAGAAAGATTTTTTATTTTTTGAATTAGGTGTAGAACTAACTATAAGCTTACCATTGCCCACTAAACATGGAGAGAGACAAGATATTGCTTTTGATAAGTTAGACATAAAATCTGCTTCTTCGACAATAATTAAGTCAAATCTTTCCCCGTGGACCAGAGTTTCAGATGAAACAGCTTTTATTTTGCCACCTCCAACAAACATTATTTCACCAGGCCAACCACCTCTTGATGTAGTTAAAGTGTTTGTGCTATCACAAGAAAGAAAACATTTTTTTATAAACAATTCTCCATAATCATGACTAGTTGTAACATATAGTACACTTTTTCCTGACTTGGCAATCCAACTTGCATAAAAAGAAAGAAGAGTTGTTACTCCAATCATTCTAGCTTTTACTACAAAACTTGGTCTTGACTGATTCTCAAAGTCATATATAAGCTTTTTATGATAATCTTCAATTGTTACTTTTACTTTTGATTTCTTACTGCGAACCATCCCAGACTTAAAGTAGTCAATAAAATATTTCGAGCTTATATCTTGAACAATGCTGTCGAGCCTCATAAAGATATAATACCAAATTTGAAAAGATACGTTCGTTTGCCCTGCGCGTTTCCTAAAACGCTATAAAAATATAATATAGAAGGCTACAGTATCATTATAAGCTCGACCAGAACACTTCATCATCTTCATTTACCATTTTGACACCATCTAATGACAGAGTATCAAATGGAATCTTTTTACTTGGTACTTCTTGAGCCTTATCTCCACCATATAAAGATATGTGAGCCTTGTAGTCTGGGAAGTCTGAAGGTGGAATTCCATGCTTCTGTATACCATTGTCAATTTTGGAAAAAAGAGAGTTTAATTCTTTACTATCAAGCAAAATTACAATGGAATCTCCCAATGCCTCCAACTTTGTTGCTTTGGCAGAAATTGACTTAGACTCTAATGAGTTTACAAATGGCAGTATGTCTTCTAGCTTCCTGTCTCCCTTCCAATACCTTATTGTACAATGCAACTCTTCTGGTGGGATAACTCGAACATCTGATGGTATATCTAGTGTATTTCTAAATTTTACGATTTGTTTTATTGCATCATCTGTTGGGTAGATCGCAATCATAGTAGAGGGCTGATCCGTTTCAATCTTCTCTGTTATAAGATTTTGAATATATTCCCTTAGCAAGGACATGCTATAAATATGGTTCATACCTAGAGTTTCCTTTCAGATCTCCTTATGGCGCAGATGGCGGCGTTTCATAAGAATGAAAGCTTGACAGCGAGCTTGCTAGCGTGTTACACTAAATTGTGAACAAGCCAATCAAGAGCGTTGGAGACTTAAAGTTTCAACTGGGTATTGAATCAGGTCAGCATCATTCGGATATTTTCCACGAATTGAAGATTGGAATTTCTCACGGGAAATTGTTCGCAAAAGACCCGCTTCTTGAATTCTTGTTTGAAGCTGTTCTCCTGAAAATTGAAACGGATAATATTCCAGAGAAAATCTAGAAATAAAAAAAAAGGCTCCCAAAAGGAGCCTTTTCTAATCCAAAAGTAATACTAGATTACGTTGAGGTCAAGAACCGTGATGGTTCCGTAGAAGTCGCTTCTGACCATCTTCTTGCCATAGCGAGTCATTACACCCTTACGTGGTGTAAAATCTTCTGGCGCAAAGATAGTTGGAGTAACGATAAGTGGTACGTATGGTGCGTAGACGTATCCAGTCTCAAGGTAGTTTCCGCCCTTGAATCCAACAAGGATCTTATTTCGTGGGAAGTAAGGATCTTTGTATAGAGTGAATCGGTTAGCAACCTGTCCAATATTCTCAGCACCAACAGTCATTGGGTTAGAGATCTGTCCGTTTCCATCAATCTTGTATTGAGCCTTGTACATTGCTGTTTGCTCAATGATTGTTGCAACATCAGGACCGATGACACAGAAGTTAGCGGAGCCACGAAGAGTCTTCTTGTGAATCTCATTTGCAACGTCACAAATGGTCTCAATAAGAGTTTCGTACCACTCTCTAACCGTACCAGTGAACTGAGGTCCAGTGGAAAGTGTGCTTCGAAGATCTACTGGTAAACCAGTTCTCTTATTTACAAACCTACCTGGAGCACGTGACCAGTAGTAGTTAGCACCGTTCGCTTCCATAAGAAGGTCATTAAGAACTTCTCTATCGATGTCCAATGCAACTTGCTCAGATAGAATCTTTGTAAGCTCAACCTCGGCATCCAAGCTGTGGAATGCGTTAAGGTCTTGAGCAAGCTCAGGGGACCAACGCGCGCGCAACTTACGAGTTGTAGCAACAACACTGATTTGCTCAATCTTGATATCAATCTCTGGGATTGCAGGGGAGGGCGTAGCAGCGAAGTCTGACTCGAATGATGGGACGGTAAGAGTATCACCATCGGTTCCACCAACATCTAGTGAGTCAGAAACAGCAGCACTAATAGTAACAGCACCAGTTGGTACAGTTCCGCCATTAGTTAGGCGAATGACTGTAGAGATGTGATCACCATTGATGTCAGGCTGGAACAATCCGCTTGAAGGCGTAAAGTTACCACGCATGTTCAATCTACGTAGATTGAGAATGCCTTGACCACCCTGATATGCTTCTCCCCATGGAACAGCGTTGTTTGGCGTTCCAAAGGAGCTAATGGCAATTTGGCTAACTTGCTGAAGGTCAGCAGTTGCCAAGGCACCTGTGATGTTTGCAATCGGTAAGAATGCGAAGCAGTAATCTAGTGCGTTGTCAGAGACATCAGTCTCAAGCTGAGGGTCGAAATGAGCCCAACGTGCGCTGGAACCAGTCATTTCGCTTAAGCTAGCAACAGTACTACCAGAAACAAACCCACCAACACCATCGAATACACCAATTTTCTGTGTTTCAAGTGTGCCAATAGATGCAGCAGATGCATGTACCTTGGTGTATCCGTGACCTACTAAGTCATACTGTCCACCCGTTGCAGTTGAACCAGAACGTACTCCAGCCCCAGTTGGGTTGTTGTATAGTGATTCACCACTCTTGTAAATGGATGCAGTATCGCTTGCAGCACCACCGACATTGTTGCCATAGGTGTAATCTAGGTAGAATAGCAAACCAGCTGGTAAGCTCATTGGCTGAATCGAGATCAACTCGTTAGCAACAAGACCACCAAACACGCGGCGAACGATTGGGAACGCTACGTTGGAGAAACCACGAACTTGACCACTGCTGGTTAGTGCGGCTCCACCTGTTGATAGGCTGCTGGACTCACGAAGAATCTCTGCTGCTTGGTTTTCAAGCATTCGAGCCATATTCTCTTTGTCGTAGCCACCAAGGCCACGCAATAGGCCAGTTTCGTGCCACTTACTGGACAAGCGTTTTGCTTCGTGTCCTAGGTGACGTGACCTAATGTCCTCTGTTAATGTATCTAATGAAAATGTAGACATGATTTTATAATCCTCTTTTTATCCTATTTAGCCTATTCCTTTAGTCGTTCATTCCAGCGAGCTGGCCCCAACGATGAAATTCTTTTGTTTCAGACTCATTCAATGACTTGGAGCCTGACTTGGTGGCAGGTGAAGATCCGGCTAGTAATGCTCTTCCCTTGCTTTCAGTTAATTTGTTATCACTCTTTTTACCCTGAAGTGCTTCACTTAAGGCTGAGTATAGTTTTTTCACATCCCTTACAGATTTGGCATCATCTAGAGCTTCGATTATCGTTGCTCTCTGCTTTCCTGATAGTCCCTCTGTTTGTAGGAGGCGATTTGCGTGCACTAACTTAGCATTGAATAAATTGGTTTTACTAAGTTCTCTTTGTGTCTCAGTTAGTTTTCTTTTTTGCTTTGATAGAGCAGATTTGTACTGCTTCAAAGTTTCTGCAAGACGACGATTCATTCGAACTGCACCTTCGTACATTTCTGACTTCTCATCATCATCTTCTTCTTCCGTAAGAGCGTTGCTTCCTGCTGGGTCAAGTGTATTAAGATCTTCTCCATCAACAAATGATTCTCCATCAAATTTTCCGCCACCAAAGTCGTCATCACCCTTACCTGGGCCATGTCCACCTTGCTTACTTAAGTCTTCTTCGTTCATAGCTGCTCTTCGCTTACGAAGGCTCATAAGCTCTCTCTTAAGCATCTCTTCAGAGATTTGAAGCATTTCATCCTGCCTCTCTTCCTCTTCAGGCTCTTCAACAGGAGCTTGTTGCTTTGGAGCTTGTGCAGATGCCTTTGCTCTTGCTTGTCGAGCTGCTGCGCGTGAACCGCGACCTCGGCCACCGCCTGCTCTGTAAGATGAACCGCCAAGCAATTCAGAGATCTCTTCTTCAGAAAGCTCACCTTCACCTAGTTCCATCTCTAGTTCAAGATCGTCATCTTCAAGTCCGCCATCCATGTCATCCATGCCGTCGTCCATTCCCATGTCGTCCATTCCATCGTCCATATCCATGTCATCCATGCCCATGTCATCGCCTTCAAGACCATCGTCCATACCGTCTTCTGGTTCTGCTTCAACAGAAAGCTCTGAACCTTCTGGGTCTGCTGGGTCTAGTCCTCGAATAACGAGTTTTAGTTCTTCTTCATTAAGTGCGCCGTGCTTTTTTGCCATCGTATAAATCTCCCTTACAAGTACATCCATCTTAGTTGCAAATTTGTTTAGCTTATTTTCTTCAGCAAACTCCTGCAATTTTGATAATGACTTTTTTAGTGTTCTTGCTTCTCTAATGAAAGAAGAACATTCCTTCACAAATGTTTTTTTTGCTTTGTTCGTTAAATCATAGTTCTCAACAACTAACTTGAATTGTTGAGACTTCTTATTGATCAAATTGTATTTTCTTTCGATTAGTCGTACCTTAGTTGGGACATATAGTGTATTCGTAGCCTTATAGACTTCTTCTAATTTCCCTTCAATAATGCGACAGGTATCTTTTGGTACGATATTCCTTTTACTGTCGGCCTGTAGGGCACCATATGTCTTTTCTGCTTCTGTCTTAAGCTGTCGAAGCTTTTCACAATAAGCCACTTCGCTAATATTCTTTTTATTACTACGAAGCGTTTTTAATCTCTCAGAAAGTCGTAGAGCCTTAACTCCATAAGTCTCAGCATCCATGTTTGCCATTTTTGCTAAAGCACTAATAGATTCACGAGTTAGTTCAACTTCGTCAACCTCAGACTCCTCAACCTTTTCTGATTTCTTTTCTTCATCCGAATCGTACATGATGTCTTCTTCGTCATCATCGCAATCAGAATCGTTCCCTTCCAAAAGTTCTCTCTCAATCATCTGTTTGACTCTTGGTTGAACTTTCTCTAAAATTAATTTGGTAGCATTTTGCTCAGCAACCTCTCTCAGTTGCTTTGCGTCGGCTAAGACTTCTTTATAAAGTGATGTAGACACTAATTGATCCTTCTTAATTTCTGAAAATAAATAGTACTGCTATAGCTAAAAATCTCTAAAAGCACTATAAAGACTATTTTTATTCAAAATCTTCACTATAAATAGCTTCTAAATTTTCTATATCAGATACTTCTCCGTCATATCGATCTAAATTATCTTCTCTTTTCGTCATTAGATCTTTTAATGAATATACGGGTTCTTGACTTTCTTTTGAGTTTAGGGCTGGAGCTGTTGACCAACCAGGCTTTCCACCCCTCTTAATTCTTTCACCCCAATCAGTGGTTGCTCCACTAGTAGCTGATGATCGAGAACGAAGACTAATAGGTCCTAACTCTTTCAAATATATTTTAATGTAACTTCTAACTAAGTTGTCAGAAAGTCCTCGTGTAGCGCCATCCACATAAGATGAACGATCACGAACCTTGGTAGTGTCAACTTTTGCAGGAGCATTATTGGTCTTAGAGGTAAACTTATCTAGTGTCTTGGAGTTATCAAAAGCTCCATGCTCACCCCATTCTGCTGGATCGTCTAACTCATATGGGTCATAAGGCCAACCATCTTGCTGCGGTCTTGGGTTCATTTTCCCATCAATAGTGTCGTAACCATGCCCTTTCTTGGCATCGTAACCACCCATCGCAATAGCTTCTATGAGGCTATACTTCACAAATATAAGTATTATAGACACTATCAAATAAAAAAAGCTCAGAACAATGTTCTGAGCTTTGCCTTCATTATAAAGGGAATGGTGTTATGGGGTCGCTGAAGACTTTCCTGGTATCAAGTCATCGTAATTCTGCTCAGCAATCTTTGGTGAGGTTTCAATCGGTGATGTTGAACTTCCGAACCCAGATGGTTCAGGCGGAAAGTTTGTTGTTGGAGCTGGAGGCTTGTTAGCCCAGTTTGTATCTCCTGGTCCAGGTGGTGTTGGATTCGGTACGAAATCTACAATCTGTGGAGCACCTGCATAATCCATACTAAAAGTTCCTAAGATTGGGTTTTCAGAAACAATTCCATCCAAAAGAGCATCAATAAATGCTATTGGATCAAAATCAGTTGGTGTTGCAGGAAACTGCTCTGCCAATGATGCTGTATCTGATTTTCCTAATCCTCTTGTTGTAGGATTCTCTACTGTGTTTGTTGCCATGTTAATATAATCTCCCAGATTAAAATATGTGATTGGTTTACTTTTTGGTTCTAAGCTTTTTCACTATTGATCTAAGTTTAGCGTTTTCTTTCTTTACTCGAACCTGCTCTTGAAGTGCAAGTCTCTTCTTTCGAAGACCCTTTGCAAGCCTAATTGCTTTCGCCTCTTGCATCTTCATCTCTTGCATCTTTGCACTATCAACCTTTGGGTTAATTTTCAATGCCTTCTCATAATCAACTTGGTGAGCAAGTGTGTCAGCATATTCATCTGCTTCAACCTCTTCCGCGTCTACTTTTTCTAATTCTTGATCAACTTTAGCAACCTCTTCGTTAATAACCTTGCTAAGTTCTTTCATTCCAATTTCTCTTGCCATAATAATAGAAACTCCTATAACTTTAAATATCTTCCTTAAACGTTATTTGCCAATATCACTAAATGCTAATTTAGCCCATGTGCCATTTGCCATATCTGAACCAAATAATTGGTCAGGTGTCTTTTGTGAAACAACCATGCTTGCGGCATCTGGGGGTGTCATCATCGTTTGATTATGTGACGCCGGTTGATTTAATAGTGTTGTTCGTGCAGTATCTTCCAATATCGAAGACATATCAATATCTTCAGAAGAATCTCTGTCTTCATTGAATGCTATAGCCGAATTCATTCTTGTTGGAATTGACTTAAGTGCCTCTCTCAATAGTTCACTATTTTGTGAAGACGCAGCTGAACGTATATTTGAACCACCATCTTCATTAGTACCACTATTGCCACCTATCATAGCATTAACAAATTCTAACGTGTCACTTCCGCCTTTCCTTCCCTCTTTCAACATTGAGTTGCCTGATTGTGATGATGAAGAATTCCATGTTCCACCAAATTTCTCATAAATAGTTTTAGCCCACTTTCTGCTATCTTTTTTATTTTTTAATTTTGGAGACCTGATTTTCTTTCCACCAACTGACATCTGGAGGCTTTTTCCTTCTGCCAATAATGTTAGATTTTCTAATAAGTCAGGATCATCAGGAATATTAGAATATTTCGCTTCCGATAAAACTCCTAGTTTTTGTAACTTATCCGAAACCTCTAACTGAAATTCCTCATCTTCCTCCAAAAGGTATAAAAATGTTTCTCTTACTAATTCTCTAAAATCTGATGCTTTCATTTTAAACTCCAGGTAAGTATTGAGAACCAGTAACGCTCAATGCTCCAGTTAATGGTTGATAAAATCTAACAGGAATACTAGTAAGACCAGCAAATACATCTATAGATGTAGACCCTGACGATTCTAGAAAGATGTCCCTAACTCTTGTATCAAAGCGTTGGACTGTTCCAGATGCTACGGTGAAAAAATTGTTTGTAATCTCAACACCATCTGCTGTAAATCCAACATTCAAATCTGCTGGTCCCTTATTCTGTACAATGAAATATTGAGAAACTGCTGGTAATGCAATCTTTTTTGCTCCATCAACAGCTAATGATCCTGTAACCCATGGGGTTGCAGATACTTGATATTCTTGTACGGAGTTAAGTCCGGGTGAAGGCCATGATCCCATTATTGATTACCTCCCTTTAGTTTATCCCATTCAAAAAGATTGTTTACTGCTCTATCAATACGATCTGATTCATTAAAGAATCTTTTCAATTCTTGATCTGATATTTCAATACCTTCCTTCATCATGAAAGCACCTGGGGTTGATGGCTCTGAGACGAAATCCCAACAGATTAACTGAAAGTCATCCTGTACAATATTGTAACCATTATGGTCTGTAGCCGTACTTCCAACTCCACGAGACGAAATCCCAACAGTAACATTGGCCTCAACTAATCTCTTTAGCGTTTCACCATGAGGCGTGGGTAGAATCTCAACCTCTCCATAAACAACATCCTTTTCAAAATAGGCTTTAGTTACAATATGAGAAACAGACTTCAACTCAATGATTGAACTATCTGTATGATCTAGTGCTCCCATTGCGCGTCTCTCACGAATGAGTTTTTGATAATTCCTCAACTCCCTTTCCAAGACTTCTCGTGGATAGATTCTTCCATTTTGATTAAGAGTCCCAGCACGCTGAAGTACTCCCTTCATGATGAATTTTGACTTACCACCCTCCACCTCTTCTTTAATTACTTCATATTCGAAATTGTTATATTCTCTTAATAGATTCGCCATTAGCTTCTCCCGCTGGTTAGCTCATACTTTAGCTTTGCAATATCTAAAAATCTTTCGATTTTCTCATCGTCAACTAACCCGTCAGCATTTTCTGACAAAATCAATTCTTTTGCTTTATCTAACTTGTTCTCTAAATAGACATTCTTACCAGCATTTTTTTGCAAGTAAGAATCAATCTCGTCAAGAGCGTTATCCTTAATGCCTTTTAGATGAGCAGATACTAAATCCTTATTACTTTCAAAAACATAAGACTTAATAAGGTTTGCTTGATCAGATGTAAGATTGTTCTTATACTTCTCATTCAACTTTTTTGTCATCAGTTTTTCAACAAGAGGATCTGAGCTTCTGATTGCCTCTTCATCTAATATTGTTACTTTTTTTTCTGAAAGTAACCACTCCTTCAATGTCTGCTCAAATTGAGCTACCTTTACAATGTCTTCAACATCATCAGATCTCCACTCATTAAGAAGTGTTTGGATAGTTGCATAAATGCGATACTCTCCCTCATTTATTCTTTTATCATAGAATTTTCTATCATTTATCTTATGATTAATGCTTCTTATAAGCATTGACTTCTCATGATCAAGTTTATTTTTATCATACTTTCTAGAAGCTTGCTTTGCTGCCTCAAGAATAGAATCAGCTACTGACTCAGATTTTACTGTGTGAGCAAATAATGAATGAAAAAGTCGAAATTCCTTAAACAACTCTGTATTTTTAGAAAAACATCTTTTGACAATTGAATGAGCCACCTTCTTTTTATCCTCATTCTCTTCCAGTATTGCGTCAGAGATCGTTTGAACAAGGAATTCGTAAAGAAGACCAGTATTTCTCTTTTTGTTATGCCTTATCATTATTCGTCATCTCCTGTTATTTTGAATTCATCCTCATCTGACTCTATTATAAGATTACTAAGAACTTTCTTTGAATCCTTACTTATATTTATGCTTTTTGGAAGCGATTTCAGAGCATCTTGAATATGCATATTCAATCTAGTATGTTTATTTTCAACATCTTCCAACTTTGACATCGATCTTTCAACAGAATCAGTCAATTTAAACGGACTTCCCTTGAATACCCTATCTCCATAAACATCCTTGTAGTGCGGATCATCGTGCTTTAATGGGTCTCCTGGGTTTGGTGTCTTCAGTCCCTTAGGTCCTCGATCCTTCGTTCTACTAGGTCTTCGATTATTATGCTTATATCTAGCCAATTGATTCTGCTTGACCACTGGGACGTATGCGCCAACTTCAGTTTCAGATGTAAATTCAAACGACTCATCATCTTCATCCTCTCCCAATATAAAGAATTCACCATCGGATAGAACTTCTCCATCCTTCTCTCCCTCATCTGCAAACAGATCCTCTTCATCCCCACCTTCATCGTCGCCACCGTCTTCGTCACCACCTTCATCCCCAAGATCGAAAGCATCCCCTCCATCCTCAAGTCCTCCTCCGAGGTCTCCACCAAAATCATCTCCTCCGAGGTCTCCTCCGAACCCTCCACCGCCTCCGCCAAAGCCTCCGCCACCTCCACCACCAAATCCACCATCACCATCACCATCGCCTCCAAAGTCTTCAAGTTTAGCTTTTCTCAAAAGCTCTCTAACCTGATCCTCTTCCAGCTTCTCAATATAGTCATCTGTCATATCAAAAACTTCTTTATAGAAATACCTGTCCGACAATAGGCCTTCTGGACGTGTCCCAGCTATCTCTAGTTTAGTTCTAATAAGCTCTAGCTTCTGCTGTTGAGCCATAGTCGAAGGATTTGATAAACTCAAACTAAAATCAATTAAGTCTTCCCCATCAAACCCACTTGATGCTAAGTGAATAGCCGCAATCTTATTAAGTTCAGCAATTACAACTTGTTGAATTTGCTGAATAGATCTTGCAAAACGAATATCTTCTTGAGCCAAGTTAGCCTTAGAGCCAAGACCTTCGTCAAACCCCAAATATGGCTTAGGAACCTTTAGTGCCGCGAACAACTTTCTCTGGATGTACTCAACATCATCAATTGCTGTGGTGTTCGCACCACCTGGCAATGTCTCAATCCTTGTTGTTGTCTGATCTCCACGTACAGGAATAAAGTAATCAATATCTACACTCCATGGATTATATCGCTGATCCACTCTTCCTGTTGTACTATCTACAACCTCTTGTGACTTAAGTGTCGTTTTTGCATTCTCAATAATTTGAGGAACATCATTCGGTGGAGCATTTGCAACATCAATATAAAACACTCTTCTCTCAGGGCTTCTAATGACACGATATACAAGCATCGCATCCTCAGCCATAACGAGCTGTCTCCAAATACGTCTTGCAGGCTCCAACACAGAAGAACCATATGGTAAGAATGTATCATTTCCTAAAAGACGAAAATGTGCCACTTGCCAGTTTTCAAGAACCTGATTTCCTTCTGTAACCCATCTAAATCTAACTGCAAATGGATTGTTCGGATCAAATCCTTCTTCTCTTTCAATTTCATTTACTGGGATTGGGTGGGCGTTGATAATTCCGTAACCTGGCGCTACATCCAATAAAAGCATGTGATCACCATACTTGCACAAATTTCGAACCCATGACCTATTCACAAATTCAAAGTTCAAAGTATCATAAAATAATTCATCCAAAATCTTTTTAATTTTTGGATTCTCTGAATGAATATGTAGTGACCTTCCCTTGTCATCCTTCGCCACCGTCTCATCAGCATAAATGTCTACTGCACTCGCAATCTCAGGTGTATTATGGGAAATAGCAGAGTCAGTAGCGAAATTCTTATACCCATCAACAGTTAGATCATAAAGGTCGATCTCACCATAATATTCAATAGAGACAATTTCCAGACCATCAGTCCACTCTATTTCAGTAAATCCATGATAAGGATCGGATTTGAAACTTTCAAAATCATAGTGACGACGAAACATCGCTAGGTCTGACGCCGGACTATCTCCACCACGAAAACCAAAATCTGATAATTGATCCACAAAATTCTTAAAACCAAGTAAGTTATTTGAACTTTCTTGCATTGCAAGTCTTATAAAATCTTCGTCCGGTATCTTATGACTACACCTATTTTTATATCGAACAGCTTCCATTTCAGATCTTACAACCTTAGTTGAATCCTTTACATAGTCACCAACAGACAAGTCTTCAACCTTTGCATATATGCCATTTTGCGTCATTAGACGATGATTGGAACTTGCAATTATATGCTTTTCGTTATTAAACGTAATTTTCCAAGAATGATCTGTTCTTGTTTTTCTTGCTTGCTTTGCCCAAACTGGTGTTGACAAACCCAACTTAGGATCCCATGACCATACTAAAAATTCCTTATCGACTCCTTTATCAGCTAATTCCTTAATAGTTTGATAACCATCATTTACTGTATCAATATTCGTATCTCCATGAATACAGTATTCCATCTCTGAATTATGTACAAAACAAATTCCTGAACTATTTTCATCACATACAGCAAAATTGTGATAATTCGGAACAGTCAGATCGTACACTGGAACTTTTATACCCAATTCATGTATAGCAACTACTTTATGATTTTCATAATTTTCTATAAAACTATCAAAACTTTCATATCCTGCCCATTTTACCCTATTTAGTACTTTAAATTTACTAGTATTGAGTTTCTTACTAAGGGATCCCAATGTCATTCCACACTCATAAGCATTATATACAGATTGTGCTGTTAGGCTTTTATCTGCGTTGGCATTGTCAGAACCTTTTTGATCTGTTCTTCCTGCATTAAATTTTCCTGGTTTAACAGTCTTGTTGTAGTCAATAAGTCGATCAACACAATCTCCCCACTTAGGGTGGCTCAACCTCTTTTTAGTTGACTCATCTAGATTTTCTCTAAGATCTCCACCATCAGACCATCTAGAGAGCATAACTTTAGACATATATTCTCTAGCTTTCGGATCATCAAATCTTTTGTTGTTTATTTTTGCATGTAACGACAAATGATCTTTTTCCGTCATCACAGAAAGATTGTCTAAAGCATTATCTTCATCTATAAAGTTTTCATGATGAACATGAAGTCCTGTTGATTTATTTAAAGTCAATCCAGTTTTTAAT
>Ga0222634_1000555_pt1 | contig 16574 bp, 17 predicted proteins | sample AntAcemetageno50_FD_179807 | JGI IMG/M metagenome (GOLD analysis project Ga0222634, IMG submission 179807) | Saline water microbial communities from Ace Lake, Antarctica - #50 | ecosystem: Environmental > Aquatic > Non-marine Saline and Alkaline > Saline | place: Antarctica: Ace Lake | collected...
AATTAGTAGTTAAACAATCAAAAAAAGATTCTGTGAGACTCCTGAGAGGTGTCTTGAAAGTTGAGACAGCTCAATCAGTTAAAAACGGTAAGTATAATAAAAAACTACTTGATGCTTGGTTTAAGAATAAATACGAAAATGTATTTCAAGAAAGATTTATTGAAATGCAAAAACGTTTTGATTATAAAATGATGCCGATATTAAAAGTTCGTAGTATGTCGAAACGTTGGGGTAGTTTTTTAAATAAAGAGCAAATTGCTCTCAATCCAAAACTCATACATACACCGAAAGAATGTATTGATTATGTAATTGTCCATGAACTTTGCCATATGAAATATAAAGATCATAGTAAGAAATTCTGGGATTTCCTTGAGGAAAAATATCCAAAATGGCAGAAAGTTAAAGATAAGCTAGAATTGAAGTTTGGAATGATGTAGGTCTATCGCAAACAAAAAGAACACTCATATTGAGTGTTCTTTTTGTTTGTACAGCTATTTTTACAATGCAACGTACTCGTGCTAGCTGTCAATGGTGACCCCACAGAGAATCGAACTCTGATTACCAGATTGAGAACCTGATGTCCTAACCGTTAGACGATGGGGCCATTAATAAGAACAGAATAGTTCATTTTCGATACTTTCGCAAGAATATTTTCGAGAATTGACAAAAAAATATTTAAGGCATATTGTGACCTGGGTTATCGTACTTTAATAATAATATTTTGAACTAAATTATTGAGACATGAAAAATATTTCTGAACAAAACTTAAATGTAGTTTCTGGTTTAAAACCACGGGCTTTATGGAACCATTTTGTGACATTATGTGTCACTCCTCGGGCCTCTGGAGAAGAGGAGATGATCGCGGGAGTTATTACAGAACTTGCCCTTGAGAATGGTCTTCATTCTTATCAAGACGGTTTACATAATGTTCTAGTGTTTTTACCAGCATCTCCTGGTTTAGAAAATAAGCCAATTATTTGCTTGCAAGGTCACTTGGATATGGTTTGCGAAAAAAATGCTGATGTGGACGAATTATTTCCGATCAAATTAATCAAAGACGGAGATAAATTGACGGCTGATGGTACGACATTAGGTGCTGACAATGGTATTGCAGTTGCTTTTATGATGATGCTTATGTCTCACGCGGAAATACCTCACGGTCCACTTGAATTACTCTTCACAACGGTAGAGGAGACAGGTATGGACGGTGCTCAAGGGTTTAATTATAGCTTACTAGAAAGTAAGCGTATATTAAATCTTGATAACGAGATTGAAGGCGTTCTATTGGTAGGTTCTGCAGGTGGTTGTTGTATGGAGGGTGTTTTTATGCCGCACCTAGAACAGGTTGTCGCTCAAAGTAGAAAGTACTCAATTAAAGTTGCAGGTTTGACAGGTGGACACTCTGGAATAGATATCAATCTTGGTCGCGGTAATGCTTTAAAGATTTTGGCTTCAGTGATCACTAAGCTTGAAGATCTTGAGGTTAAGCTCGTTGATTTTGAAGGTGGAAATGCTATGAATGCAATCCCACGTGAAGCGGTCGCAACAGTTATGGTGTCGGCGCATAGAGCTGAAAGAATGTGCAGCGTACTCGATGCTTTTTCTCGAGAACTTTCACAACAGTATTCTTCTGAAAATTTAGAAGTTACTTTTTGCGAAATCGAGAGCGATGATGATGAGAAAGTATTTTATCCGCCACATCAACAGGCATTTCTAAAGCTTGTTTCTGAAATACCTAACGGTGTTGTCAGTATGGAGCCGGAAGATGATTCCATGATACAAACATCAAATAATCTTGGTGTGATAAAGAGAGATGGACAAAAGTTTGTGATTACATCACTCCATCGTAGTTCTCTAGATTCAGAGCTGGACAAGTTGCAGGCTCAGATCGAGTCGATTTTTAAAACTGCTAGTATAGCAGTTAAGACTCGAGATAGGTTTTCTCCTTGGGAGCCACAATTCGATACGAATTTTCTTGGTTTAGTAAAATCATCATACCGTGAGTTTAGTGGTCAAGACGCAAGGGTGGAAACAATCCACGCTGGATTAGAGTGTTCTATCTTTTATCAGAAGATGCGTGACGTTGAAATTGTGTCATGCGGACCAACAATGGGGCTTGTGCATTCTCCGCAGGAATGGGTTTCAATCAGTTCTGTCTTAAGGTGGTATAATTTTTTGCTTTATTTCTTTGCAAATAGTTAAACCTCTTTAGATAAATAAAACAATTGAAAAGGCTGAATTGCGATAATTGCAATTCGGCCTTTTGATTTTTTACAACAATCCTTATTTCAGAATGCTGTGATGTTACTAAGTCAGAACACTGAGCTCATACGTATACGGCTTGTCGTTCGTATCATTCCATGTAAAGGATGCTAGTTCTGTGTTGATAAACACTTCTGCGAGTACCTTCATCACTTCAGGTGGCTGATTTTCAAGCCCTGTAATGTCGATACGTGTAGTTCCAATAGCATTTGCCTTAATGCCGTGATCTGAAAACCTCGGCTGTATGAGATATTCATATAGTGCCTCAAGTTTATCAAAAGTACTTTCCGGAGATAATCTTGGGTTAAAAAAAGAATCTCTTATCATAATAGAATGAATGCCGTCTGGTAATATTAGTGTCTGGTTCATGTTATTTGAATTTAAATGAAGAATAGAGGTTTCTAAAACTAAAGAATATCATAATATTTATTTTATGCAAAATATGCATCTATTTGATATTTACAGTATCTGGTGATAACCTAAAGAAAAAGGAATAAGAACTTAAAAAATATAAGACATGAAAATGATACAGCTATGTGTTCATGATTTTGATGGAAATGGATTTCGCACGTTTGATGCGAGTCCGGGTAATGTGAATGTGCATACTGCGTGCAGACAGGCAGTAGGGGATATTTTTGGCTCAGTAATACTTAAATTTTATGATGAGTCAGGAGGCTTAAAGAATCGTGCACCAGTTGAATTAATGAGTGATCTTTTGGTAAAGAATCCACTTCTCATAGATGTTGCTCATAATTACTATCAGAGTAATCGAGTTGCTCTAGATTCTTTTATGCCAGAAGGTAAAGGTTTTTTGTTAGGTTGGCACACGAATCCAGTAATGGCCTTAGCCGAATTGTTTACTCGTAGGAAGCTGCAAATTCTGACAGCAGAAATTAGTGCTGAACAGTGTGGCGATGATACATGGCCACAACTTACCAAGAACTTTGATGTGTTTTGGCGAGAAATCAAAGCGACACCAGATTCTTACACGGCAATATTATCATCTGGTCATGATTACTTTATCAAGAGAGTGTTTGATCTTTGGGATCTAGAGCTACCTGATGTTATGGTTACTGATGATGATATGCGCGCTATTGAACAAGGTAATGGTATAGCACCGTATAAGCCTGACCCTCAACTCATGTATGAGGTCTGGGATCGTTTTGAAAGTCGTACAGGTTTACGATCTGATCAGTACCAAACAATATACTTTGGTGATGATGCTGAAAAAGATGGTGGACTTGCAGAGAGTGCAGGTGTTCCGTTTTATCATTTTGGTGACTCAGATCCAAAAGGTTTTGATACTACAAAAGATTGGCTGGATCGGGTACCACTTGTTGGACGTAATGTCGCTTAAAAAAGCTTCAAGAACCCAAGCAATTTCTAATGAAATTGCTTGGGTTCTTTTTTTATATTACAATCGCCTTATGAATAATTGGTATGTAATTACAGGAGCACCCAGCTGCGGTAAAACAGCTTTGATCGAAGCCTTAGAAGAGAGAGGGGTATATGTTGAACATGAATCTGCTCGTATGTATATTGATGAGCAATTGTCTCAAGGGAAAACTATTGAAGAGATTCGTGCCGATGAGGAAGTCTTTCAAAGAGAGGTATTTAATCACAAGATTGAAACAATAATGCGGTGTGATAAAGAAAAACTAACTTTTTTTGACCGAGGTATGCAAGATAGTTATGCCTACGCTGAATTGCATAATTTTAATATGGACTATGCAGATAACAGTTTGGATTCTAAGCCTGTGTATAAAAAAGTTTTTCTACTTGAATTACCTGAATATAAAGAAGACTATGCTCGAACAGAAAGTAAAGAAGAGGCTGAAAAATTATTTGATTTACTAAAAGACGCGTATGAGGGTACTGATAATATGGTTGTTATAGTTCCGGTATTTGACACCAAAGAAGAACGCGTCGCATACTTTTTAGATTATTTAGAAAAAGAAGAGAAATTGGGTATACTGTAACCATCTTATGAAAGAGCAAAGCTTATATGCACAAGACGGCGTTAGTGTCTCGGAAGAGGCAGTTTTTAGTTCGTATGCAGGTGCTGTGTGTAAAGATAGCTATGCTAACTCTCAGTTTGTAGACGTCCACGATCTCTCCGGTGGAAACTTTCGCGGACCACGACCATTCTCATTTAAAAACTTACCAGAGGGTTATACGATTGAATCTTCGTCTGATGGTATTGGAACAAAAGGTATTTTGCATGATGCTGCAAAGACGCATCATTTAGCTGCATATGATTTAGTTGCTATGACAGCCAGTGACATTACGCGTTACGGAGGATTACCACTAGTATTTGTAAATATTCTTGATGTTGATGCAGTTGGTGAAGAAGGTACTGATACAAATAAATCTTTGAAATCATTAATGTCTGGATTAGGTGTTGTTGCAAAAGAATCTAACATGGTTGTACTGAAAGGTGAAACTGCACAAATGAGTGTATGTCTTGGTTCTGAAATTTCAGATTCACCAACAAAATTTAACTGGGGAGCTGTTATGTCTGGTGTATATCACAATGAAAAAATGGTAACAGGAAATGATTTAGCGCCAGGGCAAGTTGTAATCGCATTAAAAGAAAATGGTTTTCGTTGTAACGGTATTTCATCAGTTCGCAAAGCTTTAGCAATGCAATATGGAAATGATTGGTGGAACAATCATGACGCAGTAGCTGATATAAAAGCGGCAGCGGAACCGTCAGTTTTGTATGACTTGTTTGTGAACACTATTCATGGATGGTACGCCGATGATCACAAGCCTGAAATTACACTACATGCTATTGCGCATTTATCTGGAGGTGGAGTAAAAGAAAAGTTTGGTGCAGGGTTCTTGTTTGATCGAGGACTTTCTGCAGAACTACCAGACCTATGGGAATTACCAGAGATTATGAAAAAATGTGCCGATTGGCGAGGAATGGGCGATGAAGAATTATACGAAGCATGGAACGGTGGGCAAGGAATGTTATTGGTTGTAGATGAAGCTGAGGCGGAAAAATGTATCGAGCGCGCCAAAGATTTTGGTATCGAGGCTAAACTTGCTGGAAAAATTACCAAAGAAGATACACCGCAATTAACACTTATTTCAAAATTATCAGGAAAAACCGTAATCTATAACGCATAATATGGCTTTTCAAATACATGTTCAATATACAGCAGAAGATGGAAGAGCTCATGTAAAGAAAGAGTACATTAAAGGTTTAGGTGTTAAGAGTGTTAAAAGTGTTAGTATCGTTGACATCTATACAGTTGATGTAAACGTTGCTACAAAAGACAAAGAAAAGATCGCGCAAGCATTGCATGTACCGTTGTCACAAAACTATTCTATAAATACAGCTTTAGCACCAAAAGTTTTTTCACATGCTATTGAAATTGGTTTCTTACCGGGAGTGACTGACAATATTGGAAATACAGCTCGCGAAACCGTGCAAGATATCCTTGGGCGAAAACTGAATGATGACGAAAAAGTATATTCTTCACAAATTATATTTCTCGACGGAAAGCTTTCTATTGAGAATGTCAAAACTATTGCAGGTGGATTACATAATCCATTAATTCAGCGTGGAAGTATTAAAACCTTTATTCAGTTTAAAGAAGGCAAGGGTATGGATATGGTCTTGCCTAAAGTAAAATTAACACCAGGTACGGTTGATGAAGTTGATTTGCTGGTAAGCGACGAAGAGTTAATTAAGATTGGAAAATCAGGAATCATGGATGTAGATGGAACACGTCGCGGACCGCTTGGTCTAGGGCTTGATGAGTTAAAAGTTATTCGTAGTCATTTCCATAGATTGAAACGAAACCCAACCGATATTGAACTTGAAACACTGGCACAAACATGGAGCGAACATTGTAAGCACACCATATTTGCGAATCCATTGGGTGACGTAAAGGAGGGTATTTATAAAAAATATATCCAAGGGGCAACAAAGAAAATTCGTAAAGATAAAGGTAAAGATGATTTTTGTGTATCTGTTTTTACTGACAACTCAGGAGTTATTAAATTTGATAAAGATACACATATTACACACAAGGTTGAAACACATAATTCACCATCAGCGCTCGATCCGTTTGGAGGTGCGATTACGGGGATTCTTGGAGTAAACCGAGATACATTAGGTACAGGATTAGGCGCAAAACCTGCACTTAATTTCTATGGGTATTGTTTTGCTGATCCTCGTGATAAAACTCGATTATTTAGAGATAAAGAAAAAACCCAAGAATTATTGTCAGCGCGCCGCATTATGGAAGGAGTGATTGCAGGGGTGAATGCTGGAGGGAATCAAAGCGGTATTCCAACACCGCAAGGATTTACCTGTTTTGAAAAAAGATTTCGCGGAAAACCTTTAGTGTTTGTAGGAACTGTTGGATTATTGCCAAAGACAACTGCTGGACGAAAATCTCATGAGAAGTCAGCTCAGAATGGTGACTATGTTGTTATGGTGGGTGGGCGAGTAGGGCTCGACGGTGTTCATGGTGCAACATTTTCATCAGAAGCGTTGGATTCAGATTCACCAGCAACAGCGGTACAAATTGGAGATGCTATTACACAGAAAAAATTATCTGATGCCATCGTAAAAGAAGCGCGAGACATGAATTTATACAGCAGTATTACTGACAATGGTGCAGGAGGATTGTCATCATCAGTTGGTGAAATGGCAGAAGAATCAGGTGGATGTGAAATTTGGCTTGATAAAGTACCTGTAAAATATCCAGGATTATCTCCTTGGCAGATTTGGATTTCAGAATCACAAGAACGTATGACGTTGTCTGTACCAAAGAAAAAATGGGACGCATTTAAAAAATTAATGGATCGTCGCGGAGTCGAGTCGACTGTTGTTGGGATGTTTAATAATTCAGGTAGCTGTACTGTGAAATTTGGTGATAAGATTATATCTGACCTTGATATGGAATTTATGCATGACGGTAATCCAGTTGCATTACAACAAGTTGAAGAATATATTCCAGATTTTCTTTCGCCAAGTACTTCGATTCAAAAGAAATATCAAAAGAATCTTGGCGACACATTGAATAATATGATTGCGCGAGCAAATATTGCCAGTAATGAATTTATCTCATCACAGTACGATCATGGTGTGCAAGGATCTTCAGTTACAAAACCACTACAAGGTATGGGTCGTGTAAATACGACTGCAACAGTCAGTAAACCAAAACTTGATTCTAAAAAGGGTGTCGTAATGTCGCAAGGTTTGTGTCCAACATATTCAGATATTGATACATATCACATGGCGGCCTCAGCTATTGATCAAGCAATTCGTAACGTCGTTGCAACTGGAGGTAATCCAGACTACGTCGCTATTCTTGATAATTTCTGCTGGTGTAGTTCAAATGATCCGAAGCGACTGTATCAGTTAGAACGAGCAGCAAAAGCTTGCTATGACTACGCTGTGGCCTACAAAGCACCGTTTATTTCAGGAAAGGATTCAATGTTTAATGATTTTAAAGGATTTACTACAGGTGGAAAACAAGTATTAATTTCAGTGCCACCAACACTGCTTATTTCATCAATTTCAGTTATTCCTGATGCGCGAACTGTTGTGACTCTCGACATAAAATTTGTAGACGATGTTTTATATTTATTAGGTGACACTTATGATGAATTAGGGGGTTCAGAATATATTGCAATGATGTCAGATGAAAATAAAAAAGATTTTCTTGTAGAAACAGTCCCGCAAGTTGATGCAGTAAAGAACATGAAAATGTATCGATCATATTACAAGGCTATTCAAAAAGGTTTAATTACATCAGCTATTCCATTAGGCCGTGGTGGACTTGGAATTGCATTGGCAAAAACTGCTATGGCGGGAAAATTAGGTCTAGATATTAACTTGAAAAAAAATGGTAATAATAAACTGTCTGATGATGTGAAGCTGTTTTCTGAAAGTAATGGACGAATTTTAGTTAGTGTTTCACCTCAAAAATTAAAATCTTTCGAGTCTATTATGAAAAATTCATCATTATATAAAATCGGGAAGGTGACTTGTGACGCTGTGATTACATTGCGTGGTGATAAGGTTTCAGAAGTGAAGGTTTCAAAAGCTTTAAATAATTACCGGAAAACATTTAAAAACTATTAGTATGAAAAATAAGAAACCAAAAGTTATCGTTTTGTCTGGATATGGTCTCAACTGTGAAGAGGAAACTTTGTTTGCGTTTGAACGTGCAGGAGGTACGGGCGACATTGTTCATATTAATGATTTAATTGCTGAGCCAAAACAATTAGAAAAGTATGACATTCTTGCAGTGCCGGGAGGGTTCTCATTTGGCGATGATACTGGTTCAGGCTTAGCGTATGCTAATAAGTTAAAAAATCACCTAAGTAAAGAATTGAAAGCCTTTGTAAGACGAGATACATTAGTAATTGGTATTTGTAATGGTTTCCAAATTTTGACACATATTGGCTTACTTCCAGGAACACTTTTACATAATGATAGTGCGCGATATATTGACCGATACGTTGATGTTACAGTGATAGGAAATAGTCCATGGCTGCAGGGTATTAAAAATATGTCGCTACCGATTGCTCATGGTGAGGGAAAGTACTATATCGACGACAAAGATTTAAAGCAACTAAATAATAATGATCAGATTGGATTCCGCTACACGAAAGGCGACACCGCAAACTTTACTGGACTTCCTATGAATCCAAACGGAGCAATCGAAGACATTGCCTGCGTAACAGCATTCGACGGACGAGTAATAGGTATGATGCCACATCCAGAACGTGTTTTGTTTTTTCATCAATTACCACACTGGACGCACGTTCGTGAATCATTAGAACGAGAAGGTAAGTCGGTGCCAACAAACGGACCAGGAATGCAGTTGTTCAAAAATGCTATTCGTTATTTTAAATAACATGGATAAGTCAAAGACAATCGGTATTGTAGGTGGTGGTCAATTAGGACGCTACCTTGCTGCTGAGGCAAAAAAATTAGGATTCAAAACAACGGTACTTGACCCAACAGAAAATGCACCAGCTGCAGAGTTCGCAGACAAGCATATGGTTGGTAGTTTTGCCGACGGTGATGATGTACGTAATTTATCTAAAGAGGTAGACATGATGACATTCGAAATTGAATCTGCACACTCTGGTACATTGAATGATTTACACAATGAAGGTCTACACGTGCAACCATTACCTGAAACTCTCTCTATTATTCGAAATAAATATAAGCAAAAAATTTTCTTGCAAGATAAAAGTATTCCTGTTGGAGATTTTGCTGATGCTCCCGATGTACAGAGTGTAAAAGATTTTGCAGAAAAATTTGGATACCCCTTAGTACTAAAAGCAAAACATGGTGCCTATGACGGTAAAGGTAATACTACTGTTCGATCAGAAAATTTTATTCAGGAAGCTTTTGAAAAATTAAACAATACAGAATGTTACGTAGAGGCATGGGTACCATTTCAAAAAGAGTTAGCTGTGGTAGCGGCTCGTTCAACGGACAATAGTGTTGTGACGTACCCGACTGTTGAAACTATTCATACAAATCACATTTGTGATACGGTAATTGCACCAGCACGAGTAGAGGATGCTATTAGGGAAAAAGCCGAAGACTTGGCTGAAAAAGTTTTAAAAGTATTTAATGGTGCAGGCGTATTTGGTATTGAAATGTTTCTAACTGAGGACGATGGTGTGTTAATTAATGAAATAGCGCCACGTGTTCATAATAGTGGTCACTTTACGATGGATGCCTGTAATGTATCTCAGTTTGAGCAACATATCCGTGCAATCAGTGGATTACCACTTATTGAGCCTGAAATGTTACAGCCTTTTGCTATAATGGTAAATATTCTAGGAGATAGATTAGGGGTTGCAGAGCCGAAAAATTTGGATGAGGTAACTTCTGAAACTGGTGCCAGTATACACATTTACGGGAAAGCTGATACAAAGCCCGGACGAAAAATGGGACACTTTACGATCATTGGAGATAATTTGGAAACATTATTAGAACTTGCTGAGAAAGCAAAAGATAAGATTAGTATTTAATAAAAATATATGATCACAACACACGTAGGAATTATAATGGGAAGCGATTCAGATTTGAGCGTAATGTCAGCAGCAGCAGACATAATGAAGGAGTTTGGTATTGACTATGAATTAACTGTTGTATCAGCACACCGAACACCAGATCGTTTACGTGAGTACGCAACCAGTGCACACGATCGCGGATTACGCGTTATTATTTGTGGTGCAGGAGGCGCCGCACACTTACCGGGTATGGTAGCGGCATACACAGCTCTACCTGTGATTGGAGTTCCTGTAAAATCATCAAACTCAATAGATGGATGGGACTCAGTACTTTCAATTCTACAAATGCCAAGAGGTGTTCCTGTTGCAACAGTAGCACTTGATGGTGCTGCAAATGCTGGATTACTTGCGGTGCAGATTTTAGGATCAAGCGATGAAGCTGTACATGCAAAACTTGCTGAATATAAAAATGGTCCAATGAAAGAAAAGGTAATGAAAGCCGTTGAGAATGTAAAAGGTGATTATCCAAATCAATTCGACGCATGATGGATATAAAATTAATACAAGATAATATTGATCGCGTACTTATAAAAACAGAATTTACAAATCTAGGTAAAAGAATTCAAGGTAAGGTTCGTGATATTTATGTACAAGATGACAGAGTATTGTTGATCTCAACTGATCGTCATTCTTCGTTTGATCGAAATATCGCGCACGTTCCATTCAAGGGGCAAGTGTTAACTCAGACTAGCTTTTATAACTTTAAACAAACTGAAGATATTGTGCCGAATCATATTATTGCAATGCCAGACCCTAATGTAATTGTTGGAAAAAAATGTACCGTTGCACCAGTTGAAGTCGTTGTACGTGGATTCATTACTGGTGTGACAGGGACTGCACTATGGACACGATATGCAGATGGACAACGAGAGTTTGGCGATTTTCAGTTACCAGACGGTATGAAGAAAAATCAACGACTCGAAAAACCATTGATTACACCAACAACAAAGTTTGAAGAACATGATCGTAATCTCACGACAGAAGAAATTATTGATGAGAAAATGCTCACCGTAGAACAGTGGAATGAAATTCAAGATATTGCTTTAAAGTTGTTTGAACGTGGTCAAGAACTTGCTGCAGCTAAAGGATTAATTTTGGTCGATACCAAATATGAATTTGGATATGATGAAGACGGTGTTCTAACGTTGATTGACGAAATTCATACACAAGATTCATCTCGCTACTGGTATTTAGATTCATACGAAGAACGTTTTGAAAATGATAAAGAACCAGAATATTTCGATAAGGAATTCCTTCGACTATGGTTCCGAGAGAATTGTGATCCATATAATGATGAAACATTACCACAGGCACCACCTGAAATGGTTGCCGAACTATCAAGGCGGTATATAGAAATTTATGAAAAACTGTCAGGAAAAGAATTTATCCTTGATTTAGAAGGTGATATTGCAGAGCGAATAGAAAAGAATTTAGAAGCTTGTAAAATATAAGATATTTACTTAGCCTGCAATATAATGTATAGTTTTCAAAAAACTGCACGTTATGAAAAGACAAATTATAGATATATTTACTGATCCAGTTTTCTGGTCTGTGGTACCTGGTGTAATAGTTCTGATTTCTCTATCTCTTTTCTTGCTTTTAAGTGTAAAGAGAATTGATGCTAAGTTAGAATCTATAAAGAGTACTATTTATCCAGGAGAGACAGATTTTGACCAATTAACAATTAAGGTTAAAGCGTTGGAAAGACTTCTCACGCGGGCTTTGATTTCTAAAAAACTTGCTAAAAGTACACCTGTAAGATACCTGCGCTCATTTGGAGTTTTTAAAGGTTATCTTAGTAGTATTCGTACTACCTATGAAGAAATTACAGAAACATTAAATCGTCAAAGATGTAACCTTCACAAGGTGTAAATTGTTTACTTTATAATCTCTAAAAAAGAGTCATGCTAGAAGAACTTGTGTCTAAATTTCTTGAGCTCTGCTTCTCTTCTTTTTCATCTTATATTGTTACGCTTATCATCACAGAGGTATTACTGTGTATCATATATCACAATATAATAAAACATACCAAGAAGAAGGTAGACTATTAAATAAACCCCCTTTAAAGGGGGTTTTCTTTTTATTAGTCTTGCGGTTTCTCTAATACAAGAGGTTCAATATCAATAGATTCACCCGTAATTCGTGTTACGTCTTTATCAATCTTTTTTAATTCTTTATGTGCAGTGTTGTAATGATTTACCGTAGTTCCTAATGTGTTACCAAGTTTATTCATATACTCCTCATACGCTGACAAGTGTTTTCCAAGTTCACCAACACGCTTTTGAATCTCTTTTGCCGATTCTTCTATTTGCAAAGCCTTCAATCCTTGTAGTACGGTTTGCAAGAAGGCGAGGAAGGACGTAGGGGAAACGATAAGGACATTTTTTTTGAACGCATATTCAATTAAGTCTTGCGTATTAACTTTTACCGCACCAACACTTTGAATTAATAGATCATAATAAATGGCTTCGTGAGGAATAAACATAAAAGCAAATTCCATAGTTCCATTTTCTGGTTTAATATATTTACTTGTTTCGTCGATACGAAGTTTTAAATCATTTTTAAATGCTTTCTCTAACCGGTCTTGCTCTGACTTGTCTTGAGCTTCGACAAGTCGGTTATAGTTTTCCAAAGAAAACTTTGAATCAATGGGGATAATCTTTTCCTTTACAAAAACAACCGCATCGACGATTGATCCGTCAGGGAATGAATACTGCATCTGATATGTCTTTGGTGGTAGTACATTTTTTAGGGTTGTTTCTAGATAATATTCACCAAGCACTCCTCGTTGTTTTGGATTTTTTAAAATATTTTGTAAGTCTTTCAATTGTTCAGTGAAGTTCATCACCTGCTCACCAGTTTTTTTAACTTCGGTAATTTCACGAGTAATCTCACGAATTAAATCATGCGAACGTGTGCTTTGAAACTTCATTGACTCAGTCATTTCTTTTTGTGTTTGACCAAGCTTGTCATCAACAGTTCGAGATAGTTCATTCATTTGCTGAAGAAGGAGAGAGAGTGATTCAGGCTGCTCTTCTTTCTTAGGCTTACTTAATTTAAGACCAAGAAAAGTTACACCTACAATAAGGCCAACAACAAGGATTATTAGTATGATAAGAAGTAGTTGCATATTATTTCCCTAAGTAATGCTTCAAAGTAAAAATCCAGTCTTCTTCCATATCTGGCTGATCACTTTCTAGTTTTTGTTTCAGCAACCACTGCAAGTAACCCTTATCTTTAGATGCAACCTCTTCGACTGACATATTTTTATACTTACCAAATTGGAAATAAGCGATCATAACTGGTCGTCCCGAGATATCGATCATTGCGTCAACAGCGGTATCTTCGGATACATTCTCTGTTTCCATTATTTTCTTCAAAAGTCTCCAGAACAATAACTCAAGGACTAGAATATCACCCCAAGCATCATGAGCTGTCGCTTCAATTTCTATACCCAATAGGTAGCGTAAGTATTGCATTGCGTAACTTTCAATTTTCCCTTGTGGGTCTAAAAATCGTGCAATCTTTAGTGTATCAATTACAGGACCAACAGTTAGGCCTTCTTTTTCAAGCATGCCAACATCAAATTTTGCATTATGTGCAATAAAGATGTGTTCTTTTTTAAATCGCTCTTCTAAATCTTTATAGACTGGACTACCAGCAAAAGCTGGCTTATCTGCAATCATTTTTTCAGTAGTATGATGCACTGCCATAGCTCCGATTTTAATTGGTAGATCAGGTTTATATAATTCATTTACATCATCAGCATTATCGGTTGTTCGATAAGCAACTTGAATCAGCTTATCTTCTGATTCGTTACCAGTTGTTTCAGTATCGATAAATATCAATGTTTTTGAGAGGTTTTTTATGTGATCATTCATGATTCACAGTATAGCATGAGACCTTTATTTAAAGCCAAAAATCAGCTATACTGAGCACATATTCAGATAATCTATAATACTATTATGTCACTACAAACTGATATTAAAGGCCAAATGAAGGATGCGATGAAAGCAAAAGACCAGGTACGATTAACGGTACTACGCGGAATTGCTTCTGCTGTTACTAATGAGCTTGTTGCTAAAAAAATGATGCCAACAGATGAGTTACCAGATGGTGATGTATTGGCCGTAATTAAGCGATTATCAAAACAACGCAAAGATTCAATTCAACAATTTACTGATGCAGGTCGTGATGAACTAGCTGCTGATGAAAAAGCAGAACTTGTTGTACTGGATGAATTCTTGCCAGCAATGATGTCGCAAGATGATATTCGTCCAGTCGCTGAAGCAAAAAAAGCTGAAATGGGCGTAGAAGATAAATCTGGGGCAGGAAAATTAGTCGGAGCAGTAATGGGAGCGCTTGCAGGAAAGGCTGATGGTGGAGATGTAAAAGCTGTAGTAGATAGTTTGTTCGATTAGTATGATTGAGAGAGATTTAATAAAAGGATTTAACGTAGTTCCTAAGCATCCTAATTCTGAGATTCAATCAGAAATTGAGCTATATCAAAAAAATGTTGAAGCGATTAACAAGTTAGAATTCAAGTTACGAGCAACTATTGATAATCAGGAAGATAAAGAAGGTCTTGAAGAAAATATTCTTCTAGCTAAAAATGTGCGTGACAATCTTGCTATCGAACTTGAAAAGAAAGGTGTATCAACAGAAGGTTTAAAGCCTAATCCAGAAATTAATAACGTAAATTAGTATATGTTTAAGCTTTTTACAAAATGGGTTTTATTAGCAGTAGTGGTCTTGCTGTTACCGCAAATCATTCCTGATATCGTAGTTGACAGCTTTACGGTTGCATTAATTGCTTCAGCTGTAATAGGGGTAATTAATTTACTCATAAAACCAGTAGTAAAGATTCTTACACTCCCAATTAACTTAATCACACTAGGTCTTTTTGGAGCTATTATAAATGCTGGACTATTTTGGTTAGGAACATTATTCGTAAACGGGTTTGAGGTTACAACAATTATTGGTGTAATATTTGGCTCAGTTGTTCTGTCGCTTGCACGATGGATTATTGATGAATTATTTTAAAAACTATGAAAACACTTGTAACACATAATGGAAAATTTCACGCTGATGATATTTTAGCTTGCGCTGTATTGCAGTTAATATTAGAAAAACGTGGTGAAGAGTATAAGGTTATTCGTACACGCGATATAAAGATAATTGCAGATGCTGACTATGTATTTGATGTGGGAGGAGAGTATGATGCAGAAACTCATCGATATGATCATCATCAATTAGGTGGTGCGGGAAAATACGATAGTGATATTCCGTACGCTTCTATTGGGTTAGTATGGAAACATTTTGGTCAAGAACTTTGTGGTTCAGAAAAAATTGCAGGTATGATTGAAGATCAAATAGTTATGCCAATTGATGCGGACGATAACGGAGTGTCACTCGTAGATTTGAAAAGCGATGTCGCACCATTTCGGTTGCAAGAATATTTTTATGCATTTCGTCCCACATGGCGCGAAGGTGCAACCGACGAAGTATACGATGCTGGATTTCATAAATGTGTTGATCTGGCGAAAGAGTTGTTCATTCGACAAATTAAAATTAAACAAGATTACGATGGTGTAGCTGACTTATTTAAAGCTGATTATGATCGAGCGGAAGACAAGCGCATTATTGAATTGTCAGAAGCGTATCCATGGGAGGGCGTATCGACAGAATATTCTGATACATTATTTGCTGTATATCCACGACAAGACAATTGGCGTGTAGGGACCGTTCGCAAAGAGCGATATTCATTTGCTAATCGTAAAGACTTGCCAGCTGAGTGGGCAGGATTGCGTGACGTAGACTTGCAAGCTGCAAGTGGAGTCGAGGATGCAATTTTTTGTCATAATGGACGATTTTTAGCAGTTGCAAAGACGCGTGAAGGTGCGCTTGCCCTGGCTAAATTAGCAGTAGAAAATTAGTATGGAAAAAGGTGGACCACAATTATTTATTTTTCCAGATGAATCAGGTGATCTGAATGAACAGAAGGTAATTAAGTCTAAAAAGCTTGACGTACAGGAAGAGCTCACAGCTCCTGAAAAAATACAGAAAGAAATGTTGTTTACTAACTTGCGAAAGCTGGAAAAGGAACATGGTGAATTAAATAATAATGCGTTACGTCAAGGAGGTTATTTTCAAGAGAAGTCTAAATTTATTGCAAGAGAGATTAAATGGATTAATGAATTTGTAGGAAAAGATATTGTGCAGGTCTCAAGCTTAGATGAGGAAAGGAT
>Ga0222634_1000566_pt1 | contig 16298 bp, 22 predicted proteins | sample AntAcemetageno50_FD_179807 | JGI IMG/M metagenome (GOLD analysis project Ga0222634, IMG submission 179807) | Saline water microbial communities from Ace Lake, Antarctica - #50 | ecosystem: Environmental > Aquatic > Non-marine Saline and Alkaline > Saline | place: Antarctica: Ace Lake | collected...
CCATCAGTCATATTGATTTGACTTGTGAGCATTGGGATACCCTCAGCGTCAAGGCGAACGGTATAAGTTCCGTCTTTCATTTGCTCATCTCCAGTCTGGTTACATCAACAACTTTGATAGCGTCTGTATGAGTAACGAGGTATTCTGCTGTCTTTAGATTATGACAAGGCTTTAGGCTACCGTCAGGGTATTCGACATACCAAGTGTCAATTAGATAGGTTTCAGTCATTAGTATAACTCGCTTTCGATAAGCCAAAATTCCAGGTGATGTTGTTCAATAATAGCACTTGCGGGTGCTGTGGTCAAGCCTTTGTACGATACTCCAGAGGGTAACGTAATCTCTTTATCCCAGTTGCCCTCGCTGTTCACTGCGTCGATAGCGTCAATACAGACTGGCACCATTTCAATAGGTACGGCGGGGTAGTGATTAGTTTGTAAGTGAACACCGATACCCTGCTCTAAGTCAAAGTTATCAGCAATATCCATTGCTCTCATTGCTCCCATTATTCGCTCTCCTTTATTGCTTTTCGTAGTTTATCACTTCGGGTACGACAACGCTTGTCACGCTTGTCCTGATGAGTACCAGCCTTATTAGACTTGCGTATCTCACGCATAGCCTCAATATAGGCTTTGTTCTCATTACCTCTGTGCTTGTTCATAACTACAACCTATCATAAACCACTGACATTACCTACGCGACACGCCGATAACCCTAAAAATACTTATCCACAAGTTATCCACAGGCGTGCGCGCATATATCGCAAGGCATGTCAAACCCTAGAGGGGCTATGCTACGATAGCCCAACTAAGGATTTCACCATTCTCAAAAGCATCCTGATAGAATGCTACGACTGCATCCTTGTGCTCAGGGTCATAGCCATAAGTGATGGTCTGAAGGTCTTTGGTAAGTGTTTCTATCTGCATTATTCTGTCCTTTGTTAGTTGTTAGTTATACTGTATCAGTTACCACTGACACGAACAATCCGACACGCCGACTAGTCTCTGACCTGAACAGTCAGAGCACCAGCCGCAATTAGTTGCTCTACCCAATACTCCACTTCATCAGAATCCACGATATAGGTTTCTGGCAATGGCTTACGGTAAGAGGGATATGTTGCTATTAGTTTCATTTTTTCTACTTTCTATTTTCTATCCTTAGTTTTACTATACCAGCAACCACTGACACGCTAGCCGACTACGGTAGCGATGTCAGGATATTCTGCGTACTCATAGGCACACAGTAGGTCACCGTCTTCATCGACAGTTGGAACATAGTTACCGCAAGTATCGCAGTAAGCTAAATCTATTTCATTTAGTAAGTTCATTTTGAACTCCTTTCTATTTTACTATTCTTTGATTCTGACTTACTTGCTAGGCTCATGTTCTAGGCTCACACTCTCGGAGGAGTTTTATTTGCTAGAACCTTATTTGCTAGGCTCATTCAGAATCACTGTTTATTTATTTTCTTTGTATAACTATACTCTATCTGATAAAAGTCAAAAAGTCAAGCCGACACGCCGTAAACGGCAAAAATAAATAAAAAGATTTTGGGCGCCAGCCGTTACCAAACCGTTATAAACTATTATTGCGACACGCCGCAAATGGATTTGACTTTTCGGGGTATCCATGAGAGAATATAGTTATATAAATAAGAAAGTTAGGTAAGTAAATGTTCGAATTGAAAGTAACCAAGTTAGATGGCTCTGTTGTAGTCAAGCACTTTGATGAGCTTGCTCGCAAGTCAGTTATTGCTAAGTACAGTCAGCTAATCTCTGAAAGTGAAATTATGAGCTGGCAGGTTACCCCTCAGGGTAGCTGAGTGTCAGTGGTTAGTGCTAGAATAGAATCAATCAAAAAGAAAGAAGGTCAGAAATGAACCGTTATGAAATTAGAGTATACGACCGTTTCGATGGTCAAGAAATTATGCGTTCCGAAGGATTCGCAACTATGTCTGAGGCTGAAACTTTTCAGCTGAATATTGGTCAAGGTGAAAGTTACTTTTCAGTCTTGATGGATACCCAAGCCACTTGGGAAGAATTGTTTGGTCGCTTGGGTGTGGTGTCATAAGCCACCCACCCCTAAGGGTAATCCTCACGACTTGACAAAGCTCCAAATCTGGGCGCCCAAGATGGGGCGGTATGTCAAGCCGCATCCTGATTAGGAGGGCGTACGGGTATTGTTTATTTTCAATGGTGTACGGGTATTGTTTATTTTCAATGGAGTACGGGTATGCATCCCAGCATTTGACAAACATAATTAGTTGTGCTATGAGTGTGCGCACTAACTTTTTTATTTTTATTCGTGTGTAATGTGTATCGTACACAGTTAAATGATTTTCAGAAAATGTTCAAATTGGTTTAAAAATATTTTTTCAGATTTTGTTAATCTCGAATATGTCTAGCAAAAAATGCAACGGGATCCAGAAATCTACCATTCTTCCTGACTTCAAAGTGTAAATGTGGCCCTGTAGACAGTCCTGTGTCTCCAACATAGCCAATGAGATCACCTTTTACAATATTGTTATCTAATTGTAACCTATTTGTTACATTTGAGACTTGCAAATGAGCATAAACTGTGGTATATACACGTTCTGGTATATATTTGTGGGTAATAATGACATGAACTCCATATCCACCACTAGATTCGACCTGTGACACGACTCCATCCATGATCGCATAAACTGGCGATCCAACTCCTGGAGTAAAGTCTAAGCCTTTATGAAACTCTGAACAACGACTGCAGCCATCAACATCTCTCCAACCATAGCCACTGCTAGTGTTCTCGTAATTATTGACGGGGTATTGAATATCTAACCACCAGCTCTCACGCTCTACAGTAGGCTCTAAGCCAATAGTTTTTAAAGTTTGTGTCTCTGTTGTCATTGGTTCTGAATATGCAGGAGACAGCTCCGTGTAGCTAATGAGACCCAAAAGAGTTTGGGGTACTAGCAAAAACATAAACAGTATCGACAAAATTTTCAACTTAAACACAATCCAATCATTATATATGCTTATTTATATTATTAATCTTTATCTTCTGGATTGAAAATTGCGCAGGTATCTTTTAGCTCAATATTTCGGTGGGATACAAATCCACCACTTTCATTAAGCGATAGCTTAGCTTTCTCTTCATCTTCAGCAAACACACTAACAATCATGCTGACTGCATATGTGTACATAGACTTAGGAGTCTTTTCTGAATCTTTTTTTGTTTCTACTTTTTCAAAGTTCATTATACTCTCTCTCTCGGTGTAAATGGAATTTCATATTTGCGAAGGTAGATCTCCACAAGCTTATGTGAGATATTATTCTCATTAGCAATAACCTTAGAGGTCTTGCCTAAATCAATCTGACTCTGTAGCCAGTCCTTGTCCTGATGCTGTTTCACTGTCTCTCTCTTCTTTTGGTATCAACCAAACGTCATCCCAAAATGTTACCATACTTCTCAAGATAATCCAAATCCACTATCTTACCACTTGTCAATCGGACACTTAGCTTGTTGCAAGGTAGTCTTTAATTTCATAAAGCAACCACACTTGTTACATTTCTGTAATCTTTTATTAAATGCTGGACAAGCATTACAAATGGCTAATCTTTCTTCAATAAGATCTTTAGGAGTTCTAGGTTGTTTAATGTCAAAAAGATCTTTAAACTCTACGTCTCCATTATCCTTCATAATAATAGTTTAGCATATAATTTCGAGGGTATGTCCAACGACGAAGTCGTTCTTGATCAATTAATCTTCATTGATCATAGTACTTCATATAACAAAACTCTATCACCTATCCCCCATATCCGCAAATGCCAGAATACTCGAACACAGTGCCCATATACCTTATACAATCTACTCTTTGGAGGATATTATCCAGAAAGCGGATATTAACCGTTACCATACTGTTATCTTAGGATATCGTTGATACTGTGGATATTTAGGGATATTAGGGCATAGATGTTCGTTGGGTTCTCTATCCACGCGAAACTTAAAAGCGTATTATTTTTGAACGACCTACCGGCGGCGAGCTCAAAATCATTTAATTATTAACAACTTATGCACACGTTATCCACAAAAGGTTGTTATAATTAGATAGTTATGGAACCCCTCGATCCCTCCCAATTGTTTTTTGTTCAAGTGGCCGGAGCCATTGTTACTGTTTTGGGTTCCTGGGTATTAATTCACAAAGTAATTGTTCCCGTTATCAGATCAATGAAGAATCTCTTTAGTCAAGTAGACGACTTTATGGATGATTGGAAAGGTTCGGAGGCCCGGGTAGGTAGAGAAAAGGTTCCGGGGGTCATGGAAAGATTAAACAAAATTGATGGTGAACTTAGTAATAACGGTGGATCATCAATAAAGGATGCCGTGCATAGAATTGAGGTCAAGATCGAAGAAATTGATACTCGTTTAGAGTCAGGCGAGGTAAACTTCAAAGAGATTAAAAAGCATCTACAGGAATTTGATAAGATTGAAGAACATCTGGATCAAATTGAAAAAGATATTAACAATTAAGTTTTCCCTATATATATAGTATATATATATATCTTATATCTTATATACTTATAACTTATATATACTTATATCTTATTTATTTTTAATAATAAAATACCATACTTTTGAACTTAGCACAAGCCAGTTTGATGATAATTAGATAACAAAAGTATAACAAATATTTAATCTCTTGATATGTTATAATTTAAGAGCTAGCACTCAAGGTCGTCTCTCTCATACCCACCGCCTTGGGTGCTAGTTTTATTTAATTAGTGTATAATTGAATTACTATGTCTGATAACTTTGGAGCTAATCCTGCCTATATTAAATGGGATGTTGTAAGAGGAGATACTTCTGTTTTAAGAGTAGAATTCTATGACCGTAGCGAAGCTAATCCTTATGATACATCAACATGGACATATCTTTGTACAGTTCATAATAAAAGAACTAATGAATATTTTACTCTTGACGTAACTGGTTCTGATGGTTTTGCAACTATCACCGCTACCCCAGAAGTTAGTGTTCAATGGGGCAATGGAGTTAATGATCTAGTTGCACAATTAGACTTTGATTTACAAGTAACTATTGATACAAATATTGTTTGGACTCCAGTAATTGGAATTGTTTCAGTAATAGGAGACATAACTGGAAGCGATGCATAGTGCAGGTAGTAAAGGTTTTTACCTCCCCTAGAGAATTAATTGTTAAAGTAATAGCTCAAGATTCTCCAGCTATTGTAAAAGCAATACCGCTCGGAACCGGGATTGCAGGACCCACAGGCCCACTTGGTGCCACTGGCCCTACAGGACCACAGGGAATTGTTGGACCTACAGGAGCCGCATCTACTGTCATCGGACCAACAGGATCTCAGGGCAGTATAGGCCCTACAGGAGTTCAAGGAGTTCAGGGAGTTCAGGGAAACCTTGGAGCAACTGGACCCACAGGAGCAAAGGGAGATATTGGTTTTGGAAGCACAGGACCAACAGGGCCTATAGGACCTCAGGGTGGACAGGGTCCTTCTGGAATCAAGGGGGACAAGGGGGATACGGGTTCTGTTGGACCAGCTGGAGCCACGGGACCACAAGGACCTACCGGCTCAAGGGGCGCCCAGGGGATTACCGGACCACAGGGATTAAAAGGTAACACAGGACTTAAAGGAGACCAGGGAGTTTCTGGATCAAGCGGCCCCACTGGGGCTACAGGTCCTAGAGGTATTCAAGGACAACTTGGACCAACAGGTCCCCTTGGGCAAACGGGACAAAGAGGACCTCAGGGAGAAACTGGACCAATTGGCGCTGCGTCAACAGTAATCGGTCCTACGGGATCTCAAGGACCCATAGGACCAACAGGTGCTCGTGGGCTCGACTCAAACGTTACAGGTCCTATGGGGTCGACAGGTTCCACGGGGCCAGCTGGTAGTTTTGGTGGTGCAAGTTTTGAATATCGTTTCGACATCGTAGAACAAGAATCTAATCCAGGAGATGGCCGGGTAAGGTTTAACGCAAACACAATGAGCAATGCAACGGTAATGTCTTTAAACAATCTGACTATCGATCAAGTTAATGTATCTCAGTTTATAAGAACTATTGACGACTCTACCAGTCCAATTAAGGGTCACGTTAAAATTTATCAAAACACAAGGCCAGAAGCTTTTGCTATTCTTGCTATTACTGGATCAATTATAGATAACACAAACTTCTTTTCAATTCCAATTTCTTATATTGACGGACTTGTAACTGATTTTTCTCAAGATACCGCCGTAATTTTAACCTTTGCCAGAACTGGAGATATTGGAGCACAGGGAGAAAAGGGAGACACCGGAGCAATCGGTCCAACAGGCCCAACGGGTGCAGACTCGACTATTCCAGGACCTACTGGATCGCTAGGCCCTCAAGGGTCAACCGGCCCCACTGGACCGACCGGCGCTCAGTCTACGGCTATTGGTCCTACGGGATCTACAGGACCAACAGGATCAACAGGACCAACGGGATTATTTGGAGAGATAGGGCCTACGGGTCCGACAGGAGCTTCTGGATTAGACTCAACGATTGCAGGTCCCACAGGACCAACTGGTGCCACTGGACCAGTCGGCTTAGGCGCAGATTCTTTATCAAACATTCAAGATGTTGAAATATATGAGCCATTAGACGGTGAGGTCTTGGTTTACAGCTCATTTGGTGATAGATGGATTAATGCACCAATTCTTCCTGTTTCATCTACGACAGTCTCAGAAACAGCACCTACGGAACCAGAAGAGGGTGATTTTTGGTTTAGGAGTGTCTCTGGATCATTATATGTTTATTATGTAGACGATACTTCTGGTCAGTGGATTCAGGTTGGATAGTTTAAACAAAAACATCACGCTCGTGATATAATTAGTGACGGAGGATAAATGTCATTTCCAGGAACATATAATATTAGTTATTACTACGGGGATACCCTAGAGTTTAATGTCTACCCCAAAAATGCATCCGGAGATGTTTTTGACGGCCTTGAAACTTTTCAAACATCTAGATTTACTATTGCTCCAACTAGAGGTGCCGATATAGAAAATCAAATTTTTGCATACGCACAAGTGTCTCCTGAAAACACTCACATTGTTTGTGCCATAAGACCAGAAGATGCCCTCAAGATGAGTCCATCAACTTCTTATGTTTACGATATTGAAATTGCAAAAACCTCAGCCCAATCCTCAACCCCCTACGACATTGTCTATACCCTTCTTACGGGAACCCTAACTATTACGCAAGACGTAACTAAACCAGGCAGTGCCCCAGTTCCAGAACTACCAGGCGGTGCTACAGCACTAACACTAGATAGTTCAACACCTTCTGTACTAAACGTTTCTTGGACAGCTCCAACTACTGGCGGTACTCCAAGCGCTTACAGATATGCAATTTTGCCATTTACCTCAGATCAAGCAACCTTAAGAAGTGCCTTGCAAGACTCACTAACTACCACAGTTTCGACATCCGCTATATTCTTTGGCTTAGAAGAAAATATAGGCTATAGCGTTGTTATTCTTCCAACCAATTCCGCAGGCGACTCCATTTTAGATAATCTTATTACAAATACCACACCATTTACAACAACAGACAACCCACTAACAGTAGAGCCAGACTTTGTTGTTACTAATGATGGCTCAAGCGCCTACCTGATTGATGGGGTGGCAGGAGACAACATTACGTTGGTTAGAGGAGAAAGTTATATCTTTGAGATTAACGCTTCGGGTCACCCATTTAGAATTCAAACATCTCCAGCGCCATACGACTCGGCAGATGAGTATACGACAGGAGTTACAGTAACAAGCGGAACTCGTGACTTGGGTGTAATTACTTGGCAAGTAGCACAAAACGCCCCAGCCACACTGTTCTATGTTTGTGAAGTGCACGAGGCAATGGACGGGACTATTACTATTATTGACGGAGAGTCTTAATGGTAAACGTAATACTTTCTAGTGATGAAGTTACCGTTTTGGGTGGGCCAACAAGGCTAGACGTAGACCTGAATATCGGGGCTTCTGGAACACGGGGAAGTCTTATATTCAATGGATTTGGAAATCCAAACAACTTACAGCTAGATAGGGACTTTCCAACTTTTCCACTAGTTTTTGATATTTTTATAGATTCTGATCCAGCCTCAGACAACTATCTTCAAGCTTATCAATATGTAAACCAGGATGGACAAACAAGCTGGGTAATAATTTTTAAACTTACACAAGATGTTTACAAAATAAACAAGGTAGTAGAATTTCTAAACGGAGAAGGAAACGTACTCATTAACCTTACAGAGCTTGGAATTGAAAATGTAGCCTTTGAAAGCTATTTAGATTCTTTTGCATTCTTTAACGTAAGTGCTACAATCAGCAATATTGATGTCACCTCTAGTAATAACAATGCCTCTTCTGCTACAGCCCCAGCAGCACTTTCTGTTGTTGTAGAGGATGCATATACAAACGATCCAACTAGCTTTTATGGCTCAACAGAGTTTCCGTTTTTTTTACCAATAAGGATGGAAGCCGCTGAATTTAGCAGCGGCACTTGGTCACTAATAAATAACAAAAAGGTTGTTATTTATTTAACAGTGGGGTTCGCAAACCCAAATGAAATTTTTAGCAACTTTGGTGGTGATTCTTAATGCCCCAAGACATAGGTGCAGAAAATGGAGCATTCCCCACCCTCATACCACGATTAAATGAAAATGCTGACATTCAAACAGCGTTAAGACTTTATCATTATGGAGAGGGTAGTTCGGGGCTTGGAGATATAAACGACGAATCACTAGCCGGACATCTTCAAAAATTAACAGATGAAAAAGTTAGCGGTATTCCAGAAACAATTCCTCTTAATGCAAACCTAAACAACTATACAGAGTCTGGGTTTTATGCACAAGACACAAATATTAAAGCAGCAAGCGGCTCAAACTACCCACTAGTACCACCCACGATAGGCTTTGCTTACGCAGGACTTTTAAGAGTAATAAAAGACGGATCAAGCATTTATCAAGAATATCATGTTGGCGGTATCCCTGGTGGTCAAACTTATTGGAGAGCTTTTTTTGGAGCTCTGGGTTGGAGCACTTGGCAAACATTTGCAACATCTGGACATATTCATGACGACAGATACTATACGAAAACTCAAGCAGACAATAGATATTTCCCTGCAATTAGATTTAAAACCGTAAGACAGCCGACCATTGTTTCAAATTTTTACACTTTAACAAAGAATGACGAAGATACTATTCTTCTTATGAATAACGGATCTTTGCCAAACAGCATTGCAATACCACAAGACGTAGCCGACCCAAATACAAACATTGTCGTTGGAACTAGTATAAGAATTATTCAATCGAATAGTGGCCAAACATCTTTTGTTCCAAATAGCGCATCCGTTGTTTTGCAGGCTACGCCAGGAACCAAACTAAGACAAGCTTGGTCTGCCGCTACCCTTGTTAAAATTGCAACAAACTTATGGGTTCTTTACGGAGACCTTGAGGACGGAAGAACCAGAATAGAGCAGAAGGCTGCAATTGGAATTTATGTTCAGTCCAACGAACCCACCACCGGTCTTCAGGATGGCGACCTCTGGTTCTGGTGATGTAATTGGCGGAAACCACATTTTCAGGCAGACCCTCTTTTTCTTTTATATTTAATATAAGAAGTACCGGTACTGACACTCAAAACAATCGATCGACAGTTAACTTTTCTATTGATGTTCGAAGTAATCAAGGTTTGGGAACCTATAGCTTTACCTCATCCAATAGGGTTGGTGCAACCGTAGACGGTCAGGGCGATCAAATTTTTTCCACACTTGATTTTCGCAACAGACCAGCCGGAACAACATTTAGAGTTTATGAAAGAAACATAACTGTTAATCACAATTCCGATGGAAGCAAAACCGTTAACTGGAATGCATCAGGCTCTTATAGTGTTTTTGGCTCGGCTAGTCTTTCTGGTAGCTTTGCACTGCCAACTATCCCTAGAGCTCCCAACCCTCCAGCAACAGTAACCGCAAATTCCCCCGTACTTAGAACTATAGCAGTTAGCTGGGACGCCGCATCTGGAGGAGCTGGTGTTTCAAACTACGATGTAGATAGAATTGAAAACAACACCAGCTGGGTAAGAATTCTTACTGGTACCACTTCAAGAAATACAACATCTTCGAATCTTAATCCAGGTTCTACCTACCGGTTTAGGGTAAGAGCAAATGGCCCAGGAGGCTCAAGTGGATACAGAGAATCAAACTCTCAAACAATTGCACTAGCTGCAACTCCTCCATCAATAAACATATCTAGAACTTTAAGAACCGTCGAAGTTGTTCTTGGAGAATCCACCCCTCTAGATAGTGGAATAACAATAACTTCTTATAGCACTCAAAAAAGAGAAAGTACAAACGGAGGAGTAACGTTTGGAATCTGGGGAGACACAAGAACTTTAAACACTACAGACAGAACTGTGGTTTATACAAATCTTAATTCTGAATCTACATATCAATTTCGAGGAAGAGCAAACACTAATCTAGGCTCTAGTGCTTATTCAGCATCTGGAACAGTATTTATTCCTGGAAATCCAGATCCACCTGAAAATGTATTGGCCTTAAGGTTTGGAACGGCTATACTTATAGCAATCACTCCTCCAATTTCTGACAATGGCGCCCCAGTTCTTACTTACACAATAGAAAGAAGAGAAGCCCCAGCTAGAACTACAAGCTGGTCAGCTTGGGGGAGCACGGAGGTAATTTCTTCATCTACAGCTTCTATATTAAAAGATATCATAGAATTAAAGAAAACTTATCAATACAGAGTTTTTGCTACAAATGAAGAGGGGGATAGCGAGATTGCTACTGAGTCGGACTCAGTGTATATTCCCAAAGTTGTAAACATATACGAAAGAGATCCTAGAGCTTTCAGAAATCCCACAGACTATAAAAGATACGATGCTACAATTAATGGATGGGTAGGATTGAGTATTGCTAAAAAATTTACCGGCGGCCAGTGGGTAGAAATAGACTAAGTTAGGAAAAGGTATGAGGGTAGCAGTTTACACAATTGCATTGAATGAAGAAAAATTTTTAAATTCTTGGTTTGAAAGTGTTAAGGACGCAGATTATTTGCTGATTGCTGATACCGGAAGTTCTGACGATACCGTTGAAAAGGCAAAAGCTTTAGGTGTTAGCGTAATACGAATTAAAGTCAGCCCATGGCGATTTGATATTGCTCGCAACACAGCCTTATCTTTTATTCCTTCAGATATTGATTATTGTATAGCACTAGACATGGACGAAGTTCTTGTTGGAGATTGGAGAGGCAGTCTTGAAAAAGCTCACGAGTATAGGATTACTCGTCCAAGATATAAGTACACCTGGTCTTGGAAAGACACAGAAGAAACAATTCCTGGCTTAGAGTATAACGGAGACAAAGTTCATTCTAGGTTTAATTACCGATGGAAACATCCGGTACATGAAGTCTTAATCACAGACAGAATAGAAGAAACCCAAGAGTGGTATCCATTTGAAATACATCATCATCCAGATCACAGCAAATCAAGATCTCAGTACCTACCCTTGCTTGAGCTAGCTGTCAAAGAAGATCCTTGGGATGATCGTAATGCTTACTACTATGGAAGAGAATTATTCTTTAACCAAAAATACATAAAGGCATACAAGGAGTTAAAGAGATACCTTGCCTTGCCCACGGCAACTTGGAGACCAGAAAGATCTTCGGCAATGAGGTATATTGCAAAATGCCTGGGGGCAGAAGAAAGAGAAAAGTGGCTAAAAAAAGCAGCTAAAGAAACTCCAGACAGAAGAGAACCCCTTGTAGACTTAGCCCTTTATTACTTTGATAACTATCGTTGGAAAGATTGTCTGAATCACGCAAAGAAAGCTACTAGAATAGCCGAGAAGCCTTTAGAGTATTTGTGTGAAGACTTTGCCTGGAGCTCCATCCCCTTTGATCTAGTAGCGGTATCTTCTTATCATTTAGGAGATTATAAACAAGCTATATTGTTTGGAAAAAAGTCTTTAAAGATAGAGCCAAATAATACAAGACTTCAAGAAAACCTAAAACTATATGAAGAAACAATAAAACAAACCAAAGAATGATATAATATTAAGTAGATATGTCTATATGGAGATTTAATGACAAGTAACCTTACCAGAATGCAACAGCGTCGGGGTACCGAGGCTCAATGGAACGACGCTAATCCTGTTTTGGCTTCTGGAGAAGTTGGAGTAAACCTTACTACCGGATTTGTTAAAATTGGCGATGGGTTTAGCACATGGCTAGAGCTGGACTATCAGTTTGGCCCAACAGGGCCACGAGGTGAAGACGGCGAACGCGGCCCAATTGGTGTTGATTGGCAGGGTACCTGGCAAGCAGGCGTTACTTACGCACCACCAGTTGTAGTTGAATACGAAAATTCTGCTTGGCTTTCTTTGCAATCGAGCACAGGACAGATTCCAGCAGAAAATGAATTTTGGACAGAATTGATTACAGAGGTTGGACCCACTGGGCCAACCGGACCAACTGGTGCACAAGGAACCGCCGGTGTCAATGGTGCCGTTGGTGCTACAGGACCAACGGGACCAACGGGAGCTACCGGACCAACTGGGCCAACTGGTTCAACAGGAATTCAGGGAGAGACCGGAGAAGGTGTTTTAGTAAAGGGAGAATTTAGCGATCCCTCCCTGCTACCAGACACCAATGATCCAACAATAACTGTAAACCCCGGAGATGCTTACGTAATTGGAGATGATCTTTGGATTTACTCTATTGCCCTTAATGAATTTGTAAATGCTGGAAACTTTAGAGGTGCTGGCGTTGTCGCTGGAGGTACGACTGGGCAGATTCTTGCAAAAGCATCGGAAATAAACTACATAACGGAGTGGATAGATAACCTTGAATTTATTTCAGATCTTTCTGATGTTGATACTAGCAATCCAGTAGGTGGAGAAGCCTTAATCTGGAATGCTCAAACTCAAAAATGGATTAATCTTAATTCCGGAACTGGTAATTTTACAACTTCCGCCACCGCTCCAGAAGATGCTGTAAGTGGTGATATCTGGTTTAGAACGATTGACGGCTTGGCCTATGTTTATTATGCAGATGTAGATTCTGAACAATGGGTTCAGCTTGGTGGTCCACAAGGACCCGTAGGCCCTCCAGGTGGTCCAACAGGTCCAACAGGTCCAATCGGTGCACCCTCTTTTGTGACAGGTCCCACAGGCCCCACAGGCCCAGAGGGTGGTCCAACAGGTCCAACAGGACCAATCGGTCCAACCGGACCAGCATTTGGCGAGGGCCTAGCAGATCTTACAGATGTCACAATTACTCCACCACAAGACGATCAAGTTCTAACCTATAGTTCTGCAATAAACACTTGGTACAACGCAGATGTCCCAAGAAACATCAATGAGCTAGGGGATGTTCTTATAGCGGGACAGCTGGCAGAACAGTCTTTAATCTATGACGGTGTCAACTGGGTTAACAACAATATTACCCTTGCCTCCGCGTCAGATGTAGTCATTTTATCACCAACAGAAGACAACTCATTGATATATTCTTCAGGTCAATGGGTTAATCAAACTTTAGCCTATGCCCTCAACGATTTGACAAATGTAAATGTAGCTGCACCAACATCCGGAGACGTTCTTAGATTTAATGGAACAAACTGGGTTTCGGAAACAAGTGGAAAAATTCTCCAAGTTCAGTCCACAGTTAAGACTAATGTTTTTTCTACTGGCAATTATGCGGTAGGGGTCGGGGCAACATTTGCAGATGTCACGGGAGTGGCCGTTAACATTACCCCAGATTCTGTCAACAGCAAAATTTTAATAAGTGTTTCTGGTTTAATGTCTGTTAGTGATAGCACGCAACACGTCTTCCTTAACCTAGTTAGAAACATTGTTCCAATTGCACAGGCCACGGACGCACTGGTTCTAGATGCTAGCTTTGTTGGAAAACTGTCTTCTGCGACCGACATCATTCATTTCAACATTTCATTCTTAGATTCTCCAAATACAACAGATACCCTAACCTACAAACTTCAAGCCGCTAACGAAGATCCGGGTCGTGTCCTATTCTTTAACAGAAGCACCGATTCCGATGATTATCGTGGCATTACAACAATCACTGTCATGGAGGTGGGGGCATAGTGGACATAGCACTAGTTATTAGCAGAATTAGACCTAACGCTAAGTGGTCACTGGACGACAATAGGTTTGAAACGCTAAGGTGGTTCGACGAAAGCGAAGAGCCAACATATAAAGAAATCACTGATGCTTGGACGACTATAAGTGTAGATCTTGAAAAGAAAAAAATACAAGGTCTTAGATTGATTGCTTATCAAAAAGAGTCAGATCCATTATTTTTTGAATATCAAAGAGGGGATGTTGAAAAACAACTCTGGCTCGATAAAGTGCAAGAAATTAAGAATAGATACCCTTACACAGGCAACTCTCAGACATAAAGGTTAACAAGTTTTAAAATAGTTTGATATAATAGAATAGCCGAAAGGAATTATTTTTATGGCATTAAATTTTCCAGCAAGTCCAGCAAACGGAGACACATATGAAAACTTCGTTTGGGATGCAGCTATTGGTGCATGGCAATTTACCACTCAACTAACTCTTAATGAGATTGAGGGCGTAACAACACCATCTCCAAACAGCGGAGATCTGCTATACTATAATGGTACTCAATGGGTAAACGCTTCTCCAGAAGAAGCAGAGGTAACTGACAAAGACCTCAATGTACTTTTTTGGATGTACGCATAATGAGAGGTAAGAAATAGATGGCTCGTTTAGTCCCTAAGCTTTTGTTTATTGGTAATACACAGGCTGGATCTATTTACAATACCCCCACCGATGAGGGAAGTTACTCTATCGTAAAGTCTATTAATGTGTGCAACACTTCTAGTGCTAGTCAGTCTTTCTCCATCAACCTTGTTCAAGGCGGTGGGAGTGTGGGTACGAATAACGCAATTCTTGGAAACATTGTTATGAGTGGCGGCAATGTTTTTTCTTACGAAACATCTATTGTTTTACCAGCAGGAAGTAGCCTTCACATTAGCCAACCGGGCACAGATTTAACATTTACAATTAGTGGGGTAGAGAATGTCATTTAATTTTTTAAATAATGGTCAAAGCGGAGATGCTACAAAGTTTACACCAATCGATACCTTTATCGATCCCGTTTCAAAAATCAGGGTATCAAACCCCTCAAACCTTATTGACACTGACTTCGAGTATGGACTTCAGCCAACTAAGTGGGAAACTGTTGAAATTATCAACAACACCCCAGCATTCTTCTCCAAAGGTGGAGACACCTCAATCCCAGACATCATAAGCATTACTACAAATGCTGGGACTAGAGAAATTACTGTAAACACAGCCTTTCCTCATGGATTAGCGGTTGGTATTCCAATTCGAGTATCCGGAACCAAATCTGTTTCAGCTGACGGATCTTATATTATCAATGCAACACCATCTATAACTAGCTTTACCTATCTTTCCAGATTAGACGGACTTGAGACTATTTCAATCTACGACCTGTACACATCTGTCATTACTGGTGAATTTTTTCAGGGATCTCAAATTAGTATCGATGAAGCCGAAGGTATTACGACAGACGGTTCTGGACCAACATCAACCTTAACAATTAAGACAGCAAACAATCACGGTTTTGGTCAAAATACCCCCTTCTACTTTCTTAACCTTAACTCTACAATCACTCAAGAGTTTGAATCACAAAACACTACGTCGGTCTCCTTCGATCCTACAAATTCAGGGGAAGCTCAAACCTTTGACGGATCAAACACTTTGCTTCAAACACCAATTGACCTAAGCAATAGTGCAACAACGTCTATTTATCAAAACAACATTTCTGCAACTGACCCTTTAAATTCTTCTCTAACCCTTTCCCTAAATGCAAGTGACTCTGCTAACTGGGATAACCTTGTTACAGGAGACCCTTTGTATTATGATGTATCAGCCGGTTCTGGATACTTTCAGGCAAATCCACGGGGTATTGTATTTATTAAAAACGTTGATGGAATTAACACAGGAAGTAATACCGCCACATTCCAGGTAAGCTCTTTGCCAGATGCAGCTGCCTTGCCGATTCTTGCAAACACTACTGGATTTTTTCAAATTGCAGACCAGGCCAAAACTTTTGCGGGTAACAACCTTAGCCAAGAAACACAGATTGGACTAACAGTCGAGATCGGACAAGACTTTGTATTTGATGGCGGAAACCAAGGCTACGACGGTGCCCCCGAATCGCCACCAAACAATACCTCAACAGTAATCGGATAC
>Ga0222634_1000567_pt1 | contig 16295 bp, 16 predicted proteins | sample AntAcemetageno50_FD_179807 | JGI IMG/M metagenome (GOLD analysis project Ga0222634, IMG submission 179807) | Saline water microbial communities from Ace Lake, Antarctica - #50 | ecosystem: Environmental > Aquatic > Non-marine Saline and Alkaline > Saline | place: Antarctica: Ace Lake | collected...
CTGCTGACAAAAACTATGATGATTATAAAGCATTCTTACTTGATAGCGGACTGAAATATGAAGTACCTAAAAAACTGTTTGAAATGCGGTTTGGAAAATTAATACAGAAGTTTAATATTAAAAAAGATCGAACATTCATCGAGGGTGTTAGGTCTACTGTTTATTCTAAATAATTCGTTTTGAAATTCATGCAGCAACTGGCATTCTATCTATTAATTGTCCTGCCAGACCTCTGCCACACCTCTGCCACACCTCTGCCACACCTCTATCTCTTGTCTTTTTTTTTTCTTTTCAAGTTCCCTTACCAGTTACCTAGAGGATATATAAATATATATAGAATGTTTGTAGTGCTGCCACACCTGCCACACCTGCCACACCTAAAAGGGATTTGTGGGGGAAACAGCGATGTGTTTTTATTTAAAACAAAGTAAAAGTAAACGTAGATTCTGAGATGAGTAAAATAGGTAGGTCAGGTCTGGCAGGTCTGGCAGGTGTGTCACTTCAGTAATAATTAGAAAAATTGAAATGGATTAAGGTGTCGTCAGTAATAACAACACCATAACATGGGAAACAAAAAGCAAATAATGTTAGCAAATATTGTCCTACTTATGAGGGAATACCAAAAAAAGCACAATATAAAAAAACTATGTGTAACAAATTGTCAATATTTGTATGATACTTTTAAAGAGAATTGTCCATTGAATAATATAAAAGTAAAGGCGGTGATTGGTATCTCACTAAATGATGATAGAACTATAGTGTATGCTGGTCATGTAGTTGTTGAAGTAGATGAAGAATTCATAATTGAACCATCTTATGAGGTATACAGCATGTACAATATAGAATATTTTGATAATATAAAACAATTAATGAATGTATTTGCATTTCCAAATAAGAATGATATGAAAGACGCAATAAAGGAGTTTATTTGTTTTACGAAACTTGCGGACACAATCAATAATGGAGAACTTACTATTACGGATAAAGAACATTATAATAATCAAGCGGATTATGTAGAAGAAAAAATAAAACCCTTTCTGTAAAAATAATATATAACATTTAATATATATTATTTAGATACTTAAAGAAACCCAAGCACAAAAAAATGAAATAATTATCAGTCAAACGAATAATTATTTTTAGTTACAATTCTGATCACACAATAGCTTATACAACGTCTACTTTATTGTACGTGTTATAACTTTTCAAGATAGTATTCAGACAATGACCTTGATTATATTCTAGCATTTTTATTTTTTCTGTGTCACCTTCATGGATTGCCAAGCTACTAATACATTTTCGCAGATCATAAGGGTTGTAATTGTTGAACCTACTCTTGAACATCTTTGAAAACGATGAACTACTAGCATACAATTCACCATTTTGAGTTGTCACGAGATGATGATTCAATCCTTTACTTAGAATGTCATTCAATTTGTCGTCGGTGATGTAAATTACTTTATTTCCATTCTTATCGTTTTTGTGATCATTGATAACAATCTTTTTTTTTTGAACATTGATGTAGTTCACTTTGTCATTACCTTCATCTGTGTCAGTAATCTTCATGTCAAGAATTTCACTTGGTCGTAGCACTCCATAAGTCAGGTAGATTTTTAGAATGGCATATAGTTCAGTATTCTTATTCCATGTATCTAATGGGATTTCTTCCTCCATTGTTTTTAATTCACCCTTAAAATAGTTTACAATTTGCTCTGCTTCTTCAACAGTTTTTTTATCAATTGGATTTTCTTTCACTTTATCTTCTTCTAGAGATAATGTAACCATATAGTGGTCAATTTTACTTTTCAATTGAGTGCATTCAAGATTCAACAAATTATATACTTTAAGCATACCACAAAGTTTATTTTTGATGGTTGTCAACTTATCATATTTGGTTTCAATAAATCCAATTATTTCATTTTCTTTTTTCAATAGATCGTACACATTATCTTCTTTAAAATTGTCGTATACCTGCTTCACACTCCTAAAATACGTCTCAGCAGTATTTTTTTTAGGAATGTTCTCATAGATAATGTCCTTAACGTCAGCAATGGTCAATTTTTCAATTTGCGGTTCTTCAACAACTGGTTCTTCAATTACTTCTTCTTCAAATACTTCTTCAACGACTTCATCGTTATCATTCATAATTGTTATTTTAAATATGTTGTCATAAAATTCACATTTGATTTCCTTAAGGTCGTCACCATTTACTTCAATATTTTCAATGCTTTTTTCGCAAAAGTTGATGTTACTGATTTTTATCATTTCTTGTTATGTAATATACAGATATTTTATTTAAGTTAGTTATGGTAAAATTATATTTAATTGAATCAATTTTTCAATTTATTCATTCTAATTATCTTCATCCAAATAAACGCCGATACCAAGGAGTATTTCTTTGTGGAGCACTGTTTCCACGAGAATAATATTCGTCTAGTGCTTTTTGATGTAAAACAATATCAAAAAAATCAACCAAGCTTTCAGCCTTTATTCGTTGAGCTGAACTCAATAATGAATTATTTTGCATGGTCTCTAAACGGTCTGCGACATCTTCCATTCTCCGATCAAATTGCCCCGTACTTTTTATTTCTTCTGCTTCAGCTATCAAACTCTCGTATTCTGCTTTAAGTCTGCGGTTAAGATCATTTTGGATATATTCATTTCTATTAAATTCTCTGCCAGTATTTGAAAAATTCCCTAAAGATTTGTCGTCCATGTGATCAACTATATTTTTTTGTAATTCCTTGGGTAAATCACCTAAACCTTTACCTCTTAAGGTAGATTTACCACGCTTTTTCCTACTGCGATATGCTGGTCCTGCCTCTTTCATTGCATGACTGTAACTAATATCATTTTCTTCAGCATATTGTTTGACAAACACTACCCATGGATTCACCATTATATATATGATATATATTTATTTTTCCACCTATATTAAAGGGATACCAAATACATACCGTACTCATGGGTAAATTTATCTTTTCCTCGGTATACCAAATCCACGAAATGCTTCATTTCATAATTATAGATTGCATGTCTTAAATCTTCGTATGTCGTATAGTTTGTAATTTTATACTTAATTTTGTAATGCATTATTCTGTCTTTATCTTTCATCATATATAGTATGATGATAAATTTCATGAAAATTAAATATGAACATAATATATAATGAGAAAGATAAAAGGAAGCGGTCTTAAAGCGAACACCTTGAAGAGCATGATAAAATCAACTTACGACAGAAGCGAAGTGGAAGGATGGAATAAAATAATGGATACGCCTGAAGTGACTGGATTCAAACATCCAAGTGGTCAAGTAGTCGTAGCATTGAGAGGCACAGAAGGAACTGCCAAGGACTGGAGCAATAATGCGGTTTTTGGATTAGGCGGAGAGTTGGCATATAAGCAAACCCCAAGGTTTAAAAGAGCAAAAGAGCGAGTAGCACAATTAGAAAAAAAATATAACCCAGAAGACATTACGCTGATAGGTCACTCCCAAGGCGGGTTGTTGGCAGAAATCGTTCCGTCTAATGCTCGTGAGCGGATCACATTAAATAAGGCAACACGACCGCAAGATTTTCTATTTAGACGAAGAAAAAAGAACCAATATGATATAAGAAGTAGATTTGACCCAGTATCTTTCTTTCCATTACAGAAAAGTAATTACACGATAGATGGTGTCAGTTTGAACCCTCTTGCTCAACACAGTCCTGACATATTAGAAGGTAATAAAATATATGGTGATTCTAAATACGGATTTGGATTACGACACGCAAAAAGGGGTGGCATGATAGTGAAAAGCTTCAATAATTTACCCGAAAACCGCTTCATCGATGAAGCGAAACCTATGTTTTAGTGTTTTTTTTCCATATATAATGGTTCTATATTTTTTTATATTACTCTATTATATATGAGTATTTACAATCCTCCAAGTAAAACACAAAGTGTATTTAACCCTTCCAATTTTGGAGGTTTAGGATCGGGTGGTCAAATAACAACAGATTATTTAGATGCTAACTATATACAATTTCCAGTATCTCAAGGTAATACCACATTAGTAGGAACAAGTGTTTTAGGTGATATTACACAACAAGGTGATTTTTATACAACAGGTGATTTAATAGTAAATGATGTAAATATAATCACAGAAATAGGAACGAAACAAGACACGATAGAAGACGGAGATTTAACCATAGCAAACACAAACGGATTACAATCAGCATTAAATGATAAACAAGACACGATAGAAGACGGAGATTTAACCATAGCAAAAACGAGCGGATTACAATCAGCATTAAATGACAAACAAGACACGATAGAAGACGGAGATTTAACCATAGCAAACACAAACGGATTACAATCAGCATTAAATGATAAACAAGACACGATAGAAGACGGAGATTTAACCATAGCAAACACAAACGGATTACAACCAGCATTAAATGACAAACAAGATACGATAGAAGACGGAGATTTAACCATAGCAAAGACAGATGGATTACAGACAGCATTAAATGGAAAACAAGACACGATCGAAGACGGAGATTTAACCATAGCAAACACAAACGGATTACAATCAGCATTAAATGACAAACAAGACACGATTGAAGATGGTGATTTGACTATTGCGAACACAAACGGATTACAGACGGCATTAAACGACAAACAAGATACGATAGAAGACGGAGATTTAACCATAGCAAAGACAGATGGATTACAGACAGCATTAAATGGAAAACAAGATACAATCAGTAATTTTGAAGTAAATGGAAATGTCAATTTTAATACATCAGGCACTAATTTTGACACAATAGTTGTAAGACGTCCAAGCAACACAACTGGTCTAACGGATGACTACTTAATTGATTTAAATGAATTACAAATATGGGTTAATAATGCTAATATATTGGTTGAAAATGCGGATAGTTTAATAACTAACGTTGTGTCATGGTCTAACAAAGATATTGACTTAGGGTTTCAACAATCACCAACAAATCTTTATAGTGGATTAATTGAAAATGGAGATGGAGTTCTTACATTAGACCCTTCACCTACGGATATAGCAATCATTATTAAAAACATTCCTACAAGTAAAATAAACGACATTCACGCAGTCCAAATATATAATATTGTAAGCACCACATTAGGAAATAGGGCAATAGGTTTAGCAATTGAACTTTATAATAGTAAAAACGACCCTGATTTAAATACAATATTAGCACAATCTAATGAAATATTATTGAGAGATAGTGTATATAGGTTTGACTTTCCATCTATCACTACATATACTTTGGGGTATAATATTCAGGGTATTCTTCCTGATTCAGGAGCATATGTAAATCTTGTCACATTAGAAGTTGTCACTCCATTCAGTTTTCCTTTCAATATTACTGGAAATATGGATGTTAGTGGTTCTATAACTCTTCCAACGATTGGAGATGTGGAAACCACTATTCAAGGAAAACAAGACACGATAGAAGACGGGGATTTAACTATAGCAAACACAAGCGGATTACAGACGGCATTAGATGATAAACAAGACGAAATAACAACAGACACAGATTTAACATTAAACTCAATGACAACAGATGCTTTAATAGTCAATCATAGTTTAAGTGTAGATACTCGTAAATATTTTGATACTATTGTATTAAGACGACCTACTGGGATTACAGGTGAAGCAGGTGATTTTTATATTGCTTTAAGAGAACTTCAAGTTTGGATAGATGGTTCTAATATATTACAGAGTTCGGGTTTAACAAGTTTATTTGCGAATTGGGCGGTTGATAAAGAAGTAGATTTAGGAGCATTAGGTGGTGGTTCTCTTAATGATGCTTCTAAATTATATGATAATGTTATTAGTAATGAGTATGACGCTCATTCAAAGGAAGGCAATTCAACATCTGATATTGCTCTAATTATTAAAGGTTTGTCACTAAATCTTATTGAAACTATACAAGCAATCGTTTTATACAATAGAACTGGAACTTTTAATAATACAACCATAGGTCTTGCTATTGAAGTATATAATTCTACACAAGACCCTACCTTGACTGAAATATTAGCAAATACTCGTGTGATCACCAACGCTGTTGATGTTTATCGTTTTGACTTCCCTGATATTGCTACTTATACTGGTTTTGCCACTGGTGAAAGTTTAACAAATATTATAAGGGAAGAAGATGCTACAAGCGAGGTTGTCAGTGTTGCAGAAAGTCCTACTGAAATGGTAGGAGGTTTAATGGTGAATACCATAACTCTTCCAACGATTGGAGATGTGGAAACAGCAATACAAGGAAAACAAGACACGATCGAAGACGGTGATTTAACTATAGCAAACACAAGCGGATTACAGACAGCATTAGATAATAAATACGATGATACAGGCGGGTCAATTGGTGGAAATGTATCCATTACTGGTGATTTAGTAGTTGTAACAACCATTATGGATGAAATTGTAACAACCAATATTATTACTGAAATTGGCACGAAGCAAGACAGTATACAAGATGGTGATTTAACCATAGCAAAAACGAGTGGATTACAAACAGCATTAGATAATAAATACGATGATACAGGTGGGACAATAAATGGAAATGTAGATATTAGCGGTGATTTAGTAGTTGGAACAACGAATATCATTACAGAATTAGGCACGAAGCAAGACGAAATAACAACAGACACAGATTTAAGTTATAATTCATTAACATTGAAGCAGTTGTCAGTAAATGAAGATTTTTTCAATACAATTGTGATAAGAAGACCTAATCTTAACTATGGTAATCCGTCACCCGCTATATTATTACGAGAATTACAATGTTGGGTAAATGATACAAATATATTATTTACTAATTCAAGCACTTTGAATACTTTTTATGCTTCTTGGTTGGAAAAAGATGTTGAAGGTATAGACGAAAGTTATCCAGCAACTCGTATTCACGATAATAATATTGTAAGTAGTGGATTTGAAACATCAGGTCAAATTGGGGGTGATAATACATCAATAATTATAAAAGATATACCATTAACAGCAATTAAAGATATTCAATCGTTGGTGTTGTATAATAGGAACGATTATTATAGGACAAGGGCAGAAGGTCTTGCTATTGAACTCTACAACACAAATAACGACCCTAATTTAGAAACTCCGTTGTCCTCTACAAATGTAATAACTGAGACACGAGATGTATATCGTTATGACTTCTCAGCGATAGATACATATCCATCAGGCGATTTTTCTGATACGGATTCCACCACGAATATTGCGAGTGAAACCCTTGCTTTGAAAGAAGTCGTCAGTGAATATGCGGATAGTGCGAATATTACAGGTGGTTTGACTTGCGATACATTAACCTTAACAGGAACTCAAATAAATTTCAATAGTGATAGTTTTATATCTGATACCGCAGGTAGTGATAGCGGTAATCATTTAGTTGTATTTGTAAATGGAACAGAATATAGGATTAAACTGGAAAATGCCTCATAATAAAAATCCTTGTATACTATATGGAAAAACACTCGATCCAAATGATTATCAACGACCTACGAAGCAGAAGAGATGCTTTAAGTTTAGCACATGAAAATCTTAAAATAGAAAGCGATAACTGGAACAAGTGTGTTATCCTAGTATCCCTTATGACAGGTATGTTAGAATCTATCAAGTTAAGAATGAATTGGACATCTAATATAGCAGATTTAGTTCCTATTGCTTTGTCTTCTATTATTGCTTGTATCTCCGCATTAATTAAATTTAAAAACTTTCCTTCACAAATGGAAATACTACTACAAAGTCAATCACTTTTAACGCATACGCTAACCAACGCAAGAAACGAACACGAAATAACCCCAGCATTAATGAAGGAATATCATGAGTCCTTGGAGAAATTGGAAGTATCACTATACCCTGACATACGCAAGAAATTCTTGGTTCAGAGTCATAAAAATCTTATATCTATTATGAAGAAAGAGCAACAATTTTTCCAAAATATCAATTCCATCAACGAAGGGAATTACCCTAGTAGCGATAGTTCTATTGAATCAGGTGAAATAGAACTGAAAAATAGAATAGATAATATTTAAAAAATGAAAATTATTATGTTAATATAATATAAGAATGCCTAAAAAAGATATCGTGAGTAAAAATGGAATGGTAGATTATTACAAAGTGATGCCGAAGAAATTCTTACTACAATCCCATAATCCGAATTTTAAAGATCATAAGTTAAATTTACCTTTTAGAATGCTTATCATAGGTGGTTCAGGAGCAGGTAAGACACAAACATTAATAAATTTAATCCGTGTAATGAACGGAACGTTTAATAATATCCATATCATTACCAAAAACAAAGATGAGCCTTTGTACAATTACCTTGAAAGCAAAGTAGACAATGGTTTGACCATTACCGAAGGGATAGATTCTGCCCCAAATTTAGATGAGTTTGATAAGAAAGAACAAAGTTTGATCGTCATGGACGATTTGGTCTTGGAAAAAAACCAAAAACAATTGGAACAATATTTCATACGAGCAAGAAAATTAAATTGTAGCTTGGTGTATTTGTCTCAATCCTATTTTGGTGTGCCGAAAATGATAAGAATGAATCTGAATTACCTGATTATAAAACGATTGAATACATTACAAGATCTGTTCCGCATGATGAGAGAGTACAGTTTAGGAGTTTCCAAAGATGTATTGGTGGATTTGTATCAACATTCTATTCAAGACAACAAACAAGATTTCTTGTTGGTAGATTTAGACAGCGAACCCAAAGACCGATTTAGGTTTAACTTTTTAGATGTGTATGACTTAAATGGGATTTAAAGAAAAGAAACATAACTAATTTAATGTTGGACATAACTAAACTCATGAACGAATTAAAGATAAAGAACCCAAAAATTTACGCAGAATTAATAAAAATTCATTATATTAAACAATTATAAAATCCTATTATTTTTTTCTTTGGTTATAGTATAATGTTTGTAGGCAATTTTACAAGTGTAGCAGACGAAAGAGCAAAGAAGAAAAACCAAAAAGAGGTCTTGAAATTGATGATTCAAAACGAGGCAATCAAAGAACGAAAAGTAAAAGATTATCAGAATCCATTTAACCCACCTGAAGTACCTCCACAATATAAGTCAAGAGCAGAACGACGTGGAGACACCGCAAAACAAGAACAAGAAGCAATTATTAATTTGCAGAGTTTATTTGATTTTGATGTAAGAGGTATTAACCAAGTTATGAGCGAAATTCGTAAAGTAAGAAACGAGGATGGTCTTATCATTTTCAACGCACTTTTCCCACAAATCCGTAATCGTATTGTCAATCAAACCAATCCTAATCTATTGACTCCAGAGTTCGTCAGTGACATCATTCGTGAATTTATTATTAGAGCAGAAGATACAAACCCGTTGACTCGTGTGGAAGGTGATATAGTCAGTAATGCTTTTGACGATTTAGAATTAGAATACAATGTAGATATCATAAGTGATTTAATTGAAAAATCTATTGAATTAGGTGTAGACGTGGATAACTTAACAGAAATGAGAGACCTTATGTATCAGATGGATTCTACTATTAAAGACATGAAATCTAATGCCTCTTTAACTTCTATGGATATTGATGAACTATCCAAACGCATATTAAAACTTTACAAAAAATTAGGTGTGCCTTCTTTAGGACAACTTCGTAAATTAGAAACTTCTAAAAATGTAGAAAGAGATATTGACAGAATAAATGACAAAGTAAACGCAGATGTACGAGCATTTGATAGTGTAAGAGCGTCTATTATCAAAGACATACGTGAAGGTGACGTAGAGCAACGATTGAAACAAGCAGAATCAGATAAATTGAGTTCTAATGCTTCCATGCAAGATATCATAGCAAATGCGATTGATACTTATAGAACACTAGAAACTACCCAAAACATGGAAGCAGAAGAAGAACCAACCCAAAATATAGTAACACCAGAGTCAACCCAAGATATGGGAGCAGAAGAATCACTATCCCAAGAAATGATGTCTTTAGATGTGAGTGACATAGCAGAGATAGCAAAAATAATGACAGAAGGAGTAGAATATAGAACCAACGATGGTGTTAAAATAATGAATGGAGACAAAATCAGAAAGTTATTTGTAAAAGAATTAAGGAAACTATTAAAAAATAATGAGGAATTTGAAGAAACTTTTGATGCTCAATTTAGGACTGTTTCACAAAAAGATTTGATCCTTCGTAATTTATCCACAGGAAAAGAACCACTATTTGACACAGCAAGTCAAGTGCTCCAAAAATATAGTACAGCAAAAGAACAAAGTGGGTTAGACAAAACCATTAACTTATCGGGATATGGACAAACGAAAATAGGTAATGATTTAGTTCCAGCATTGGATTATCCTGAAGTCATGAAACGAGGATTTGGCATGAAAAGCAGACAACATAAACATAATGAGGAATTAGAAGCACAAGCACAATTGAACTCCATGCCTCGTGTAGCATTTCAAGTGAAAAAGAAAGGAAGACCTCCAGTAAAAATTGGCAAGGGTATTGATGTTGCGATTCCACAAGACACGTACAAAACCTTTGGGAAACATTTGATTCATTATCCTTCTTTAAGAGATGACTTCAAATTGTCCATTAAATACCCTTCTCGTTCTAAGAATGTGGGCAAAGTGAAAGTGATTTCTCCAGAATATCGTGAATTATTCATGGATCTGCTAGAGCGTGGAGTATTGTCTGATAGAATGTATGACAAATTAGTAGACGAAGAAAAACAACACTTTAACGAAGCAGTCAAAGCATCAGGACTTATGGAAACGATTAAATTAAAACCAATCAACGAAGACACCAAAGATTTAGTAGAACGGTTCAAAGTTTTAAGAGGTCAATTCATTGCTGGTAACAATGCACCTACACTAATCAAGGAATTACGCTCGGTCATTTTACATTTCATGGAAAAGGGACAAATTCAAAAACAAGACGGTTACGATCTATTGAAAGAATTGTCTGCTGTTGAAAATTAATTTCTATCAATATAGTATAATGGGAAAAACAATTATATTAACCACTGCTAATATAGAAGAAAATTCAAACAATACCAAATTAGTATATAACTTCCCAAGCGGTGGTTATAGTTTTAAGAACGATATGATTGCATTACAATCTGTGTATCAGTATTTTAGTATCTTCAATATCACAAGTGATTATGGAAACAACACTTTTAGTTATACATGGTTTGATGGAGTTGAATATTCAATCACGATTCCTGATGGTTATTATGAAATAAGTGATTTGAATTCATACTTTCAATCTATTATGATTGCGAACACACATTACATGACCAATTCTGCGGGGCAATTCATTTACTTTTTAGAATTTATAGTCAATACTTCAAGGTATGCTGTTCAAATTAATTCATATCCTTTAGACACTACTATACAATCAACCAATGGTTATATATTACCAACAGGGGCAACATGGTCAGTTCCTGCGACCTCCACTTTATCACAATTTAATGTGAACACATCAGGATTTGGTGAAGTATTAGGATATGATGTGGGGTCTTATCCAGATACGCAAGTAGGTTCAACCACAACCAGTTTCTTGAGTAGTGTTGCTCCACAGATTACCCCTTATAGTAGTATATTGGTTTCATGTAATTTAGTAAACAACAGAGCAGTTATTCCATCTAATATTTTAAGTAGTTATACTCCTTTAGGAACAAACATTGGCAGTTTGTTTAAATTTGAACCCAATTATTTACAATTTGCGGATGTGGAAGACGGACAATATACGCAATTGGTTCTAGAAATGAGAGATCAATTAAGTCGTCCTATTATCATACGAGATCCTAATATGTTGATTACTTTATACACAGAAACCAAAAATAAAAATATCTAAATATATATATATATGCCGTGTTGTTATCATTCCAAACGCAAAGGAGGTCGTGGTGTTATGATTAAAAAAGGTAAAAGTGGTTGTGGAATCAAGCGAATGTTTCGGGACGGTCTTGCTGGTTTAGGAAAAGACGCTGAAAAAGTGAAAGATGATGTTGCTCCAAGAATGAAAAAGGCAACAGAAGCATTTAAGAAATTTGATGGTTTGCAAATAGATACTTCAAAAGGAAAACCTAAAAAATATATCTCGTTGAATTTCTGATTCTGTCTTAATTTTTTTTTCTGTGGGTATACTATAATGGATAATCTTGTGTTTGAAGAGAGTATTACAACGGAAACGGACCAGTCGGAATTTACGGAAAAGAAATGGGTGTACGTGAATGACAATAACGCACAGAATTATTCGTCGCAAGTAGTCATTGATTCTACACCACTTTCCAATGCGGGGGGGTACGTAAACTGGGCAGAGGGTTACATTCTAATGCCTTTAGTAGTGGAAGCAACTGGTGCTTCAGGTTTAGACGATGCGGATTCGCATAATATGATGGGTTTCAAAAACGGATACTGGAATATGATTAACTCTATGAGCGTGGAGTTTAACAACCAAACTATTGTTCAGCAAACCCCTTTTTTGAATGTGTTTAGAAGTTTCAAAGCACACACTTCCTTTAGCGAAAGCGATGTCATCAATCACGGAAACGAATTGGGGTATGCACTTGATACTGCTTCGTCATGGGGTTATACACAAGCGGATAATTTGAGTGGTCGTGGTATCTTCAACAACGAATATGCTCCGCCTACGGAAGGACATGCTTTGACATCAAACTGGGATTTAGGCAGTCATAACGAGGGATTGCGGAAACGCATGGAAAACACCAACAAATTTAGCAGTGGTAAAGGTAAAAGTGCTGTTGTTGCGGAAGCGACTCGTGGTCTGCTTTACCAATCACGATGCGTATCTAAAAGTGCTACTTCCGTAGTATGGGAGGTTTATGCCAAACTTCGTCTAAAAGATTTAACAGATTATTTTGAAAAAGTTCCACTGCTTAAAGGTTCTACCATGCGATTTCTCATTAACACCAACCAAGCAGAAGTTTCAGTAACCCCTACTGCTACAGGACTCCCAGTTGCCCAAGCATCTGTATTGAGTGGAAATACTTGTCCCATTATGCTTACTTCCCAACGACCAACCACCACAACACGAAGTGGAGGTAAAACTTCTCTTGACGCAACCATTACAGTTAAACTTTCCGTAGATATTGTAAAAGGTCGTCAAAGTGGTCATCAGACGTCCTTGACTTCGTGTCGTTTGTACGCACCACTTTATAAATTCAATCCTTTAGCAGAACAACGCTATTTGTCTCTTGCTCCAACCAAACGTGTAGAATATGAAGATGTATTTCAATACCAATTTAATGGTGTAAACGCTGGTGATACTTTCAACTTCCTTGTGTCCAATGGTATTGCGGATATCCAAAGTGTATTGGTTGTTCCTTTCCTTTCTTCGTCTGCGAATAGTAACATGAATCCGTTTTTGTCTCCTTATTCTACTGCTGGGGCAACCCCAGACCCAGTCCCTCTGCAACAATTCAATATTCTACTTTCAGGTGTGAATTTGTTTCTTGAAAATGAAGAGTACGATTTTCAGGCGTTTTCTCATCAACTTGCTTCGTCTAACCAACTCAATGGTGGTCTTACCACAGGTCTTGGAAGTGGTCTCATTGGTAAATTTGAATTTGAAAACCTTTACCGCTACTACTATGGTAACGCATCTCGTTCTCTACCAAGTGAAGAAGGTGTATCCCGCTCTGTGCAGATCGTTGGTAAGAATGCTTCCGCTCAACAAATTTCTCTTATGGTCTTTGTGGCTTTTCGGCGGAGCATGACGGTAGATATTCAAACTGGTGCCCGTGTGAATTGATTCAATTTTGGGGGATATGTGAATTGATTAAAAAGTATTTTATACAAAATTATAATATATAGGTAATTTATAAATATGTCTGTCATAATTTATAAATTATACAATGATATAGATTGTTATATAGGTTCAACAAAACATTCTTTACATAAACGATTATATCAACATAAATCACCTCATAATCGTTGTTGTAGTAAAATCGTTATTGAACAAGGAAACTATAAAATAGAAAAAGTAGCGGAAGTGAATGCTGAAGAACGATTTAAAAAAGAACAACAATACATAAACGAACTTTCTACATTACATCAACATACATGTTATAGTGAACATGGAGACGATTATAAACGACAATACTTTTTAGCACACCGAACAAAAACAACTTGCAGCTGCGGTGGAATATTTACCTATGATCATAAAGCAAGACATTTTAAATCACAGAAACATATTAGTTTTATCTCTCAATAATCATGAATAAAATACATTAAAATATACCACGATTAAATCGTATGTTGAATACACATACATTTTTTTTCTTTTTATATGTATATATGCAACAAGTTGAATTGAGCATTTCACCCGCACAACTGTCAAAGATTAAGAGAGGAATGCCTATCCAGATTAGTCATGGTTCAATGGGTAATGGAGATGTAGTGGTTTCTCTACATCCAGAAAACGCAAAAAAAATGATGTCCGCTTTTAAGCGTGGCAAAGGATTAAGGATACAAATGGACGAAGATGAAGTTCGTGCTTCAGGGTTACTTGGAAGTTTGAAGAAATTAGGCAAAAAGGTAGAGAAGGGAGTTGTAGATGTAGGAAACAAAGTAGCAAAACCAACAAAAAAAATAATATCTAAAATCCCAAAACCAATTCGTGATGTGTTGCAAGATGAGGCACAAAGTTTGATTGATACCACAGGAACAACTTTAGGAATGATGGTAGGTCAAGCAACAGGAGATGAAGAATTGGGTGATATGATTAATCAAGGAATTAGTGATACAGGGAATGAATTACTTTCAGGGAAACGTCTTTCTTTAGGCAGTAAAATTTTGCCTATTGCGAAAAAAAGTGTAAATGTTGTGGTGGATCAAATTGAAGACCCACAATACAGAGCAGTAGCAAAACAAATCGTAAAAAAATCAGGTGCTGGTCTTTATGGAAAAGCAGGTTCTGGACTTACTGGAAAAGGACTATCAGGTTCTGGATTGTCAGGACGAGGTTTAAGTGGTTCAGGAATGCGAAAAAGACGACCTATGTATGAGGAAGATATGGGACGAATGAGAATTTTACCAGAACGAGGTCGTAATGTTATACAACCATATCCTCCTCGTCGTGTACCACGATTTGAAAAAGGGTCTCAAGATGCAAAAGATTATATGGCCTCTATTCGTAATAACAAACAAGGTAGTGGATTTTTTTCAAAACTTGGAAAACAAATAAAAAAAGGAGCAAAGGAAACAGGAAAAGATTTTCAAAGGGGGGCGAAAGTAGGCAAAACCGCTCTATTTGGAAAACGAATTGGAGATGAAGCAGCATTTATATTACCTATTGCTGGAACTGTTCTTGGTGGAACTGCTGGTTCTATGGCAGGAGGACCCTTTGGAAGTGCTCTAGGAGGAGCAGCAGGTGGCGCCGCTGGGAAAGCATGGGCAGACGACATCAACAAACGAGGGTATGGAATGAAAGGAAAAGGACGCAAAGGTTCTATGGTAAGACCTGCTAGTGATATGCCTACCTTTAGTCCATATGCTACCTTGTATTCTCCGCAAAATCATCCATTTACTCCACGTAGTAGTTTCCAAAATGGTGGAAGTGGAGAACGCATCATGTAAAATAAATATGTGTATAAAGTATATGAGTTTAACTAATTTTGATTTGCATAGGTTATGTAAAAGAATGGACTTACCAATTGTGGGTGTATTTTCAAAAGATGAACTAGAACCTATACCTCATCAAATAGGAACATATTACATTAATATGAGCGATGCTAAAGAAGCAGGAACTCATTTTGTTTGTTTTAAAATCGTTTGTGATGAAGACAGAGGCAATTACAAAGGTAAAAAAAACAAAGAGAAAGTATGTGAAGCAATCTATTTTGATAGTTTTGGAATTGACATGCCAATTGAAGTAGCGAATTATTTGAAAAACTTTAGACCCATTGCGTATAGTAACAGGCACATTCAGAATATCCATAGTGACGTCTGCGGTTGGTACTGTCTCCTCTTTGATTATGCATTAGAACACAAACAAATGGATGACACTTATGTAGAAGATTTTGAACGATTCTTGAACAACTGGAGTGATAATACTATCACGAATACCAAATTATTGAAATCTATTTTTAAAGATATACCATAAAATAAAATCATATATATATGGATGTCCATTCTATTTTTAAATATACAATAGAACGGAACGGTATTCACTATATTCCTCACGATAAGATAGAAGCATTTAAGAAAGATCCTTTGTTTAAGAACGATGAGATAAATGAA
>Ga0222634_1000569_pt1 | contig 16175 bp, 41 predicted proteins | sample AntAcemetageno50_FD_179807 | JGI IMG/M metagenome (GOLD analysis project Ga0222634, IMG submission 179807) | Saline water microbial communities from Ace Lake, Antarctica - #50 | ecosystem: Environmental > Aquatic > Non-marine Saline and Alkaline > Saline | place: Antarctica: Ace Lake | collected...
TTGATGATGTTTATTTAGGTTCTAAATCTTCTGATCCAACTACAGATAATGATGGTGATGCTTTAGCTGCTGGTATGCTTTATTATAATACTACTTCAACTATTATGCGTATTTATAGTGGTAGTGCATGGGAAAACGTAGCTGTAAGTACAAGTGGTTTTGCAACTTTAGCTGGAGTAGAAACGCTTACAAACAAAACTTTAACTTCACCAAAAATAAATGAAGATGTAGTAGTTACTTCTACTGCAACAGAATTAAATATTTTAGATGGTGTTACCTCTACTGCTACTGAACTTAATTATTCTGATATTGCAACATTAGGTACTACTGCTGCTTCAAAAATATTTACAGCAGATGCTAATAACCTAACAACAGTTTCAGGTGCTGTAGCAAATGTAGAAGATACATTAACTGATGAAGCTACTATTACTTGGAATGTAATTGATTCTCCAGTTGCTAAAGTAACATTGGGTGGTAATAGAACTTTATCTGCACCAAGTGGAACTACACCAATTGCTGGACAGTTTGTTTCTTTACTTGCTATTCAAGATGGTACTGGTGGAAGAACTATAACTTGGAACGCAGCTTACGAATTTACAGAAGATACTGCACCAGATTTAACAGCAACAGCATCTAAAGGCGATTTATTTACGTTTCGTTACAATGGAAGTAAATGGCTTGAGGTTGGTAGAAATTTAAAGCTAACTTTATCATAGGAATATTATGTACGCATTAGTAGAAAACAATACAATCACAAAACAATTCTTTAATTTAGAAGGCTTTACTATTGGGGATTTACAATATCCTAAAGACATATTTACTAAATGGTCTGTGGAAGAAAAAGAAGCTATTGGTATTTACGAAGTAGTATTTGATAAAAGTAATTTTAAAAATGAAAACTATTATATTAATACTGCTCCAACTTTTGCTTTTGCCAATGATACTGTTACAGCTTCTTATAGTACTGCTACACCAAAATCTTATACAGAACTAAAAACACAATTTATTAAAGATTTAAAAATAAATACTGCAAATAAATTATCTAAAACTGATTGGTACATAACTAGAAACGCAGAAAAATCTACTGCTATACCTAGTACTATATCTACTCACAGAGATGCTGTTAGAACTAAACAAGCAAGTATGGAAACTCAAATTACTAACGCAAGTGATACTCCAGCTTTGGAAACTTTATATACTTACACCACAACAGATGGTGTTACATCAAGACCAATAGGTGAACTACCAACATTGGAGATTTAATGTTTCCTATTATACCAGCAAATTCAGCACAAGGAGTTTCAGCTACTCAAAAAGCAATATTTGGTTATGGTTTAACTGGTAGTGTTGTTTCAATCACTAATTTAGTTTCAAGTTCAGGAGTTGTAGGTTCAGATGTTACTGGCGTAGGAACTGCAAGGAGAAGCATAGCAGCAGCTGGTTATGGAACAGATAAAGCAATTTTTGGATATGGATTTTCTACTGCCGATGTTTCAATAACTAATTTAGTTTCAAATAGTGGTGTAGTTGCAACTGATACTACTGGTGTTGGAACAGCAAGAAGACAACTAGCAGCAACAGGTTATGGAGTAGACACAGCAATTTTTGGTTATGGTTATAATGGTTCGTCAGTTGTTTCACTTACAAATTTAGTTTCTAATACTGGAGTAGTATCTAGTGATACTTCTGGTGTTGGTACAGCAAGGTCTGTTCTAGCAGCAGCTGGATATGGTTCAACTGGTCAAGCAATTTTTGGATATGGTACTTCTACTGGCGATGGTAGTGGTAGACTTTCACTTACAAATTTAGTTTCTAATACTGGGGTAGTAGCAGCAAACGTTACAGGTGTTGGAACAGCAAGATATTCTTTAGCAGCAGCTTCCTATGGAACAGATAAAGCCATATTTGGATATGGTGCTAATGCAAGTGATGTAGCAATTTCAATGACTAACTTAGTTTCAAATACTGGAATTATAGCAGCAGATGTTACAGGAGTTGGAACAGCTAAATCTGGTTTAGCAGCAGCTTCCTATGGAACAGATAAAGCCATATTTGGATATGGTCAAGGTGTCGCAACAACCAATTTGGTTTCTAATACTGGGGTAGTAGCAGCAAACGTTACAGGTGTTGGAACAGCAAGATATGGTTCAGCAGCAGCTGGATATTCAACAAGTGCATAAAATTAATAACAACAACATAGAAAGAAGATAACAACATGGCATCAAAACTAAATACAGAGTTCAATTATCGCTACCAAGTAATAGGAGATACTGCTTGGGAAAAAATAAAAACTTTAAAAGGTTTTTTAGAAGGTAGAGTTAGAGCAGCTGTACTTGAAGAAGTAGGAAACTTAAAAGATCAAGCTAAACTTGCTAAACTAAAACATCTGCAAAATGGTGGGTGTGGTTTAGAACATGAAATCTTAGAACTTAAAGCTGAAATATTGGAAGGTGAAAGTCATCAACCAGCAGCTAAAGAAGCATTTGAACTTAATAAAAAAGAGATTGAAATTCTAAATAAACTATTAAAAGAACTTTATGTGATTGCAGAACCTACAAGAATAGAAGGTTATAGTGATGAAGAAATGTTTGAAGCTAATGCTGCAAATGAATTTACTGTAAATATCGGTAGAGAAATACAAGCTGAAATGATTGCTAATGGTAGACCATCTCCAGCAAAATTAAGAAATGCCATGAGTAATCCCTATACATGGAACGCATTAAAGAGTATAGGTTTAATTCCTAAAGAAACAAAAATTCTTGAAGGAAATATTAACCCAAAAGATAAGATACAACTTATAGGAGTTGAAGATGAAGTTATATAAATTATTAGCAAGTGACTATGAAACATACTTTGGAACTATGGAAAACCCAATTGTAAGAGTAGTTACAGTAATTGCACAAACACCAAGCTGTGATGCTTTTTTATTATTAGCTAAAGACACACAAGATGATTTAGAATTATTAAGTACAGTACCTTCTGGATTTGATTTTACATATTGCCAAGAATGGGGTTTAACAATTAATGACGCTGTTGTTGATAGAGTAGTTTTAGATTTAAGAAGAAAAGCTTATGGTACATGGGAATCTCAACTTGAAAAAATCAATGATGACGGAATTGATAGTTGGAAAGTTGATTTAGCTGCAGTTAAAACAAGTTTACCTAAAGTATAATGGCTAAAAAATCTTCTTCCAACTTAGCAGAACATAATGGAATTAGATTAACATCACATGAAAAGGTATGCGCCGAAAGAATGAAAACTCTATTTAAATCAATGGATGAAGTTAAAAAAGAAATTAAAGAACTTAGAACTGACATGAATAAAGGAAAAGGTGCAGTAAATGTACTTGTTTTTATGGCTGGTTTATTAGCTGCCATTATTGGTTTCTTTAAATGGAATGGCTAATAGAAAAACAAATATAGCTGGTTTAACACAAGAATTAAGGGTACAGTTGCGTTTGGCTGATGATCCAAACATGATAGTATTCACACCTTTAGGTGGTAATGGTCCAGTAGATATAGTAACATTAAACCTTACAACTGGAGAATATCAAGGCTATGATGTTAAATGTAAAAATTATAGAAAAAGAGATTATACTCATAAAGATGGTTATAAAAGACAAAGAATTGGTAGCCTTATACATAGAGCCACAACTTCAGAACAAAAAAAATTAAAAATTAAAATTATATACGAATAAAATTTATGCTAATATTAATACTTTTAACTTCATTAAGTTCTTTTGAATTAAAACCTATAGAAGTTCCATCAGGAATGTCTTGTTCTCAACTATATGATAAGATTATATATTATGTAAAAAATCCAAACTATGAATCTGGTAATGGTCAAATTTGGATTCAAGGTTTTTATAATAAACAACCAGTAGGTGGGTATATTTGTGAATCTAAGTAAAAATTTTACCCTTGCAGAATTAAGCAAAAGCCAGATAGCTATTAGGTCTGGTTTAACTAATAATCCTAGCGAACAACAAATAGAAAATTTAAGATTACTTTGTGAAAGAGTTTTACAACCGGTTCGAGATCACTTCGGCAAAGTGGTTAGTGTTAGCTCTGGATTCCGGGATATTATTTTAAATAGACAATTAGGTAGCGGAGATAATTCACAGCATATACTTGGGATGGCGGCAGATATAGAAATATATTCTTTACCTAATAATGAACTATCTGATTGGATAAAAGAAAACCTTATGTTTGACCAGTTAATTTTAGAGCATTTTGATATAAATGAAGGTGTTAATAGTGGATGGGTTCATGTATCATATAATCCTACTATATCTTTAAATAGAAAAGAATATTTAATGGCGAAAAAAAAAGATGGTAAAACAGAATATAAACCTATATTAGGTTTATCAACAGACAGGTATGTAAAATGATATGGTTTAGTTTAGCAAAGATGGCTCTTAAAACAGGCACTCATATTTATCAAAACAAACAAAAGTCTAAACAGTTAATGTCGGATGCTGCGTTGCTTCATTCGGAAAAGATGGCAAAAGGTGAGATTGAGTATAAGGCAAAAATTATTGAAAGTAATGATCAAGGTTACAAAGATGAATTTGTACTTATTCTTATATCTATGCCTATTCTTTTATTGGCTTGGTCTATCTTTTCTGACGATCCAGAGATTCATACTAAATTAACATTATTTTTTGATTACTTTAATCAACTACCTTACTGGTATCAAGCTATCTTTATAGGAGTTGTAAGTGCTATCTATGGTTTAAAAGGTGCAGATATAATGAGAAAAAAATAATGAGTAAAAGTGTAATGACAGCATCTGTTAGTCAGTACAGTAAGAAAACAAGTTTATTATCACAACAAACAGGAAAAAATGGCAAGAGTAAAGTTCAACGTAGCAGATCAACCGCACGAAAGAATACCAAAAAAAACCTCTATAGGTAGACGACCTAAACTATCTTCTATGAACAAGTCTAAAAAACTTCATAAAGGTAAGTCAAAAAATCGTGGACAAGGTAAGTAATATCTTATAGTAAAAATCATAGGAGATAATTATGATTGATAAAATTAAAGCTCAAGCTATGCACTACTGGACAGACCACAAAGAAGTGTCAATAGTTGTTATTACATTACTGGTTATTAGCATTATTTTATAAAAATAAACCCATGGAGATAGAGAAGATGAACTATTACTTCACAGGTTTACTTATAGCAATGATGATATTGTTAGCTCTTTTTGGTGGACCTACACAATGACTAGAAAAACTAATACAATGTTAATAGGTTTATTGGGTACAATCCTTATGGGATTAGCTACTTGGACATTGGTCACACTCATAGAACTTCAATTAACAGTAACCATGATCCAATCTGATTTGATGTCTATTGATAAACAATTTGGAAGAGTTTATAATTTCATTGATTCTGTTAGGGGTAAATAATGAAATTTATATTAGTAATAAGTTTATGTTCTTTTATAAATAATCAATGTCTACCACCGGCACAAATTCAAGGGGAATATAATTCTTGGAAAGAATGTACAATAGCTGCATTAGAAATATCTAAGCAATTAGTAATTGCACAAGAAGATACTTTTGTTAATGATAACAAGGTAGCAACTAAATTTATGTGTGAAAAGTTAAAAGAAATTTAATGAGAGATAATAAAGCTATAGAATCCTATCTAAAAAAGCATTGGAAAAAAATGCAAGAAATGATATTGTTTAAAAATCTTATTAAAGAAGTTGAGATTGGTGCTAATGGTACTAAGGGATATGTTATTAAACAAGGTATTAATAAAGGTAAAAAAATTAAATGAAAACAATAGTATTATTTATTTATCATTGGTCTAGTAAGTTAAATTCTTGGTCATGGAGAAAATTATACAGCAACAGAGGGTCTGGTCTTGGCTACAAAAAATAAAATTTGGAATAAAACTAAATCCGTAATGGCAGCAGGTTGGTGCAATGTTTGTAAAAAAGAAATGTTAAGTGATGCTGGTGGCTGGATAGTAAACGCAGAGAAAAAACATTTTTGCCATGATGGAAAAGATGGTAGTTGCTTTGATAAATATATTAATTCTTTAAAAGTCTCTTAATTTTAAATTCTAATTGTCTAACATAAGACCTTAGATCATCTATGGTATGCTCTTGCTCTTCTATTTTTAATCTGTATCTTAGATTCCAATTAATTCCTACAACACCTCTTTTAACTCTTGAAACTCTTGCCATATAGTTTGCTCCTCTGACCAATATCTTTTCTTGTTAGCTTTCATTTTTATTGAATGTAATACTGTGGTATGATCTTGTCCAAAATGTCTACCAATATTTGATAAATTCATTTTGTATTTTTCATTTAATATATTGTGAATAATATTTCTTGCTCTTACAATATCTAAAGTTCTTTTCTTGCCAAGCAATTCTTTTTTAGATACTTCATATCTCTTACACATATAATCAACAATATTATCTATGATTGATTTTGGTGGTTTATAAGAAGAGACACCTATTATTGATAAATGATTTTTTAAATTTTCTGTGTGTTTTTTACCCAACCTATAACCATTAGCAAATGCGTTCTTATATATTTTTTCTTCTTTTATATTTAGATTTTCATAATGTCCGGCTCTCATTGCAAGTTTAATCTCGTTGAACCTTATATTTTTAGTCATAGAATCCCCTCATGTTCCTCTTGTTTTTTTTAATTATTAAAACTAATAACTAAGATGTCATTAATTCTTCTTGTGTCTGCACTACTTTACTCATCAATCTAATACTATCTTCATGGTACTTCTTAGCCTTAGACTTTGCTTCAAGAAATTTCTTGTGCTTCTTTTCCTGAAGGTCTCGGTACTTTTGCAGACGCACTTTGATCTCTTCCATCATGCTCCTTTTTCACTGTTGTAAAATCGAGTTTAATATTCTCAATTTTTACTTCTGCATTTATTCCTTCATTGGAACTGTTTGCAGCCTTTTCTGCTGAATCAAACTCTTCGGTAATTTGAAAACTACACTCTCCGTTTTTGATTCTTGTGTATTTTGTCATGATTTATCCTTTTTGGCAACCTCTTTTTCGATTAAAAAATCTATGTATTGTTTGGCTTTTTTTAAATCTTCCACTCCGTTTTTCATTCTCCAACGAGATATATACTTCACAACATTCCCTTCACAAAAATTTAATTTGTTGGCAATAATAAAATCAATAGGCTCTATTGCGTTAGCGATATAATGCTTTGGCTGTTTGATTGTATCGGTCATATTTTTTTTATGTCCTAGAGGGGAAAACTAACGAAGGGAACTAAGAAAGAAAAAAACCCCTCTAAGACTATACAAATTTTCTTTTTAATTAAAACTTGTATTCTGGTTTATTACCAGAAATAGGTGCTTTTGAAAACCCCTTATTTCCAGCTTGTGAAGCATCATAATTATTGGGTGTCAATTTAATTTTGATTGCTCCAGTTAAATTACCAGCATCATCCTTTGCGTTCCATCCTGCGGGGTTGTGCCAAGTCTCTCCAATCTTCGTACCAATGGTCCATTTCTTTCCCTCTGGTGCGTTAGGATTTGCAGGTGCTACCCAATCTGGATGATTGTCTGCTGTTTTGTTTTCGTTGGGTACTAAATTTACCCAGATCACTTCTTCATTCATGTTTTCTCCTTTTGTTATCTTCAACTATTGTTGAACATTATTTAATTGTAATTCACGAGTTTCAGCAACATCAGTTATCTGTCTGTATGCTCGTAAATTGTTTTTAAGTAAAAAATGAACACTATCTCTATGTTTATTCTTAGCAAGATTTAAACCTTGTATAGATTGAGCATTTTTAAGTTCATCTTTTATTTCATCTACATTCACAGATTCATCCATGTATGTAGGCTCTGCAGATTTCTCTACAGAATTTTGTTTAAAGGGTTTGGCTTCATAACCATCCTCATCTTTAATTCCTGTTTTAAGATTTAACAGATTTAAGAACGCATACTTTCTTGAGTATGACATAGCTTGACCCGTACCAAACTTATCTAATGCACCCATTGCCGAACATCCATCAACAAGAACAAAAGTTTTAGGATCATCAATGTCATGTACCTTCATAGTACACACAACCATAACCATATTCTTATCTGTTATTTCTGTTAGGTAATTACAAGTTGGATACAATCCATTATTCAATAATGATTGCGTTGCAGTTTCTTGTACTGCGTCATGTAATAAAGGATTAAAGTGCATCCCTTTTACCTTCTCTGCTTTCTTAACACTACCAGCTTCAATACAAGCCGAGTGCAATTTTTGGTATATATTTTTTTTCATAGTTTTTCCCTTTTGTTATTGTTATTATTAGAATGGTAGTAATCCCCATACTTTTTGTGCGTAAATAAAAGTGTATGTTCCAACGACTTTTGCTTTAAGTATTAACCAAGACATATTTCTCCTTTGTTGTTATTGTTTATTATTTTATTCATGTTTCATTCCCCATAGGTTAGTTATTAGTTGTAGTTGTTCTGGTGCTAAGTCTTTATAATAAAATGGATGACTTAGATCGGGTGCTTCACACATCATTGCAAGTTCTTGTATATTACCCTTGCAAAACATAATCATCTTTTCCCAAAATAAAATCTTCTCACACATTTTAAAGTAAAGGTGTTCCAGATGGTCTTTCTTCATTAACTCATGTGATTGGTCAAACACAATATGTTCTTTGTCATTGACATAAACTAAGAATGGTATTTTCTTAGTACACATATAGTAAAACGAAGTCTGTGTTAAGTTATCAAACGTAGGCTCATTTGGAATTGGTTGCGAACTCATTTTCCATTCCTCTTTGTTTTTAACTTTTCTAATATTAGGTGGTTTAGTTTTTAATTCTATAAATTTAGTTTTACTTTCATAATCAATTCTACCAATGATAGGTTTTATCATTGTCATTTCTTTATGCTCAACATACCTCTCACAAACTAATTGATCTTTACCAATTATATCTTGCACAACTTTTTTAGTTACACCAATACAATCGTGTGCGTATTGTTGCATTTCTTCTCTGGCAAACTCATCCTTTGCGTCTACCGGTGGTTTATCTTTTATAATTTTTAATTCACTTTCAAATGCTGTTTTGTAATCTCTTTCTTCTTTTGTAAACGCAGTTTGTTTTATTGTTTTAGTTGTGTAGATAACATCAGCTATCATTTTTTGAACTGTGTTATTAACTAAATTTCCGAATGATGGTTTGTATCTAAATACAAATTTTCTTCTCACCTCTTGTGGAAAAGAATAGTTAATTATATTTTTTGAGAATGGTGATGATGTAGAACTGTAAGACCAATGGTCCAATCCTTTACCACCATTATAAAAAGCAAACGCTTGTTCTATTTTTTGTTCTTCTGTTAATTCTCTAAGTTTCATAAGTTCCTTTGTTTTTTAAATACTTATAAACTAAAAAAATCACTTGTCAAATAAAATATATAATATATACCTCTATAATAGATCAACAAAGAAAGGAATTATGACACTTGAAGAATATAGAAAAGATAAGAAACTATCCTATTATGTCTTTGGACAAATGCTGGGACTTGATGGACAAAATCCGGGTACATCTGTTAATCGTTGGTGTTTAACTGCTAGAGTAAAAAGGTTTCCTAATCCAGAAATGGTTAAGAAAATAGTAGAGATAACTAAAGGCAAGGTAAAAATTGGAGACTTATATGAAGCATGGTACAAAATTAAAAATTAAAAAAACAAAACATTTAAGTAAAGATATATCTACCTATTCTTTTGTAGAGGTAAGATGGCTTGATATTGAAGGTGATGATGGCTGGTCTACTTTGGAAGTTTTACAAAAAGAAAAATTGCCGGTTGCTGTATCTAAAGGTTATTTATTAAGTCAAGAAAAGGGTGTGACTAGATTGTTTAGAGATTATATTGAGAGCAAAGAAAAATCTACTATGGAAGATATTGGAAGCACAGTTATAATTCCAACATCTGTCATTGTATCAATTAAAAAAATAAAGGGGGTGTAATGATAGAAAATAAAAAAAAATACATGGAACAATTTCGTATAAAAAATAAAGAAAGCATATCACTTTATAACAAAAAATATAATTTAGAAAATAAAAAAACAAAAGAAATTTGGCGTTTAAAAAATAAAGAACGAATAGAACATTCTAATCGACTTTATCGTTTAAACAATAAAGAACGTATGGCACAACTTAAATTAAATTGGGATAGAGAACAGCGAAAAAACAACCCTAATTTTAAATTAAAAAAAAATTTAAGAAATAGAGTTTGGTCTGCTTTAAAAGGTACTAATAAATCAGCTTCAACTACGGAGTTAATAGGATGTTCTATTGATAAATTATGGAATCATTTAGAATCTAAATTTGAATCTTGGATGACAAAAGAAAATTATGGACTATGGCACGTTGACCATATTATTGCTTGTGCTAAATTTGATTTAACTCGTCCAGAACAACAACGTACTTGTTTTCATTATACAAATCTTCAACCATTAGAAGCTATTGAGAACATGAGAAAGGGTGCTAGATAATATGACACACTCTGGAATATTTAACGAATATAGTGATAGTATAGAACTAAAGAAGTTAAAAAAAGAATTAAAGAAAATAAAAGCTGATAAAGAACGAGGAGATAATGATCTTGAAAAAACTATTGATGTATTACAAACTGATAATGATATTAAAGATTACCATATCACAAAATTAAAAGATGAGATAAAAGAATTAAAAGAAGCATTAGAAAAAACAGAGTAATAATAAAAAGGGGAACAATGGAAACAATTAATATTGAAGATCAATGTTTATTATATTTCTTTTATAATAAAACAGAAAAAGTATACATAGGTGAAACTACCAAAGGTTATGGTAGATTTTATCAACATAAAGATAAGAAATTTGATAAACATAATATTAAATATATTTCTGGTAAAAAGTTAAGTTTTGTTAACCATAAATATTTTAGAAAATATTATGAATTGCGTTTAATAAATAAATTTAATCCATTTTATAATGAACAAAAAACTATTGCACCAACCTTAAATGAATTTATTTGTAAAATGTTTTTATGGTATGAAAATCCAAATCCAATTTTCATAACACCTCTTACTGATTACAATCAAATTAATTACAAAGGTAAATTTAATAAATATCTTGAATATAAAACTAGAAAAGGAAAAATTAAAAAGGTTTTAAATCAATACACTAATGTTTGGAAAAATTTAGATATAAATAAAAAACTTTATATTGATGGTCAAAATGCTTTTAAATTTTTAATCAATGAAACAATAAAGCCAAAAAATGATTATTCAGTAAAATTTACACCAAGAAAAGAAAGATTACATAACTAAATGCGTCAAGCTAAATACTTTGATAAGGACCTATATAGTAAGTTCCATAGAAAATATGATGGGATTGCTATGTGTGATGTGGATAGTGTAGAAATTTGCCAGAATAAAGGTTGCTGGTATCCACTTGCAATCATTGAACATCTATATGACACCGAATCAACTAAAAAGAAATATACTACCATTGTAGAACATATTGGCAAAGCCTTAAATGTGCCTGTTTTTTTGGTCTATTACAAAAAATCGACCACCGATACCCTATCGTTCCGAGTTGCTCAAGTACACCCCATTAGAACTCCATTAAACACCCATTGCGAGACCGAGTGGGTAGATATTTTAAGATCAATTCAGCTTAAACATCAAAAGGTATGTAAATATGCAAAGTAGAGCCTTTTTACATATCACTTATAAAATTTATGGTCACTTAGACAAGCTATCTGGGGTGAAAAAATCCCATGCACTAAATTGTTTTTTATCTTTAATGAAACACGCTTGGAAAAAGAATAACTATGAATGTGGCTTGAGATATTCAACTGTTGCTAAAGACACCAAACTATCCCGTATTACTGTCAGACGCACCCTTGATACCCTAGAAAAGTTAAACATTATATCTACTGTGCGAGGTAGGTCCGGTAAATCTTATAAGGTTAATGAGATATTCTTAAAATCAGAATCAGATGGATCAATTTTATACACTTCTAAATCAAAAATGTATAATTTAGATCACTCATATGTGAAAAAAAGATCAGTATTAGTAGAAGCATTAAACATTAATAATATAGATAAAATAATAGGTACTTATAAAGGTGATAAAGAATCTATAATAGACCATTTAGCGAAGCTCCCCCCCGAAGAACTAATGATGGATACTAAGAATCCATACTATGTAAAACTTGCTATAAATAGGAAAGAGGAATTGATTGCTGAAAATACTAAAAGTTATGTTCACCCACAAAAGATAATAAATGAGCTCACAAAAATTAAGAAGCAATCTAATCCAAGATATAGGGAAAAAGTTGAGTTCAATAAAAGAAATAATTTAGACTATAAAGGTAGACCAAAAAATTAGTCATGGCTTTATATTCGTTTCACTCATACAAAGAAATTAATCATGGCAGGTAGACCAAAAAGTAAAGTTTTTTGTCAAGCTATAACTAGAGCAAGTATAAGATTGGGTAATCCTAAAAATTGCTTAGCTAAGGGTTTTTTGTGTGCAAATGGTAAATATTTTTGTAGATTTCACGGTTATAACAACATAAAAGGGTTTCAAAAACCTAATTACACACATGACACTAGAAAAAAGCAACTTAGAAAACTCAAGCAATTCAAAGAACTCTCCGAAGAACAATTTAACACCTACTATGAAGAAAAACTTAGACCTAGAATTGAGCGTCAAGAAAAATCTACCTACTATAATAGATTCCTTAATAGAAGGCAATACACTAACAGGCTCTATAGAATCCAAGATCACAAATCCAATGGGGATCAGCTTAGGGAAATTTTACTCTATCTTAAAAAAAAATCCGGAGATTGAGCAACAAGTATTAGACGCTAGAAAAATTGGTATTCAAACTTCTATTGATAGATTGCTTGAAATATTTAATCATCAAGAACTTGAAAACCCTAATCAAATACTATGGATAACTAGAAAAGCTGACTTTGTTAAATGGATTGCCGGAAAAATTACTGACTTGTATTCAGATAATAAGGTTCAAAAAGTAGACCAAAAAACTGAAATGAAAATTAGCTGGGGTAATGATGAAGATTTAATTGATGTAAACGCTGAGGATATTCCAACGTCTACATCAGATAAAAGTTAAGATTATGTTAGTTGTTTTCTTAACTCTATTAATTCAGAATACTTTTTTACAGTTTTAGTTATTGGTACATCCATACCAAACATATCCTTAACTAATTTAGTTGTTGTTGCTCTTTCCATATGTAGTTCCCATTCCATAAGATGATTTACACATTCTAGTAATAGTTTTTTTTGTTTTTTATTCATATAATGATTATAAAAAAATTTTGTGGCACAATTATGGCAATATTAAATTTATTTTTCTATATATTACGCCACTTTTTTTAGTTAGTTATTTTATATCAGCTATTCTATTTTCAATAGCATAATAAAGTTCACTACCTTTTTCTGTGTTCCTAGTTCCCCCATCATTTTCTGGGTCTGTTTCAACGTATTCACTTGCCACGTCATTATTTAAATTGTCAATGAATATAAAATATAATTCATCAGCTATTGTACTTGCTTTTTCTCTGTTCATAGTTCCCTTGTGTTAGTTTTTTATTTTTATAGTAAGTGTAAATTATTCCCTTAGCACTTAATATATTTAAAAGAGTTTGTTTCATCAACTCATCTAAATTTTGTTTTTGTAATTGTTTAGTTGTCATAAAGTTTTTGTATTTGATTTTCTATAAAACAATTTTTTACATAATCATCATGTTTGCTTTTCCACATTTTATAAAAATCATCATTACAAGTTAGCATTGGTTTTCTTAATTTACTTTTTATTAGTTCCTGTTTTTTTAGTTCAAATATAATCATTTATTCCCCTTGTTATATTGTTATTGTTGATACTATCATTAAAAATAAAACCATGACCAAGCAAAAAAAATTTAAGCTAGTCATTATTTTCCCAATCTGTATTGCATTGGTCCATTATTTCTTGTGGCATAGGTTTAAAATCTATTTGCTCATATAAACCTTTTGTTTTTTCGTGCTGTCTGTATTGCTCTTTTATATTGTGCAATTCTTCTAACTTGATTAACTCATCTATTTTATTCTGTAGCTTGTTTGTCATAGTTCCCTTTTTGTTAGTTAGTTTATATTTCTTCTGTACCTTCATCTAGTATTTCATTTTCATCTAAACAATCAACCTCGATATAATCACAATAACCCTCGTTGTGTTTTTGTGTGGCTTCATCTAAATTATTAGCTTCAATCGTGCACTCTTCTCTAACTCTTTTATTTACATCTCTCCAAAATAAAAATTGTTTTTTCATAGTTCCTTTTTTGTTAGTTTCTTTTTTCATAGTTCCTTTTTATTTGTTAATTATGGCTTTTTTATGTTCTCTAAACTTTCTTATTGCGTCTTTTTTTGTATAAAAATAATATACTTGTGTTTCCAAGTACCCATTTATATTTTCACAAATACGCCATGCACCCTCTAGGTTTTTGTCTATTGTCATTATATCCCCCCGTTTATAGTTATTCCATTTTCATCTAATTTATCATGATAATGAATTTTATTATTAATATTTAAATCAACCAATTTATATTCACCGGATTTGATCTTTTTTCTAGTGTCTTTAATGGTTTCATTTAAAAATATATTTCTATATTTTCCGGTAGTGTTTGAGTAGTTCCAATATTTTTGATCTAAAAATGTTTCAACTACATCAGCACCTAAATCATTATATATTTTTTTAGCAATCATAGAACTATAAGATTGAAAATATTCAACCTTGTTTCCCATATTATGATTGTCAGTAATTATAAATTGATTAGCTACTTTATTTCCATTTGTGCTTTTCATGTTTTCAGTTTTCATAGTTTCCTTTTTTTTGTTAGTTATTATTAGTATAGTTATTATTGTGGCTTAAATTAGGCAACTTTACCCCAATTTATAACATCTCTTTTTTTACAATTATCTTCACAAATATAATGAAGATTTAAAAAGTCAGTATGTTTAAAGTTTTCTTTAATCCAACCTTGTTTGATCATTTCATCTTGTGCTGTCGTTCTGTAATGCTCACCGTAGCCATATTGAAATTCAACAGCTAATTGTAGCTGTCTTTTTGTGTCAAGTACTCTTGAAGCGTGGTAAGTGTTGCCATTTACTTTGTCGTGCCATTTTTTTGCATGTATTACATATTTAATCATTTTTAGTTCCTATTGTTAGTTATGATTTATTTTATAATAAATCTCTAAAGGGTCTATAAAGACCCCTTAAAATTTTATTATTGTGGTACTTTTAAACCTAATAAACCATAATTATATTTATTTTTTTGATCTATTGATTTAAAAAAGTCATTACAGCTTTTTAAATATTCCTTGCTTAAATCTTTATGATCGCAATTAAAATAATTAAGTAAGTCATTTTTTTTTGATCTTATTTTTTTCATAGTTTCCTTTTTTTTTGTTGATTTAATCATATTGTTTTTTTTCATAGTTTTAAGGCTAGATTGTGGCAATTATTGAGTACCTTTTACTTTGTTATAAGCACCATCAATTATTTTTACTAAAATATCAAAACTTTCATTTGATAATCCTTGCATATCTTTTACATATTTTTTTAAATCATTATCTTTTTTCATTGATAAGATAACTTTGTTTTTTAATTGTTGATTTGTCATAGTTTCCTTTGGTTGATTTGTATTTTTTAACATGATGTTATTATGCTCATACAAATATGACTAAAATAAGACAGTATGAAATTAATTTAATTATTATTACTGTGATATAATTGCAACAGTATTTAGTTTGTAATAGTTCTAATATAATGAGTTGGAATAGTTGGTATCCATTAAGAAACATCAACTTGAAATTCTCTACGTGTTATACAACGGGACAATACCAAACAATTTTTTAAAGGTTTAATTGATTAGGTTCGATAATCATTTCTTATCGCTAATCTATTATAGATATGTTTTACCTAATAGTTGTTGCTTTTTGGTTTTTTAAAGAGGGGGTATACCCCAAAATTCTGCTGCAGATTTCTCTCTATATATACACCGAACATTTTCACACACACACAGACAGTTCTCCTAAAACAACCCACCCCCTTTTATCCACACTTAATCCAAATTTTTTATTTTACTATTTTTTACAAATGAACTAG
>Ga0222634_1000570_pt1 | contig 16172 bp, 26 predicted proteins | sample AntAcemetageno50_FD_179807 | JGI IMG/M metagenome (GOLD analysis project Ga0222634, IMG submission 179807) | Saline water microbial communities from Ace Lake, Antarctica - #50 | ecosystem: Environmental > Aquatic > Non-marine Saline and Alkaline > Saline | place: Antarctica: Ace Lake | collected...
GTAAATGCCCGAATCAAATTGAAGGTCACACCGATAAAGGCATACACTTCTATTTTCGCGGGCGTCACAATGGCTGGTCACTTGGCTTTGGCGAAACTTTAGACGATGCTATTGAAAACAATGACTATTATGGCGACCTCGACCGCGCAGGGTGGTTTGAGACAAATGAATGGGAAGTTATCTTTTGGGACGTCATTGAAAAGTTTGTAAAAAAATGACTAAGAAAAAAGGGTCAAAGCTTTTGACTAGGCAAACACGGTCAAACATTGGCAGGAAAGCCAGTGCATACTCCGCACCTAATTACCACTTATGTCAGAACTATGCTGAAAACGGTAGTTTCCTGACAGTCCATAAAAACATAAAAGCCAGCATCCATAAAAATGCACAACAGTCCACAATAATGGAATGTAACCTATACCGCACAAACGCCATAGTAACCGATTGGTTACAATTGTTATCAAACCCTTTACAATTGTTTAGAGGGCTAAACGATTGTAAGGACTACCTTTTTCACCCTCGCTAAGCTACCTTTTACACCTACAGAAGGGAACAAAATGAGCATCAACGAACTAATCGCAACCAACGACAAAGTCTGGTATACAGCTGGACAGCTTGCAGAACGCCATCGAGCAATACGCTTGGCTCGGCACATTTCAGTACCCAGCGAGCCTGCAATTGGTGAACCGAGAGAGATGGTGTTTCTTGACGACTTAATCGCTTATCTACAAGACGAGGATGAGAAATGACACTAAGAAAAGAGCAACGCAGAATAGAGAATGACTTCACCCAAGCTGTCGGATTACTTCGACACGATTTGGTTTGGAGTAGCGAGATGGAAGCTATAAAGCTGAACTTGGCAAATTATCTAGAGGTCAAGGCGGCGTTAGGTGCGGGTAATCATCCCGCGCTCATCAGTCTAGTCAGAACGCTGATAGCAACCGAGAACGACTTTCGGGTTGAACTACGATGAACGCCTTCATGAATAAGATTGTCAAGAAATGATTGACCATGCTGAAATTGTGAGGGACACTTACCACAACCAAGAACGCGAACGCATCTTGGCAATACTTCAAACAATGCCATCTCAATTCAACCATAACGATTCCGTTGTTCGCGCAATTGCCAAATCGATAGCTTTAATAAAGGAGACCAAAAATGTTTAATAACCCAATTGAATTAGTGTTTTGGGGATTTGCTGTAATACTTATTCTCGTAGCGGCGAGCGCCTGTGCCTTGATAGTTTATGGGTTGTTTCGCGAATTAAGAAAGCGTAAATAATGTTGCGCCCGAATCCGCAAGAAGTTGCCGAAATTGAATCTCTTGCTCAAATGCTTGATGAGTGTGTTTTTCATAATATCAAGAACGGAAATGTGATATCGCCGACTGATGGAAACATAGAGTTTGTATTTAGTTTGGGTAATGCAATGCAACGCGACAAAAAAACAAGTCAGGTTGAGTTGAGTGTCATTCTAAATGCGTCAATGATTGAAGCCGACAAGACGAGGTTTTTTTATGCGTCTGTTGGCGAGGCACTGGTAATGGTTCAAGAATGGCACAGGTCGTTTTTTCCTGAGCAGTATGTAGTGACAGTAACGGATGAAAAGCCGATTCAGTTACGAATTGTGAAATAATCGTTAAGAGTTAGTCAATTTCTATCTGACTGTTTGGCGGCAAATAAAAAGTCAGCGCGTTATCAAACTCAATCGCGATTACCGCGTGAGTGTCTGAATCCATCGCCCCATAGAAATCAGTCAAAATCCCAGATTCTTTTTGGTCGTAAACAGTTCCCACCGTGACTCGCTTATTTAAGTCTGCCTGTGTCAGGTCATTCAATCGTTTCATTTTCACAAGACAATTCTCTAAGCTGCGCTAATGGGCAGATAAATGACACGCGCAAGCCATAGTTTGACTTCTAACGGGTTTTCACGACCCCTTGCCTATGATTACACCCCTTCAATTTTCATCCCGTCTAATAAATTATGAATAAATAACATCACACATTGACTTGATTTTTATGTCTTGATGTGCAATAATTGACATTGAAGAAAGGAAAATCAAAATGACACACATCACAATTACTTGGAAAGCAGGGTTTCACTCAACTACGGGTTTCAACGGGGATGACACCGATGCAACATTCTTTTACAATTTCGGAGAATTAACCGACCTTGAAATTTGCAACAAAATCTATCAAGAAACAAATCTTTATACTGGCGAAGTTTGGGAAGTCATCAAGCTTGTTTTGCCAGAGGAAAGAACACACACCGCGCTGAGCGTTTTTTACGGCTCAAAGATTGATGGAGAACTAACCCAAATTGGCGACACGATAATGGTCGATGGTCGAATTTACGAAGTTGCTGACAACGGTTGGAAAATCAAAGAAAGGGTGTGAGAAGATGAAAAATGAAGAACTGATAAAAAGGGCGCGTTTGTTAATCGAGCAAATGTCAGACAAGAAACTGATTGATGCTTTTACTGACATATTAAAGAAAGAGCAAACTCCTGAAATAGATACTGTGAGATTGTGGCTTTCTAATGAAATTGAATATCGCAATAATAAAACAAATGACTAAAATTGCATCGCTTCTAGGAATTGAACCTAATCCTTTGGCTTTGGACACCAATGTGCAACCATCACACCCAAGCGATTATCACTCTGAATCATCGTAGGACAAGAAAGAAAGAAAGAAATCCTTCGATTAAACCAGAGTGAAGCTTCTGAACTCTTTGTTTTCAGTTATCATACTCACCGCGCCAGTCTTGGCAACATCTCCATGTCGCTCTCTCCAATAGGTTGACTCAAATTCAAAAGTCGGGACACAAATTTGAGTGCGGTCTTTTTTTGATTGAATCTTAAATTCGTGTTCATGCCCATGCAATAGAAACTGAGCTGCGGCAGGAGAATGATTGTTTAACGCTTGACCAGCCCACCAGTCGAACACTTTACCCTTGCTCCATTGATGCCCATGAGCGTGAGTAAAAACGCTGTCACCAATTTCGCGAGTAAGCGTCATTTCGTCTTTCTGAGGCACGAAAATCTTTACATGTCCATAAGACGCAGGATTCAATGCCAACCCGTCAGCGAGTGCAATGAGGGCTTCTGTGGCATGTCCATCGTCTGAGCGAGTAGCAACGGGCATCCTTTGTGCTTCATCATGATTACCATTTACAACATCAATTTCTAGTCGTTCGATGTATGGAGCAAAAGCATCAATTGCATAAAGAGCAAGTCGTCTGAACAAGCGATATTGTTCGGTGACTGTCAATTCGGTTCGCCACATCAATTTTCCGCCTTGTGCTTGATTGCCTTCGCCGCAATCACCCAACCAAGCTTGATGCACCATACCGATTTTGTTGAACTTACGAAGTTGTTTGAAGTCGGTTACACCGTTGTCAATCGATGCCAAAACTCTATCGACTATTCCTTGTGTGCCGTCTCCGTCAATCTTGCCCAATTGCAAGTCGCCCGCCAACCAATGATACACAGCAGACCCCTGCGACTTTGGAGGTGTAAATTTGCGTTTGGTGACTTGAGAAATTATCTCATCGATTGAAACAGTAGATGCGGGTGCAAGGGCAAAACGATATGAGTGCAAAAAATTGCCATCTTCGCGCTGTTGCCATTTTGATGTTTTGAGCAACCCAATAATGCGAACTTCTTTAGGGTCGTATCCAAACATTTCTAACAGTTCGTCATAGTTTGGGGCTTTTGACATCGGCTCTGTTTGAATGTAACCCCTGTTCCCGTCATACTCCGTCACTCGATTTAGCGACCAAGCTGGTTTGGGTTCGTTGGCGGTTGGGGTGACTAGGTGGTCTTTTAAGCTACCCATTGAAATTGCGTCTAGCTGTTTGAACCGTTGTTGCCGAAACGGGGAAACCTTGTTTGGTCATGATTCGCGCGATGTAAGCTCCTGAATATTCTTCTTCATTGTGCATTACAGACATAAGGTGTTCAAAATCCTCTTTGTCCAAGCCCGCTTCGCAAACTCCTAGCCAGTTCTTTTGCTTCCTTGGTGTTGCTTTGATAAGGATGTCTTTTAGTGGCATTGGTATTCTCCCTTTCGATTGACTGTTGAAAAGGATACTACCACGCCTTTGCGATAAATGTGTGTATTAAATTGAATAATCTATAAATCTAATATTGCTATCATGTCATGCATATTTGATGGTCGCCAGACATAAGCTTCTATGCCACAAGCTTTAATTGCTGTTATCCACTCCTGTTGTTCCAACGAAACAATTCCCTTTTCGCGTTTGAGTTCAACGAATATCATGCGTGAGTTTTTTATTAGACACAAATCAGGAAAACCCGAAACAATTTTCTGCACTTTGCCGTTGACTGGGCGATTATCTGGCGGATGATAATAACGCCATCCTTTTAAAGCCGCGATTTTGCAGACATGAGATTGCCAAACACGCTCAGAAATGCCTCGCAGAAGTTTTTCATCTTCGGTAATCTTTTTAGGCATCAATGAAGGCTTCGGGAAAAACTTCTCTCGCTCTTTCTTCGGGGAATTGGCTTAGTTCACCCGTCACCCATTGTGCTTCAAATATCACATTAGTGGCATCAGCCCAAACTTTATCCTGTTGATTCCAAACATCTTCCTCTGTTGTTTTTGTATCAAAGCGATATAAAACTTTCGGGTCTTTGTCGGTGTGAGATTGAATATAGTAAATAAAATTCATATCAAACCTCCTTCATTTCAATTATAGGTCACTTGCTTGTTGGGTGAAAAGAGTTCCAATAAGAAGTAATCCTTCGATATTACTTGGCAACGGAATTGTATAAGAAATGCTCACCATTTCATTCCAATATGTTTTTCGTAGTTTTGAACCGCGAGGCGTAAGTCTAGCTTTTTCATAGATTGGATGAAGTTTTTCAGTTTTTATTTTGTAAGAAGATTTTGTATGCAATTGAAGTTCTGTTTTGACTCCTCCTTTTGAGAGTTGTATATTCATGCCTTGATAACTGTCACCCGTTTCCCAATAATTTTTGGCATTAACCTCAAAACCATCATTTTGAAATTCTTGAACCAATGATTCGGTTGCGATGGTATATTCAGCATTTGACACTGCCAAAGTATATCTAATTGAATCGCTAATACTTCCCGCCGCTTGTTCAATTGATATATTTTCTTTCATTGCTTTAGTGTCAATTTTTCGTGCCAATGAATCTGTGGTTTTTAATCTATATTCAAGCGAAACAAGATTGCCATTATATTCTTCTGATAAAGCCATTAAGTTTTTTGTAATTTCAGGTTCTAATTTTTCTGCCGACCTTCTGAGACTTTCTGCTGCATCAACCGCTTTTTGTGAACGAGGAGGTATGTCCGCAACTTCATCGGCAACCAAAGGAGCATTCCTATCATTATATAGAATTTGCTTTTTGCCGCCTCTCCCGTGAGTCGTTTGGTCGTGATTACCGTGTTTGATGATTGAATCAATAAAAGTTTTTATTATGCTCAGAGTCGCGGCTGGAACAACGCTTTCGGTTTCTTGAAGATAATCAGTCTGTGTTTTTGTAAATGATGCCCCGCCTGTGTTTTCGTAACTGTAATCTTCGAGGTCTGCTTCCATCCTTTTGCCTTTACCGCCGATAGACAATCCGCGAATTTCGCCATCTTTGATAAGTTGCCATGCCCAAGGTTCCCAGATAACGCCAAGAAACGGTGTCCCTGCTGGAAACTTTATCGTTCTGTCTCCGTCAGGATGTTTGACTTGCACTTCAACTTCATGAGGCCATGTCAATCCTTCAACCCATTCACCTGCAACAATGTCGTGATTATGTTGCAACTTAATTGTTCGGTCAGGATTTTTCAGGTAATTCCAGAACGCTCGTTGTATTTCGTCTTTGTCTGCCCATTCATCGTGAGCATCAAGAGAATCTGGGATATACCAAGGTGCAAGTGTATAACGCTTTTCCTCGTCAATTGCTTTAGATACGAGCAATTGGTCGTTGTCCCAATTTACTGACGGCACATGCGAAGCTGAGGCGGATGGGCTATGTTTTTCAACAGGTTTGACAATTATCTGGTCGCCATCAACACCCAACTCTACAAATTCAACATCAGCGTCAAAAAGCATCTGAAGCCGTTGCAAAATTTCAGGAATTTCCTGAGTGATTTCCATTGCCTCGGTGATTGATATTATTTTTGTGTCAGGCATTACAACCCTTATGTGTTCAACGAAGCTGAATCAATATCCTGCTCTGCGTCAATATCGTCAGGCATAAACAAATCATGCAGCATTTCTAAATCTTCGCCTTCAATTTCAATTTTGACACTGGGCGATTTTGCAACAATTGAATCACTTGACAATTTAGATGTTTGATTGGGCAGCATAGTAATCCTCAATTCTAAGTTTAATTTACTTGTGTCGCCAGTTTACAACGGGTTTGACACGCGCAACCTATGGCTTTGGTGTTGATTCGTTTTCGTCAACAATTTCAAATTCAAATTCTTCTTCAAGAAGGTCATCCCATCTACTCAACTATCTCACCTCTAATCACCATATCGTCATCTTGACCAGTAATGCTATTAATTTTGATTTTGGTTTCGCGAGGAAAAATTATTTCACCCATTGAATTTGGTGTCAAAAAAGATAGGTCGAGAGCCTTTGTCCCAGCGGGTGCAGTTACTCTGAATTTTGCGAAACCCGTTCTGGGTGGCACGGAAGAAACCGTACTGCGTAATGACAAAAATCCCTTGTCAGAAATTACCTTGCCAGCACTTCTTTTTACCGACCCTCTTTTTAACATGCTCAATGGCATTTCACGCCCCAGTTCCATTTTTTCTGCGAGGCGAGATTTGTCAATAGCCGAATCAAGGTTGTCTATTACAGAATCCATTTCATTTTCTGATAAATCAAAAACACTTGGGGCGATACCCCTGCGAGATGTCCCGCGCAATTGGCGGTTGACTTGAATTGTTGCTTTCGTATAGGTTGCAATAGATGAAAGTTCACTACCAGTAAATGAAACTGTTTCAAACGATGTCCTTGGGCTTCTTCGCCCATGAGTCGACTCATCATGAGAAGCAAGATGTTTGGTTAAATCGTCAATGCGAACTATTTCGTTGGTTTTTCCATTTGATTCCAAATTTGTTGTGCGAGCGCCTCTATCTGTTTGTCTGTCATTTTCGAGATATTCGGCAGTTGTGTTGTTTGCAGTTTTTCCGACATTACCAGTTCCTCCTGTTGATATTTCGTCTGTATTGATTACATCCCAAATTGAAAGTTGGTCGCGGTCACGCCCAGCCCTTTTTGCTTTAGCTTTACTTTTGATGTTTTCTGATACATCTAAATAAATCTTATCATTCTTTTTGTTATGCCACAGCCCAAGATAATTATTTGATTTTTTCAATTCCCCTTTTTGAGATTTTAGATAATCCGAAATAATCATTGGACCCTTTTCTGAATCAAAAAAATCTGAGGCATTTACTATTTGACCAAATTTGGAACTAGTCGCCACCATGTAACCACTTGGAGGTTTGCTACCGTCAATCATTTTGACAGATAAACCACCCTCGGTTCTTACTTCATCTAGAACACTTTGAGCCACGCCACGACCCATGCCACGATTGGCATGACTTTGTTGATTGTGTTTTCCCGCTAAATGTTTTTCTATTTGTGAGATTTCTTTGGGGTCGATTGGTGGTCTAGTCGTTGTTAAATACACCTCAGTAAGCTCAGCATATCTATCGTCACTAAGTTCTATCGTTTTGGGATTGGGATTATTTTTTAGTTCGTAGTCAATGTCATTTTCTTTGTTTAATGACATTCCTCCTTCGGTAACCCACACCCCGTTAGTCAATGAACCAACGGGGATGTCATTAATCAGCCTGTCCAAATTGACTTCCATTTGTCGGCATCCCTTCTATTGTGTATGGAACTTTTTTGCGGTTTAGTGTTGCTAAAACACTTGCACTAGGTTCTCCAAAGAACCTTATGCCTTCAATGTCTTCTAGTCTAACCCCTCCATGAATCTGAATTTCTGGAAAGTTGAACTCGTAATCTTTGTAGTAGTTCCTGCCAGTAGCCGCCCCATAAAGAGCCGCTTTGATTCCCGTTCTGCTAACAGTTGTAATGGGCTTAGGAGAAAATAAGGATTGAGGGTTCTCAAAGCCGTTTAGGGAATCTTCTCCTGTAAAGGTTGTTCTTTCCCTGATACTTGATTTCAGGTCAATAGCCGCCGCCGACTTGCCCCCATAAATACCAAGAACTTCATAATATGGGCTTCCATTAGTGAGAGTTCCTGATACTGGGCGAACCTCTGGAGCGGTATTCCCATCATAACCAAAAGCTAGGTTCTCATACATAGCTCTCCTGTCAAGGTATCGTTCATCAGACCTTCCCGCTCTTGCGGGTCTTTTCTCAGTTTCCCAAAGAGTTTTTACTTTTTCTTGACTAACTATTTGCCGTGCAACAGAAGCACTCGTAAGAACTGTAGGAGTGCTTTCAGATAGGTACTCCTGCCATTGGCGTTCCGAGCTTTCAACTATTTGTTTTGAAGTAAGGTTTACGCCTGTTGGGTCTACTTTCTTGTTTCTGACAAATAGATTTGTAGTTCCATCTTTATAGCCATCTAAATAGTTTTGTACATCTTCTACTTGCCCAAACTCATTCCCGAAAAACTGCGCCTTGTGGAGCATGTCTTTTACAAGTTCGGGATTGTCTCCCATTTTCCCGCCTGATTGAGATTCCAGATTCATCATTTCTTGCCAAAGAAAACTATCGTCTATTTCCGCTCTTGCAGCTACAACGGCTGGGTCTGCATCTACCAATGCCCAGAAATCATCACCCCTAGCTGTAGATTGAGAAGGGATTACTTTTCCAGGTCTATCGCCATTGGTGTCTTCTAGTCCCTTTGGCGTTGGTATTTCGTCTTTGGTGTCGCCGTAAGAAGGTAAATCCTCCCACTTCTTTCCAAGAAGTTCTTGTGTCAGCTTGTCATGAGTTTCTGCACGAAGGTTTGTATAATCCCTAGCTTTATTTGCTAGTTCCATCCCCGCTTCTTGAGAGAATCTCTTTCCATCGAGGTCGATGTTAGAAGGAACACCAGATACCCTACGGCGACCATGACTTGATTGGTCGTGGTCGCCATGTTTTTGAATGTCCTCCTGTAGGTAGGCTTGGAAACTCTCATAAAACTCATTAACCTCTTTGTATTTCTTGTCGGATAGCTCGATAAAGTTAATAGGAGCGATGCGTTCGACTTTCTTTGCCCACGCCCCATTAGCTGTTAGCTTAGTTACTACCCTGCCCTTGTCTGTAATGTAATAATCGGGGTTCAAATCAGCGAGAAGCGTATTGCCCGATTGATACTCCAGTGGTAATTGAATCATGCGTCTACAACCTCCCAGCTAATTCCCATGTCGTTTAACCTGTTGGTAGTGGCTTCCATGTCTATGTATTCAGGATAGTGGATTACTATCTTATCGATGTCTGAGAGCTTTATCCCACCATGAATCTGAGTTTCAATGTAATCAAAATTCATTCTCTGCAAGTCGGGAACTGAATCTAGGCGGCTGGAGGCTCTTGCCGCTTGAAAGTTCTGTTGAGTCCGAGGAAAAGACTCCCTCAATTTAGTTGGTCGGTGAACCCCATCGAGGCTGTCGCCTAGCGTGTATGTTGTTCTGCTCTTGATGTCATCCCTCAGCACAATTTGTGCGTTGCCATAAGTATTACCAAAGTCGTCTAATGCTTTATTATTATTTGCAGCTTCAATTACAGTCCCATAAACTGGTCGTATCTCTTTAGGTAAGTTTTGGTCATAGCCAAACGCAACCCTTTCGTAAGCCATTCGGTATTCAGAATATTCCTTGCCCTTCATGCTTTGGTCTATTTCGAATATCGATTTAACTTTGCCTTCATCAAGAATCGTCTCAAGAGAGGTTTCTGGAACAAACACCGATACTGGGTTTTCCGCTAAATACTTATTCATCATTTTATCTAGTTTGATAAAATCAGCTTCATTGGTTGCCTCATCTGGGAAAGCGGTGGAAGGCAATGAACGAAATTTCAATCTGTTTCCTGTTGCGCTAATAGCTTTAGCACTCAAAGGTGTGCCGTCATACATCCTCAAGTCGGCTAGGGCTTTTTTAAATTCTGCACTCGAACCCCTTGCAAGTTTGTCATAGCCTGATGTATCAAAATTCCCTCCGCGTCTACGACCATGACTTGATTGGTCGTGGTCGCCATGTTTTTCAATCACATTTGCTTTATCTTGTTCGACCAATTGTTCTACCTTGAGCAAATGGTCTTGCAACCATTGTGGCAATGCGTCAAATTCGCTTGTGGTCGCGAGTAACTTGACCATATCAATGCCAAATTTTGTTTTCAATGGCGCATAGTGTTTGACCATGCCAGCCAATTGTGAGATTCGTGGGTTAGTTGCCAACAACTTGCACCGCCTCTCTGTTGAAAACGACTGTGTAGATTTCAGTCAATCCAATATCTATCTGCATACCATCATAACCTTCTAAGATGAGGTCTGTCACAAGCGCATTGCCATAATCACCATAAAAGTTGTTAAAAATTGAATCTTCAGCGTCTGATGCTCGCGTGTTTATGTTGAGCTTGTCAATGGCATTGCTATTAGATGCAGTTGCCACATCGAGCCAGCCGTCAGTATTGCCAACATCATAAACTTTTGCGTCTTTTTTCCAACCGCCTATCATCACATCTGCTGTGGTGTTGCCATAAATGCGGTCATCGACAGCTCTTTGAGCATAATCCTGAGCAGTCAATTTGTTATCAGAAAAGTAATACCCATCCCCATACTGACCAAGACCGATTCTGTCATACTCAGATGTTTTGAAAGAGTCATTTGTAATATCAGCAGCGCCACGATAAAAGGGTTCGCCATCTAAATCGGCTACAGCACCAACGACTTCAGGCTTTCCACCTTTGCCCACACGCTCAAGCAATACTCGCATTGCCACATTCCCGTCTGCCGCACCAGAAATGCCTAGTTCATCAATCGCCTCTTGAATGTCTAAGCCGTCTTTTACTAAATCGTCTATGGACTTATAAGATTTCTTGCCCGCGTGGGTCGATTGGTCATGCTGACCCGCGAGATGTTTGGTCACATTGTCAGTTGCCCACGCTTGAAACGCTTTCCAGTCGGCGACTAGTTCGGCGTATTCATTGTCTAATAAAATCAATTCGCCGACAGGCTTAATTGGCTTGACTGGTTTTTCCCACAAATTGTCAGCGGTTAGTTTTGCGATTACTTTTTTTCTATTGGTTATGTAATGTTCTGCATCTAACTCAGCAAGCAAGGTCGTGCCGCTTTTGTATTCAAAAGGTAGCGTTATCATCGTTCAGTCACCTCATATTTGATGCCCAGCTCATCTAATTGTGTTGCTGGTATATCAATCATAGGCGAATGAAAGATAATTTTGGCTATGTCTTTTAACTTAACTCCCCCATGCACTTGCGTTTCAATATAATCTTCATTCCAAAATCGAAGTGTGTCAAACATGTTTGTATTCTCATTTTTACGGCTGTATGCGGCTCTTTGTGCAGTAGTGATTAAGTCCATAGTTCGTGGAACTTTGCCTGTGCCAGAGTTCGGCTTTTGGAATTTGTCTAAACTATCACCGAGTGTATAAGTCGTTCTGCTCTTTACTTCATCTTTCAACACAACTTGAGCAGACCCGAAGTGGTCGCCAAAAGCGTAGAAAACTTCTTGATTTTCTGCTGTTGGCAATACCGTGCCAGATACGGGTCTTGATTCATTAGGAAAAGTGCCTTCATAGCCAAACGCCGCTCGTTCATAAATCAATCTGTGGTCAAGATAATCCTCGCCTTTTGCATCAGGCATATCGAAGATGGTTTTCATTTTACCATCATCTAAAAGTGATTCAATTACTTGTTCGGGCATCATAACCGAAACTGGATTGTCTTTCACGAAAGCACTAAACTCTTCATCTAACACTTTAAACTTATTTTCAAAACCTTCAGTAGCTGGTAAGGAACGAAACCCAAATCGATTCGCTCCGAAATCAATGTGGTCGTCAGAAACCGTTGTCCCATCAGGTCGTTTTAATTCGTTCATTGTCTCTATGAACTTTTCACCATCAGGACTAATCAATTCATCGTAACCAGCGGTGTTATAAGCTCTTGAACCCCTTCGCCCATGAGTGGCTTGGTCGTGTTTTCCAGGAAGATGTTTTACAATTTCGTTGAGAAAATCGCTTCCCGCCATCTTGGTCAATTCAATTGCACCCTTGGGCATTTTTCCACCACTTGCGGGAGTAAACACATTGTCAACATAGTCAGGCGGCAAGATGGCTACCGAACAGCGACAGTTGGGATGAGCGGGTGGCATCTTGTTCGATGACCCCGCAGAAACGCCTTCAGGAAATTGCCATTCTTCATTCCACCCAATGAGTGTGCCATCAAGGGGTTTGCAAATAGGACAAGCATCGGGTTCAGCAATCCATTCTTTTACTGAATCACTGGCGATAAGCCCAGCATCAACTCCAGCTTCCCACCCAAGATAACGACCCGACATCGCTGCATCCATAATTTCAGTTCGTGCAATTGTTCTGGTGCGTGAGCCGAGTAATTTAGCGGCGTATTTTGCACCCATGTTTTGTGCTTTGATAGTAGCTTTGGTGGTGGATAATCCATTTTTGACAAACCGCTGGAATTGTCTGTCAATGAATTTATCGACTGCGGCGGCATCGCGTGAGGTGAGAGGTATTGTTGACTGCAAGCGTATTGCAGCGCCTTGATAAGTGATTAGACCTTGTTCTGCTTGTGCAATTACAGCGCGAACAGTATCTCGCATTTGTTCGCTAATTTCAACGATGAGTCTTGCGCTGCGTTTTTTGGCGTATTGAACAGCTCGCTCATCTATCAACTCAAACATCAGGTTGGCATCAATGCCCCCAAGCTTAAAAGTTGCGACTCCTGATTTTCCAGCGGTATCGGCAATTAGCGTTTCGAGGTCGCCAAAACTTATTCTGATTTTATTCCAGTCGACAAAACCCAAAAAGGCATCTACATTGCCCATTCGCAATTCTTCAAAAGCGGCATCAGGTAATGTAGACCCAGATTCTTTCAGGGCAGCACGAAGAATTTTTAGGGCTTCTGCGGTAGCGGCATTAAATCCAGCTGGGAGAACCCAAGGATTCTTTGCCATTATTACTCCTCAGCCAGTGGCGGGATATCTGCCTGTTGTCTAGCCCAAGCCTCTAGGTCTGGGTCGCTCATAGTTAGAATACCCGAATCTGCCAACGCAGACAAGTAAGGCGCGAGTGCAGAAAGGTCTGACCTAGCAACCGAACCGAATACTAATTTAGGTGGCGTTTTGCAACTCATCCCGTTTAGTTTTAGCAGTTTTTTTATCGCGTTCTTATTGAAAACCTCGGCGATGGATTTTGCAAGCGACTCAATAATCATCTGCCATGATTCAAGCTTTTGAGAACCCAGAGCAAACGAACCCACATTGCCCTGTCCCAACAAGACAAAATCAGCAAGCATCGAGGTGGCAATCATTTTGTTGTAGCGGTCAATAATTGCGCCTGTGTCAAAAGAACGCGACCCACCTGAGCTTAGAAGTTCGAGGGTGAGAACCTTAGTGCCGTTTTCGTCAGTTATGAAAGGTAAGACAGCACCTTCGGATTGATTCCTCTTAATGTTCGTCACCAATGATTGAACTGCCGCTAATGACTGTGCCGCACCTTCGTCACCATCGCTGGCAAACCATTCGTTCGGCGCATACACAACTGGGTAGCCCGCTAGGTCGCGCTCAATGCCAATGGCTTCAATTTCTTGAATACGCTTTTTGTAATACCAAGAAGTGTAAGCCTTACGCAACAACGAAACGCCTTCTGGGTTATCCTTAAATTCATTTGTTCTGAACAGGAGCGACTTCTCGTAAGGAATGTAGTGCATACCAGTAGTGATGTCTTGCTGAACCATTCCTTTGACTTTGCCGTTATCTGCAAATTCCCACCTCAAGTAAGAATCCTGTGAACGAATTGCAAAATTCTTCCAACCTATTCGACCATCAGCAGATAAGGAGCGATACTTTTCCGAAGGATTGTATTCGCCACCTCGAATTTTATAAATGACCTCAAGCCATGACCATCCGTAGATGAGCATTGACAGAATCTGAGAAAGGGTAACATCCCATGAATCTTCGGTGTCCTTAAATGCGCTGTCAATAAATTCATAAGCGATAAGTTCTTCTGCTGTCGCCTCTTCGGGTTTCTCGATGTGCCAATCAAGGCGACCCATTACCTCATTGAAGGCGAGTAAAATTCCGCCAACGATTGGGTCATTGTCAGCCATCTCACGAAACGCTTGTCTTGCTTTCGTGCCTTGCAGTTGAGGCAGAAATTCTTCAAGAACAAATCCCCCAGAACGCCTTAGTCCTGTTGCGCCCACTTCAGTAAATTTAGTATTCTTAGTAGTCATCTTCGTCTAAGTCCAATTCTCCGTATGAGTTTTGTTCATTATAAAGGCTCGCCTCAAGTGTTTTCATTGTAAGCGCAAGCGCCTGATTACTTTTGAACCCCGACTCCAAGAAGGCAGAGTAGGTTTCGTGAGTCAAAATTGCCATCTGTAGCAACGGACCTACAACATCTTCAGGCATTTGCCCATCCGCTATAATTCCATCGCCCTCGTCTGCCATTCAACAAGTGTCCCACTCACGCGCTCGGTTTGATTACTGACACGCAGACAACACAAAGTCACAGAAATGGCTAAGGGGTTTGATTTTGCAGCAGGGGTGATTGGTCGTGCTGTAGGTTCAAACTCGCTCAGAGGCGCTCACAGGCAGCGTGATGGCACTCTTTTGGATGTCTGTTGCTCTAAGGTTCATCTGCTTATACATCACAAATTTCCACATCTCCTATGCTCATTTCAATGTCGTTGAACTCCAGCTTTTCTTCAAAATACAACGCAGACGCTTCTTCTCTCGCTTGCTCCTCGTTGTCGGCTTCGACCTCCACAGCCGCTGTTCTCAGTTCCGTAACTTCAACCATGTATGTTTTCATTTTTTTCCTTTCGTTGTCATTGCATTAGACAATCTTATCGATGAAGTGGCAAACCCCTCACCCGAAAGCAAGGGGCAGCGGTGAGACTAAGGAATGGTAACTTCCCAGCCGTTTTCAACCTTCACAACATTTCCTGGAAGTTGATAACCGAAGTCAAAGCCTTGCTCTAATTTCAGCATTGCATTGACTGTCGCAGCATAAGAACACTCGTCAGCGATTTCCTGTGTCGAATAAGTTCTCCATCCAACTTTACAGCCAGACCTTTGACTAACAAAGTCCTGTTCTGAATAGTTGATTTCTTTCCATTCAGCCATAGGAACGGTTTCGACAAGATTGTCTGCCGCATCTATTTCATGATATTTCATATTCATTTCCCACCCCCTTCATTTGTATTATAACATAGGTGTAGTTGATTGTCAATCTTATGTGTGTTATAATGTAAATGTAGGAGGTGAAAAAATGACGAAACAAAGAGCATATGCAAAAGCCCAAGAGTTGGGTGCAACCATTGAGGATGATGGATGCGTTTATCAACTCATTGCGCCAATCGGGAAAGTATCGAGCGCGTCTTTTACTCATTACTCTCCGTTTAGTTATGAGGATGGCATCAAAGACCCTTGGAGTGGTAGAACGGTGTGGCAAGACATAATTAAATTTCTGACTTATGGCTATGAACCTTGCCCGACAAACGAGTGTGATGTTTGTCAAGAAGAATTTGACACAAAACATTGACATTGTGTTATTATTGTTTTGTAAGAGAAAGGAGACATCATGAAAGTCGGAGACAAAGTTTGGATTTATATTGGTTCGTTTTGGGAGAAGGCGCAAGTAGTGGCTAAACCCGAAAACATGAGTGCGAAGCGAGGGAGAGTGTTTGTTCAATGTGAAGCCTTCAGTGAGGTCTATCGGTATAACAAAGAATTTGTAAGGAGGAGAAACTAATGGATATGAAAACTACTGTTGTGTGTGCAGAGTGTAAGAGATTCTTTAATCTCAAAGATGAAGATGATTCCAACGAGTGGTATTACGGACACGATTGTGAGGATAACTAATGGCTGACTATGACCAACTAAAAAAAGTGATGTATAAAGAATGGGAAAGGATAGATGGCGAGCGAGGCGCGTGGATGAAAACAGCAATTGACGAAGCCGTTCCTAC
>Ga0222634_1000571_pt1 | contig 16149 bp, 14 predicted proteins | sample AntAcemetageno50_FD_179807 | JGI IMG/M metagenome (GOLD analysis project Ga0222634, IMG submission 179807) | Saline water microbial communities from Ace Lake, Antarctica - #50 | ecosystem: Environmental > Aquatic > Non-marine Saline and Alkaline > Saline | place: Antarctica: Ace Lake | collected...
GCGAGCCTCAAGAGCGGCAATCACGTCGCCGTGTGCAGAGGCGTCAGAGGCGCTCTTGATGGAGTCGAGCTCGGTACGGAGGGTGTTCAGGGCGGAAGCTTCCTTGCCGTCCTCTTCCTTCTCGTCGTCGGTGGCTACAACGGCAGAAGCTTCCTTCTTGTCGTCGCCCTCGTCCTCATCCTTCTTGCCCTTCTGGTGCTTCTTGAAGGCATCGGGCACTTCACCCGCACCAACGATGCGAGCAATGGTAGCGTCGAGGCTACCGGGTCCCATGTTCATGAAGTCGCGAGCCTGGTTCTGGATGAACCCTTCGTCGCCTTCGGGGAACATGGCGTGTGCCAGGTGGAGAGCCTTGTGGGCCAGCTTGCGGGCACCCTCAAAAGCTGCCTGCCGGTCGGCAGAAGCCTGCTTGAGCGCCTCGTCTGCTGCAGCCTTGTCATAGGAGGGCGGGATCTGCTCCCGGTCCTTCCATGTGCTGTCCAGGAAGTTGCCAAGGCCAACCTCGTTCCGTCCCTTCTCGTACTCCTGCTTCCAGGTGTCGACGGGCTGAACATCTTCTGCCCAGGAACTCGGGTTGCCATTCTCGTAGTGCGTCACAGAGGGCTCAGATCCAGGGCGTCGCTCCTGATTCATGAGGTAAGGGTCAGCCGACTTCCCAAAAGAGCCGGTCTTGGGGTTGTAGCCCCGCTCCGTGAGCCGCGTGCGTGTGTCGGCCATGATATTTGCCTCCGAAAGGTTGTCCAACTCGGACGATAGGGGCTACAAAAGGATTATGAGAGTCTCGAGAGGAGATGGAGTGCAGCCCAGTACTTCATCTCTTCTTCATCCACGGGTACTTTCTATGTACCCCTCTGCTGCGCTGTCGCTTTCTGTATCTCTTAGTCGAAGGCTTGCGCTCAATACGCTCCCGCCTACGCTTGTACTTCTTGCCCGCTGGTGTACGCGTCCATCGCCTGCGCTTTCTGCGCTCGTTCGACGGCTTGCGACGCCAGCGTGTCTTCCTCCGAATGCCACGGCGCTTGCCTGCATCGGATCGAGGTTTCTTTGCCGTCACATCGCTCGCCAACTCCATCATTTCCGTGCCCAGCTCGATGCTGTGCATGGCAAGACGGATGGCGAGGCTGGTCAGGCATACTTTCACTCAGGGGAGCCGTAGCTGAAGAGGTTTCCCTTGTAGATGAGCTGTCGGGCTACATCCATGGGGATCTTCCGGATTCCCGCTGCCTTGCCAATGGCATTGAGGTAGTCGAGTGGTGATTCAAAAGGTCCGGTGCCGCCTACCTTCGAGATGGCCTCGTTGGCTCTACGGCTAAGGGTCTCACCGCCGCGCTCGGCGTCAATGAAGTGGCTCAGGGCCAGGATCTCACGTCCGGAGAAGCCCTTGTCGGAAAGGCTCTTCCAACCGGCAGTCTTGACACTCACCAACCCCTCGTAGAGGCGGTAGAGCATCAGGTCGCCACCGTAGCCAGCGTATCGGCTCTTGAAAGCGGAGAAGGCAAAGGTGCTGCGCACCAAGTTCTCGTTTCCGTTTTCCTTGCCGGTGTCTTGCTTGCCCTTCTCAACTCCACGCATCTCGTCACGGAGCTGGTTCCGTACCTGATCGCGGATCACCTGCTTCATGTCGTCGGTGATGTCGTCAATGGGGCTCTTGTCCGGTGTCGCGGGCGCTGCGGGCTTGTCCTCGCCGCCTTCCCCGTCTCCACCATCGCCGCCCGCATCGTCGAAGTTAAAGCCACCCTGGCGGTGTACGAAGCTCTCAACCTTGTTGAGCGCTGCCTGTACCTCCGTGAGGTCAGAAGCGGCACGCTGCATAGCGTCTGCGTCCACAACGTTCACGGTCTCGAACGCAGCCTTGATGGTCTCAGCACTCACATCAGCGGCTTCCAGGATGTTCCGCATGACGGCACCCTTGAAGGCTGGGTTGCCTACCCACGAGGCCTCAATGAATGTGACGCTGTCCTCATCATCCTTGTGGCCGCAGAGCTCGGCAATCTTGCGACGCTTACCCTTCTTGTCGAAGAAGTGGTTGCCCTTCATGTACTTGATGTGCTCGCACATCTGAGTATCGTCTTCAGCTACGTTTCCACACTTCGTGCAGACGGTGTAGTCAACCGTGCAACCCATGGAGAGGGTCGTGATCTCGCCACTCTTGATGTCCCGTACCAGGTCCTTGTGCTTGCGGTCCGTGGCTACGAGGATGTCAACGTAGACGGTCTCGCCAAGGTCGCGGGCTACTGCGTCAACAATCTTGCCCTTGCTCAGCTCGGGAATTTGAATGTGCTCAACGTAGTTCTCTGCACCACGGAAGGTTCCGTAGGTGGCGAGGAGCAGGTCACGCTCCCAGGCATCTTCGTTGTTGTTGACGTACTTCTCAGTCTTCGCGGTGATCACGAAGGGCCAACCACGGTCGTTGACGGGAGAAGCTTCTACGTCAACAGAGGCGATGATCGTGCAGTGCGTGAGAAGGAACTTCTCTGGGTTGTACTTGCTGGCGATCATGTCCGCGCCAGCCTGTCGGCTCATCTTGGAGCTGCCCGTCATGCCGTCCTTGCGAACAGCGGTCCAGTCATCAGCCTCGAGAGAGTGCCGAACAATCTTCGCCTTTGCGTATCGAAGCATTGACATTAGCTACTCCTCGGAGTGCGGAGGTGGTCAAGTACATCCACGAGGCGGTTGTACGCTTCGCGGTTGAAGAGCCCGTCAGCGGTGTTGGCGCTGAGCAGGAAGAGTGCATCCCCGAAACCGTGGGTCTCAAGGTCATGGTGGAACTGGTCTGCCAAAACAGGCGAGGCGGTTCCGTCACGTACCTCTTCATATAGAAGGTTCATGCCATCTGAACCGAGTACCTCTCGAAGCTCAATGGCTGAGGGGTTCATGCTGGCAACTACGCGCTGGAAGCCTACTGCGTAGCGGGCATGTCGGTCAGCGTCGATGTCCTTCTGTACGCCAATCAGCCGTCCAATCTCCCTATCATCCACATCGAGCAGCTCACTTACCGAAAGGTCGGCAACGTAGGAGTAGATGCCCTCAATGGCTTCATCCGTGTAGTGGAACTGGTCTGCCTCGTCCATCACAGCCTTTCGGATGCGGACGCCAAGGCTTCCCTTGTGGCGGTTGAAGACGGAGCCATGTCCAACCAAGGAGTCGCGGAGCAGCTCGTAGAGCTCTTCGTCCGCTTCCTTCTTGAGCTGTCGCGTGGGTAGCTCATCCTCGTGAACGTGCATGTCACCCGAGTGGAGTCCCACTACGCCGGTTGCAGCGTCATTGTGGTAGATCTCGTGGTCCGGATGGTTCTTCTTCAGGTACGCAAGCACCTGGTTCTTCAGCGCGTCCCACTTCGAGTTCTTCTGAGTCGCAGCCGCAGTCTTCAGCGCCGCAAGGAGCATGTCGTCTTCGGCACCCGGAGGCACTCCGAACCCACTCTCCTCCACGTACCCAGGAAGCCCCTCGATGTCTGAGGGCTTGATACAGAACAGGCATTCGGGACACACGAAGAGGCGGGTGTGCTTCTTGTAGTTGGTCTTCTGGAGGTTCGCCCCACACTTGGGGCAGTCGGGCAGGCCGTCATCGAGCTCCCGCCGATTCATGCGGTACCTGCGTCCGGGGGCTGTCCAGTAGATTGCTTGGCGTACACTGTGGTCCGGGGCCTTGCACACGGAGGTGATGGCTCGGAAGCTGTCGACGCGGCTCAGGCCCTTGAAGGCACACTGCTGGGCCATTACCTGGAGCTTGGCTTGGGCGTCGAAGTAGTGAGCAGCGAGATGCTCTGCGCGGTCTACAAAAGGAGCCGCTGAGGCTCTCTTGGGCCAGGCGTAGCTGTATCCAACGGCGGTGCCGTCTTCAATGTGGCTCTGCGCAATGTCGTAGCTGCTGTAGGAGGTGTCGTACTGCGGCGGGATCGTGCGAACGTAGTTCGGGTTCGCGATCACCAGCTCATCCGCACTCACACGCTCATTGCCCCATGGGAACTCAGCGTCAACGAATCCGATTCCGGGGTGTACGGCGGTCACCGTCCCACTCACATCGGAAGCCCCCCCGTCGAGGCTGTTCCTTCGGTAAACGACGTCGCCTCTTGCGAAGTTCTTCGCCAAGAGCCAGTAGTCAACGAATGCTTTCTTGTCAGCCATCAGGAGGCCCCTCCGTCTGAGTCCGCATCAGTAATGGCAGCCGCGAGGCTCCACTTCAAAATGCGAAGGGTGCTGGTGGAGGAGTCTTCTACGAAGCCCTTGCCCACCTGTGCTTTCGCCTTGCTTTGAGCAAAGGCTTCTGCCCGCTGGTAGCTGTCGAAGAGGTGTCCGGTTTCCCAGTAGCGTGGGTAGATGCGGCCAAAGTTGCGGAGCACGCCGTAGTCGATCTTCACAACCCAGTTGAAGTCGTCAGCGAATACGGCACATGCCCAGAACTTGTCCTTGGCTCCACCCTTGTCGAGCTTGTAGGCTTTCGCCCACGGCTCGTGAGATCCAACGGTTGAGCTCCGAATGCGGTCCAGGCTTGCAACAGCCTTCTTGCCTTCGGCTTCCGCCTTGTCTACCAACCCTTCGTAGTCATCGAAGGAGTACCAAGTGTCCCGGTAGCCGGAACCCTTCATATCCACCTTCATCGCGTCATAGTCCTTGGCAGGATCCATACACGCGAGAAACCACGACCACTTCTTGTGCGTTACCCGGCGTACGTCACGATTCCAGAAGTCTCTGGCTGAGCAACGGGCGGAAACCACCCGAAGCTCAATCATGTCGTAGTCATCCCGGCTCCCGAGGGAGCCTTCGGGCTCGTCATGTGTTTGGTACACAATCACCGTGAATCCATTGTCAGCATGACGCCAAAGCGTCGTACCACCACGCCCCAACTCGTCACGAGCTGCGGTGTGGATCACTGATGATGGTTCCGGTGTTGCGTACCTCATACTGACAGGCCCTCATCGCTCAGGAGCGCTTGGGAGCCTGACGGACGTACCGAGCGCCAGTGGAAGCCTTGCGGCCAACCTCAGCGTGCGGGCTGCCACCAACGTAGGGCTGCGAAGGCTGCTTCTTGAATCCGTCAGAGTACTGGCTGAGCTCCTGAATGGGGCTCTCAGTACGCTCCGTCACTACAGAACCGGAGCCCTGGGTGGGGTGTACGCCACCGCCCTGGTACTCGAAGGTCTGCATGTACGTCTCGTCGGGGTTCGTCTTCTGGCCTTCGATGTAGCCGGGGCTGTCACCGAAGTTGTCCGCCATGTACTTCTCGGGGTCCTGGGGATCACCCTGAAGCAGCTTGGCCTGCTTCTGAGCAGTAGCGATGGAGGTACGCTCGATCTCGTCGCAGATGGAGTCCACCTCAAAGGCGAAGTCCAGAGCCTGCTTCTGAGAAAGACCGAGGCCTTCGTAGTTGGCTTCGAGGGTCTTGGCGATGCTGGAAAGACGGCCAACGTAGCGTCCGGCCTCGCGTGCAGTAAGAGTTCTCATGGTTGAGCTCCTTGGGGGATCAAATGGTCGGGTTGCGGAAGTTGTCGAGGTAGTCGTCGTCAGGATCTCGCTGAATGACGCCACCGTCTTCAAACAGCTTGCGCCACCGTTCATCCTTAGTCACACCGGGGTCGATGTGGGAGTCGGCAGGCCTGCCGTAGTACTGTGACGGGTCAAAAAACTGGTCTTTCTTGTCGGCCCGCTTCTGCTCATTCACTTCGGACGGAACATAAACCTCATGGTGAAGGTCGTAGTCCAAGCCGCCGAGCCTGTTCAGAAGAGTCAGATAGGTAGGCGCGTCGATTTTGCCCGCGTACTTCCCACCATCAAGGCTCCAGATTGTTTCATCCAGGGCCTTCCGGAACGCCGCGTCCCGGTTATCAGCGAGGACGCGAGCGTCCACTGAAGTCTTTGCAGTCGTCACGAGCCTGTCGTGGTCGTCTGCTGTGATCATTGAAGGGTTGAAAGGCTCCACTCGGTTCCACACCGGCCACGTTGCCGTGTTGGTCTGGCGCTCAGGTAGAGGCTCACCCTGAATGAACTTGGTGCCGCAAGGAGAGCGTGTGACGCGGGTGTACCGTGCCTGCTTGTACCGGCTATCCAGCCGGGCAAAGGTAGCGGCAGCCAGAGTCGGCCACGAGCGGGGATCGTTGATGTCAACGTCCACACTGGCGTGAATCGCGCGTACGTCGCCAAGGTCCGGGTTTACACCTCGGAACTGCAAAGCAAGCCGGATGGCTGCTTCCTCAATGGCTACATGGCTCTTCATGCTCAAGTCCTTCTTCTCCTTCTTCCTCTGCAAGTCACTATCGTCCTCGCGGTAGCGTTCCTTCCGCTTGTCGTAGCGGGGCGGCTTCTCTTTAGGGGCAGGCTTAATCTGCCCCTTGGAGTACTCGTCCTGCTTCTCAGCTTCGGATTTTGTCGCTACGCGATGACCCATTGATGTGTGACCCGGTAGAGGTGAGCTCGGGACCCCCCGTCTACAAAAGGATTATGAGCCGAAGATCAGAAGCGCTCTTCCCCCGCGCTCTCCTTGATTTTCAGTCCAAGGTGCTCAACGACGATATCCAGAAGGTTGGATTTCTCCGCGAGCTGTCCGCCAATGTCACCCAAGGCGTTTCGAATCGCCTCGTTGAAGTTGGCGTCATTGAGCGTGAATGCATCGCGCTGGAGCTTCTCTTCCACGTCAGCAGCGTCGATGTTGAAGAGGTCGAGGATGAAGCTCACGGGCAAGCTTCCCTTCTGGTACAGGTCGAACAGGGCGCTGAAGACGTCCTGGTTGTCGGCCAGTGCCATACGGTTGAAGCTCAGGCGCGGGTAGATGGGCTTGTCGTATCCCCACGCATCCTTCTCCACGAATCCCATCTTGATTGCTACGGGCTTGAAGAGGAAGTCCTCAACGTACTCCTGAACCATCATGCGGTAGTTCATGAAGCGCTCGTTCATGACGTGCAGGCTCAACCGGTTGCCGGTGAACGTACCTTCGCCAGTGAGCAGCTCGAGCGTCACGCCAAGGCCAACCATGAGCTGACGGTCCGTGATGTCGTACTCGTTGCTCAGGTCAAGCAGGCGGTCGTTGCTACCGTACTCTTCCCAGTTCACCTGGTAGTTGGCAACAATGGAGAAGTCAGGGTCCATCAGGGCAAGGTCCACCATCTCGCGGAGCTCATCAACCTGCATTTCGTCAAGCCCCTCTCCCCACACGACGCGCTTCGGGGTCATGTTGCGGCTTGCGATACTTGTCTGAGCCTGACGTAGCTTGTCGCGGTACAGCAACACGCGCAGGCACCGTTCCAAAATGGAGGAGCCAAACTTGCTGCGAGGCCTACGCCTACGAGCAAGGTGGTAGCAGAAAGAGCCCTGCATGGGATCGGAGTCCAGGGGGAGGTTCTCTCCCATCTGGATGTACTCCACGATCTCGGGCGGCATCTTCTCAACCTTGCGCATGGCAAGGGGGTCAACCTGGGCGTCACGCACGGCGCGACGGTCTTCTTCCGAGGGTACGAACTCGATGTCTACTTCGTCGGAGAAGCTGTAGCCCTTGACGTCAACCTGATCGGTCTCAAGGATGGTGAGCTTGCGCCACCCACGGTAGTCTTCGCCTTCCTTGTCATCGTCCTCAGCGAAGATGAAGACGTTGCCGTCCAACCAGTAGAGGTGCGTGATCTCGTGCAGGCGTCGTGTGAGCCTGAGATCATCCACCATCTTCTGAAAGTAGGCCATCACCTTGTCAGCGGTCTCCTTGTCCTCACATTTCGGCTTGGAGAGGCGGACCTTGCTCAAGGGGATCTCGGTCAGGATGTCGAGTGCCTGCCCAACCATGGGGTCAGTCTCGTAGTAGTGCCTGAACCACTCGTGCTTCTCACGGTCACTCTGAGGCAGCTCGAGGAAGTCCGTGCTGAGCTGAGGGCTGAAGAAGTTGAATCCAGAGCTCTGGATTACACCACCACCCGGAGCACCAACACGAGTGTTGAACTGTACGCCATTGGTGGAGCGGGCAACACGCTTCAGACGTCGAGCGATGACTTGATCATTGCCACGTCGGGAGATTGTGGGTCCGGGTGCCGGAGCACCAGATCCACTACTTTCGTTGTTGTTGTCGTCAGGCATTCATATTCTCCTGCTGGGCGGCGATTGCGGCGCGTCGAGCAGCTTGCTGCTCTCTGCGTGCGGCGACCCGTTCTATTTCTTTGTTTCGTGCGGCTATCTGATCTTCGGGCCTTGTGTAGTCAGGGACCGAAACAGATTGCAGAGCTCCCAAGGCAGAGCTCACAGCCCGCTTGGTTCTCCGCAACCTAATGATGAAGCCGCTGTGGGCGGTGGTCATCTTCCTGTATAGAGGGTCCTGCCGTGCGGCCCTGTCGTCAGCTACTGCCAACTGCTCAATCTGAGCGTGAATCTCAGAGAGCCTGGATGCTGCCGCCACCGCGTCTGCGCGTGCGGATGCCTCTTGAGCAATCAGTTCCAGAACACCATCGGCCATCAGAACAACCGGATATCGACACCGAGCGTATTGTCGTTGTCAGTAGAGGGAATCATCCACACCGTTCCAACCTGGATCGGTGTGCCAATCCCTGCCGCTGTAGCATCGGCAAGGGTGGTTAGGTATCCCCTGTCACTGACGTAAACCGCGTCATTCAGTGAATAGGAAAGTGCGATTCCTGAGGAGGTCCGATCTCCAAAGGTGTACTTCTCGAACATCTTGAAGACGAAGGTCCCATCGAACATCATGGTAACGACGCGCGTGCTCGACGGCTTGTAGGAAGAGTAGTTGTACTCCGTGCTCCGGAGGTCAAAACTGCCCGGCGTCTGAACTTGAGGGTGAAAGTCAGATCCACGAATGAGGAACCCAGTGGCGGCAGTGCCATCACTCTGTCCCACCACTCGGATGTTCTTGACGTTGTTGGCCGGTCCGAAGGAGTTGGAGGTGTACATCACCCACTGCCCTCCGCGCCAGCCATCAGCACCATCACCACCACTCGACGCAAGCGTGTCATTCACGTACACGGGGACGTTCATCCCCTTGTACTGAATTACAACGTCATGATTCTGCTGATGGTTGTCTCTTACTCCCACGGTAGCTCCTCGTCAGCCAGTTGGGTCTACTCGCCCTCTTCTTCTGTCGCTGCAGCCATCACCCACTCATCGTACTCCTTCTCCCAACCGGAGGGGCGCTTGCGCAGACGTCCGAGGTAGAGCACCTGGCCCGTAGTCGGGTTCATGGAGCGTGGGTAGGTTGCACGCTGCTGCGGGAAGAGGCTGAAGTACCAGTCCTTCACCGCGCCACTCTTGGCGTCCTGGGTCTTGAGTACGAGTCCGGTGTAGTAGATGCGCGAGCGCTCTTCGCCCTTGTCGGAACCACGGTCCACGTAGTCCTGCACCAGCTTGAGGTTGTCTGCACTCGGAGGAGGTCCGCCCTTCTTCGAGAAGTACACCACTTCGAAGATCTTGGAAGCGCGGCTTCGGTCTCCGTCCTCACCGGGCTCGCCGTTGCTTGTAGCTGCGGCTGCGGGCGTGTGGCGGTAGAGGCCAACCTTGGAGCCCTTGGTACCACCCTCAACCCGAAGGATGTTGGGCAGGCGGGGATCCTCGAAGTTCAGGATCACGTCCTCACCATCAACCTCGTCGATAGTGGCAACAGCGTCGTGAAGAGGGCCGAGGAGGTCCTGAAGGTGTCCGGGCACCTTGCGCTTGTCGATGCGAACCATCTCACCGCGCGCCAGTGGCTGTCCACGCTTCGAGGGCTTGTACTCCTTGTGGGGCACACCCTGACGCTCAAGGAATGTGGCGCACTCACGCTGAGATACGCGGTCGTTCTTCATGATGCACCATTCCACGAACTTCTCAGTCTCGGGCTTGATGGCGACCTTGTCGTGGGCTTCTACGTCGGTAGAACCCAGCACTTCCAGTGCAAGGCTCTGGGCGAGCTTATCATAGTTCATGTTGGGATCTCCCGAAAGGGGGTAGTAGGTGTCTCATCTCAGCCCGGTACAAAAGGAATATGTCCGGTCTGGGATCAAAAGAACTTGCGCTTGCGCACGTACATGTTCTTGCGTGCTTTCTTGAGCTGGTGCGAACGGTGTGTGGAGTAGCCCTTGCCGTTCCCACGTAGTCCGGGGTTCCGGTTGCTCATGCCGTGAACCACTCGAGCGAACTTCTTGTCGCCAATGCGTTCCTGAGCGAGCCAAATGGCGCGGGCCAGGGCGTCAGCCTGATCGTCGAACCTGCCAGGCAGGTTGGGAGCAGCCACCTCAATCTGGTACTTGCTGAGGCGCTTCTCCTGAAGGCTGAGCAGCTCTTTGATGTAGTCGCAGTGCTCGTCCCCCTCTTCAATGGGCCAATCGAACAGGCGGATCTTCTTGTCGAGCATCAGGAGCTTGAAGGCTTGGTACTTCTTGGAGTTCTTGTCGCGGCTGGCGTACTCCATCTCAAACTGCTGGAGTCCGCGCTTGCGGAGTGCCTGCTCAAGAGGAAGGCCTTCTCGCTGGTCAAAGGAGCCGCGCCAGATGTAGAACTTCTTGCTCAGATCGAAGATCCACTGCGCAATACTCTCGAAGTCAAGCTGGTCCATGTCCTTGTAGGGGCCAACGCCAGCGTACCGAACGTCCATGTAGTCGAGTACGATCTGGTCGCCCTCAAGATGTACGATGGAGATCGCCGTACCGTTGTTGACAAGCCCGATGTCAACGCCCATGAAGTGAGGTACGCGAGTAGCGCCGCCACCACGGGGTCGGAGGTCAGGGTCGATGCACTGGAGCAGGTCGTCTTCCCTGCGGATCCAACCGTGGAGTCGGTCGGAGAACTCAGCTCCGAACTCAACGAGGAAGTTGGCGGGGTCTTCCTTGTACTTCTTGCGGAGGTACTTACCTGCAATCGTGGGGTTGATCTCCCACGAAGGTGCCTGGATGCAGAGGCGTCCTTCAGAGCGGCCCTCCATTCCCTGCGTGAACAGCTTGTAGAACTTCCCGGCCTTGTTGAGCGGCGAGGAGATGCAGATCACCTTTCCCTCAGGCTCGCCCGTTTTGGGGTCCTTGAAGGTAGCCGTCGAAGGCGTTGCGGCCTCGTAGCACTCTTCAGCGGAGCTCTGGCCCTCTGCCACGAAGTGAGCAAACTCGTCGAACACGCATACGATGTTGGCGGGTCCACGGAGGCCTCGTCCAATAGCCGGACGGAACAGGAGCTCGATGGATCCCTTGGCGTCCGGGCCGTAGCGGTCAATGTCGGCCTGGGTACGGAACACCATGCCTTCAGCGGTGTCACTGGCAATGAACGGCTCGAAATAGCGGCACTTCGTCAGGTAGCCGCGCGCCACGTTGTAGAGCATGGAAGCCTGGCGGGCGCTGGTTGCTACAGCACTGATGCTGATGCGGCCCACTTCGAGCATCTTGTAGTGGTCGTGCGGATTCACGCGGGCAAGGAGCTTGTAGATCTCGTAGGCGCAGATCATCGAGGTCATTGCTGACTTAGAGCCACGGCGTCCAACCGACAGGAGGAGGTCGGTGTAGATCTCGCCCTGCTCCTTGACGTTGCAGCGCCCCTCGTTGTGAAGGTAGCGGAGGAACTCCTTCTCGCTGAGCTCGTACTTCAGTTCCATCATGAACTGGTCGTGTACGGGAATGCCGTGGAAGAGCTTTCCGTCGAGCATCACCTCAGGCTTCTCAATGCTGAGAGGTACGCCGTAGAACAGCTTGAGTAGCCAACGCTGAGCGGGCCAGAGTCGAGTGTTGAGTCCCCAGGTTGACTCGCAGAACGTGACGATGTCAACGAAGTCCTCGTTGTCCTTGTCAGGCTTGCTGAACTCCTGGAGGATGGAGGTAACTGTGTTCATCAGAACCCCTGTGCGCGATCTTCTGCCTCACTCACGGCGTCCACGAAAACCTGAGTAGGTCCCGAGAGGTCGTCGAGCTCTGCGTGCTCGAGGTGAGAAGAAACGAGCTTGTCAACGGCACGCTCAAAGGCACGCTCGTCCACGGAGAGCTTCTCGCTGCTCTTCTTGCGGCCCTTGCCCTTCACCCAGCCGCCCTTGACGTCGCCAAAGAAGGCTGCGAGTGCTTCGGGGCTACCGCCTGCGATGCTCTTCAGTCCGTGCTGCTCCATGAGCTCGCGGAAGTAGGTCTGGTACTCCTCTTGTAGCGGGCTGAGTGCCAGCTTGTCAGCGCGAGCCATGCGAACGATGTCAAGCACTTCAGAGCTGAGGCGGTCACCGGAGTTTCCGGCCTCGTGGAGGCTGGCTACGATGGGCATCAGAGTGGAGAACAAGTCAAAGTTGAGCAGGTTCGATTCGAGCTTGAGGTCCATGTTCCACTTCCTCTTGAATGTCAGGGAGAGCACCTTGTCGTAGAAGCCGTCTTCAGCCGGGTGCTTAGGGGCTGGGGAGCGCAGTGCTTGCAGCACGTCTCGCCAGAGGCGGTCAGGGATTTCAACTCCCGCCGTGTCACCCAAGGTGGTCCGGATGGTTGCCTCGTTGCGGAGGAAATGCCGGAACACCACCTTGTTCCGGAAGTCGGCAAGGGTGTCATCTTCCTTGCTGATGTAGTAAGTCAGTGGCATGTCAGCTCCGGTGCAGTTCTTGGTCGATTGTGCGCTGAGCCTCTACCTGGAAGGTCTCCATGTTCGCTTGGAACACTTGGAAGAAGGCTTGGATGTCGTTCTTCTTGTACCCAGCGGTGTCAAGGCTCTCGCGGATCTTGCCGAACAGGAGCCGCATGATCACCTGCATCTGGGTCGAGTTGAAGTCCACCGGCTCTTCAGCGGTGAGCTCCTTGAGCTTCAGTGCGGTGTCAATCAGAGCCTTCAGTGCCGTCACGCGCCGCCCGGAGGCGTTCGTGATGTCGCGGCCAGCAGTCTCAAGACGCTCACGCTCAAACTTGAGAGCGTAGATCTCCTCAGCCAGCTCCTCAGCGGCGGTGCTGAGTACGTGAGGATCGCCCACGTTGCCCTGCATGGTGCGGAGCAGCTTGTCGTCCACCCGGCCACTCTCCTTCTCCATACGGCGACGGGTCTCGTCATCAATGGGGATGGCCTCAGTGTCAACCGCGCGTACACGGCTTGGGCTCTTGGTAGCTGCGGCGCGAACCACTACAAGCTCACTTCCGCGATCCTCGATCTCGTCTTCGGCATCCATGTCCAAAGTCTCGATGATGGAGTCAAGCTCCTCGTCGGAAAGGTCGTTCTTGTTGGTCGGCATGGCAGTCTCCTACTGAGTGGGTTCTACGCCGCCCGTTGATTGCTCAGCGGAGGGTCCGGGGGGAGGTGTACCTGTCTGGTACTCGCTCGGGATGTTGTATCGGGCAAGGTTGGAGATGTCATCGTAGAGGGGATGGTCTTCAATCTCACTGAGGCGCTTGTCCTCGTGATCCTCCCCCTCAATACCGTCCCGAGAGTCCTCAAGCATCTTCTGTACTTGCTTGCCTTCCGATTGGAACAGCTCACGCTCATGCTGGGGAATGTCAGAATCGTCGACGAGTCCGTCGCCGTACTCGGGCGCGGCCTGAATCAAACGGGCGAGGCGGTGTAGGCGGTCAGAGATCAAAAGAGCTCTCCCATGGGATCGTCGAACCCAACGTCAAGGTCAACGGCTTCCGCTTCAGCGTTGTAGTCCACGTCGAGGTAGCCTCCGAGGCCGTACTCCAACGAGGGGTCAATACCTACGGGAGTAGGGTTGCTGAGCTCCTGTGTCACGGTAGGCATCTCAGGTACCTCTGCCACAACCTGTCGGTCGTACACCTGGCACCTGTTGTTCGCGCTCTTGAACACACATCCGCTGCACTTACCCATCGCCTTCACGTAGGGAGCGGGGCTGTCTGCAACCTGCTTGGCACCCTGGTCACATGCGTTGTAGGGGCGGGGGTCGATGTAGTGCGCGCCAATGCCTCGGCCATCATCAACCAGCGCCTGCCGGAGGAAGTTGGCCTCGCTGTTGTAGAGCTCGGGGCTGAAGCTGTTCCGAATCCAGCTCTGAAGTCCGGAGCCCGTAACGCCACGGTTCATCGCCATCACAACACGCTTCCTGAAGGAAGTACGCTGGGTGGAGCTGATGCGGGCGGGGCGACTCTTCCGAACCACGCTGGCATCCACGGTGGGTACATCAACGTCGCCGGGTGCGCGTACATTCACCTTCAGGTCAGCCATGGAGGCCACGAACTTGCGGTCGGCTTCAGCCTTCTTGTACCGAGCGTAGCGCTCCTGCTCCTGAGCGAGGTCACGGAGTACCTGCTGGCGAGTGCTTGTGCGCTCCTCAACCTGCTGCTTCGCTTCCGCAGCCTTCTCGGTGGAGATCGTGTCGGCCTCTACCTCACGGTCGATCAGAGCCATCAACGCGGAAGCGATGCGGGCTTCCTCTCTCTGCGCGGCGGTGCGGAACTGGTCCTGTACCTGCTTCTTGGTCACCTGCGGGGTGGATACACGGGCAACACGCTCAGGTCCTGCAATAGCAGCCGGGCGCGGGCTCATGTAGGCAGCCTGAACGATGTCCCAGGAGTTGGTCGATCCAACCAAAGTACGCAGTTCGAGTGCGCGTTCCGAGCTGATTCGCTCATTCATCTCGAGCTTGTCAACCGCCTCACTCGCCTCAATCTCAAACTGGCCGATGCTGCCGTAGTTGATGAGGGTCAGTGCCGGGAAGTCGCGTGCGGGGTCGGGAGCAGAGCTCGGCCCGCCACATGCGCCGCCACAGCCTTCCTTGAGGAGGAACTGAGGGTGGAGCCGGTTGTCGGTGAGGAAGTTCTTGGCCTCGCTGGCGCTACGGAACCCACGCACATCGAGCACCACGTTTCCGAGCAGTCCGGCCATCCGAACAATCGGTCGGATGTGGCTACCCGCTGCAACCACAGCAGGGGCACCGAAGCGCTCTACCAAGTGGTTCTGGAGTGCGCTGCCGTGAACACCCTTGTACGCCGCCTGGTAGGCAGAGCGCACGACGCTGGCGTGCTTCTGAGGGATGGCATGTGAGATGGTCGCAGCCTTGGCATCTACTACCTGCTGCTGGGTCTGCATCTGCTGAGCGTCATACTTCGGCTGGTAGTCAGCTACCTCAACCGGAGCAAGTACGCCGTGAGCCTCTGCGAGGAGGTCCCGAACATCCACAGAGCCAATGCGGCTCAGGATACCTTCGGCTGTTTTGGCGTCGAGCGTCCCTGCGTCACGGAGCTGAGCCACCTCAGCGGCGAGCACCTCTTCGGTGTAGGGAATGTCCTTCACCACCTGCTTCCCAATGAGGGAGCAGCCGCCTTCGCGGTTGAAGTGGCAGCCACTGCACTTGTCCATCTCAAGGATGAACTCAGCGGCGTTGTGGTGACGGCGGAAGAAGTCGTTGGCGTCGTGGCATGTGCGGAACTGGTCCGGGCGCACGTAGACGCTACCCAGGAGGTTCTGCTCAGAAGCGAGGGTAGTGATGGCATCGCTGTCCGCGCGGGCAAACCGACGCTCAAGGGAGGCACTCAGACGTCCCTTCGCAGCCATCATCTTCTGGCTGAGGTCCCTGTAGAGGGAACGCTCAACGGCGCTCTGGAAGTCAGCGCTCGGCGGCTCGTACTTGCCGGAGGCACGTCGGTCACGCGCTACCTGGGCATTCGCATCTTCCGTCACGTGCGTGCGGAGGTCACTCGAGTTGTAGTCGCGGTGCGTGCGGATGGGCTGAGCGAGGAAGGCATTGAGTTGGTCGTTCTCTTCCGGCACGGCAGGCAGGTCAAGGCGAGCGTGATACTCGTCAATCGCACTACCGTCCTGCACCTCGAAAGTCACGTCGCGCTGCATCTGTCCGAGCATGGCGTGCTCGTTGGCAACGCTCTGTAGCGTCGGTACCAGCATAGCAATGTGGTCTGGGTGAACGTTCTCACGTACCCACGCGGCAAGCTTCGGTGCGTCCCAACCGGCGTGAAGGCGGTCCTTCACAGCGCTCGATACGAGGTTGCGTAGCTCAGCATCCTCCATGTGCTCTGTCGAAGCCCACTTGTGCTCGCGCACGGTGTCGGGATCAAGAGCAGGAACACGGTGGACCGTGCCCATGTCGTGATGCGTCCAGGCATCTACGAGGTCAGGGACAGCGTCAAGGTTCTGCCGGGGCAGTCTCTCAACATGGCGGTAAGCCTCTTCATCTACGTCAAGCCAGTCCAGGTTCGGGACGGGGTTTTCGAAGATGTGGGAGAGATCTCCGGGCTGCTTGGGCATTTCAGTCTCCTCGGATGGCGGAAGCCAGCACACGGAT
>Ga0222634_1000574_pt1 | contig 16083 bp, 22 predicted proteins | sample AntAcemetageno50_FD_179807 | JGI IMG/M metagenome (GOLD analysis project Ga0222634, IMG submission 179807) | Saline water microbial communities from Ace Lake, Antarctica - #50 | ecosystem: Environmental > Aquatic > Non-marine Saline and Alkaline > Saline | place: Antarctica: Ace Lake | collected...
CCAAAGACACGCAAGAAAATATCACTCTTATTGGTTTGTATTAAAAAAATAACAACTAACCCCCTCAATCTAAGAGGGGATAATAATAAAAATATGAATGAATTAAAAAAACTGCTACAAAATAATTAGTAACAATAAATAGATATGGGAGAAGTAAACAAAATAATACAAGGAGATTGTTTAGAAAAACTAAAAGAATTACCAGATAATAGTATTGATTTGGTAGTTACTTCACCACCATATAATCTTGGGAACAACCATCATACTGGCACAAAAAGACACAAAGCTTATGATGATAATATGCTAGAAAACGAATATCAGGAGCAGCAAATAGCAGTGCTTAATGAGTGTTATAGGGTTGTTAAAGAAGATGGTTCATTATTTTATAATCATAAAAATAGAATAAAGAATGGTTTACAAATTACCCCTTATGAGTGGTTATTAAAAACAAAATGGTTACAAAAACAAGAATTAGTGTGGTTTAATGGGTCGCAAAATTTTGACAAGATAAGGTTTTACCCAATGACAGAAAGGGTATATTGGTTAGTAAAAGATAAGAAAACAAAACTATTTAATGCCATCAATCATCACGATTTATTTACAACAGAAGACTGGAAGCCAGTTGGTACAAAAGGAAATCACACTAGAGCATTTCCAGTAAAGATGGTGGAAGACATATTAAAATGTTTTGAAGATAAGAAAGTTGTATTAGACCCCTTTGCTGGCTCGGGCACTACTGGATTAGCTTGTCAGAACTTAAATCGTAACTACATTCTAATAGAAAAGGATGAAAAGTATTGCGAGGTTATTAAAAAACGGCTACAAAGTAAAGATAATTAACAATAAATAGATATGAAAGAAAGAATAACAGTACAACAATGGAATAAATTAAGTGAGGAACATAAACAAGTGTTTCGTGATGAATTTACCCAAAATATTGGCTTTGTAAAGGTTAGATTATTATCAATAGGTCAACTAATTGGATTTCTAGGAGATAGTTTGATTCAAATCTCAAATGGTCAAGGAAATGGTTGGGCAGTAAATCATACAAATTGTGTATTAGCACAAGACCCAGAAGAAGAATTGATAGATGCTTTATGGAATGCTGTAATTATTAGAGTAAACAATGAAAATGAAACAACAAATAAAGACTTTGAATTATTTAAAAAAGAATGTGAGTATTGGCACGAGCCAGTGGCTAGAATTTAATAAACTAAACAGAGAAAATAATATGTATGATACTATTATTTTAGTGTTTTGGATTGTGGCTATGGTATGGTCAATAACTTTCTTCCTATGGACGAATAGAGCTTGACAGCGACAGCTATGTTTGATACAATAGAGGAGTACTAAATAACTAAATGTAAATGTATGGGAAAAGAAGACTTAGAGAAAATTGAAAAGCTTTGGAACTGTATTGATAGTCTAAGATCCGTCAAAGAGCTTGTTGAAGACGATACTCAATTACAAAAAGCCAAAGACGAGATACATAGAGCTTTGAACAAGCTAGAGTTTGAATTTGATAAGTAAAATATAAATGTATGTATAGTGGAAAAAAGAAATTCCTTAGAACAAAATTTTACCAGACCAGAGGTATTAGAAGTGCTTTTGGTTCTATACCCGACGAGCACGGGCTTCTGATTGACCTCAAAGAGAGAGGTTTAGACGGGCTTTGCGAGGGAACTAAGTGGAAACACCAGTGGCTACTCTTCCCAGAGTGGAGCGATAGTGTGCAGACTGGTGGCAAGAGGTATATTATATGCCTCAATTGCCAAGAATTTAGTCATTTATAAATTAAGAAAAATGTATGAAAAAGAATAACGACAGCCCTTATTACAAAGACTGGACTACCCAGAAGCTAAAGCGAGAAGCTAAAGCCTATGACCAGTTAATCAATGTAGTCCAATGCTATGGCAAGAACGATATGTTTGCCCTTATTAAAGACCACCAAGATGAACAAAAAAATACTGGAAATGCAGTACGAAAATCTGCTTAAGATTTTCAATCCTAAGTTTGGTAATAACGAGCATATTAGAATTTATAATCTGACTAAGGATATTGCCAAGAAAGAGAAGAGCCTCCAGAGAACTATTGAGAGAGGCAAAGACGGAAGAAATATGCTGAAGAAGATAGCTGACTTAAAAATTAAAGCAGTTGGTTTGTTAGAGAACGCTCACCAGCTACTCTTGAAAGGCTGAAAAAGCAGGGTAAAATCATAGGTAATAGAGACAGAAGTTAAACACAGTTTACCCCCTTGCCATAGTGTCGCTGTTATGTTAATATTAAGGAACTAAATGGTCGAAATCTGGTCTGATTTATCGGACTAACTAATTAAAAAATGATAGTATATCTATCAAATAAAACTACAAAAATATGGGATTAGAAAACAGAGTAGGTGGTAACTATATAACCATTCTAGGTGGCAGATTTTGCCAACGAGTACAAGAGGGCACCGAGGGTGCAGAGACAAGAGTTAATAAAATAGGTAACACGGTTCACGAAAAGTTTTATACTTCATTCACTGGTAAGTTGGTGGATATTAAAACTCAAGACGGAACTTATGGTAAGACTTGGAACTTTATGTTTCAAGATAAGGAAGAAGTTTACACTCTTCAATTAGCTTACTCCAATAGTTTTTCAACAGCATTTCTAAAAATGCTACCTAATATGGACTTGACCAAAGAAATGAAAGTTTCTCCAAGTGTCAAAGAAGTTGACGGTAAAAATAAATCTTCACTCTTTGTTAATCAAGACGGCAAAGCTTTGAAGCACGCATTTACTAGAGACAATCCAAATGGTATGCCAGATATGGAGCAAGTGCTAGTCAATGGACAAAATGTCTGGGACGATACAAAGCGATTGGCTTTCTTACAAAATATGGTTGACACTACTATTATGCCTAAGCTAGTAGGAGTTGTAACTCCAGTAGCTCCAGACGGAATGGGAGCCCTACAAGCTATACCAGTAGAGGGTGGCGAAGCTGGAATGGCTCTCGAGGATATTCCAGTACCAAGTGCTACACCTCCAGTCGTAGCTCAAACTCCTCCGGTTACACCAGAGGGTCAAAAAGATTTCTAAATAATTTAAAATCCGCAAAATGTTTACTAATAATTGGTTCGAAATCACAGCTAAAGCTAACTTTGAAAAGTATATCTTGGGCACATTAGAAAATCAGAGCTTCCTAGAGATAGGTTGCTATGAGGGTCAAGCTTCTATCTGGTTAATGGAAAATACTCAAGCAGAGTTGACTGTGATTGATACTTTCAAAGGAAGTAAAGAACACGATAGTAAGTTTGAAACAACTTTATTAGAGAGATTTTTAGAAAACACTAAACCTTATATAGGAAGAATACTTCCTCTAAAGGGGACTTCTCAAAAATATTTAAAGACACTAGAACTAATTTCTTATGACTTTATCTACATTGACGGTTCACACGAAGCAAAAGACGTTTTGGAAGACGCAGTGTTAGCTTTTCCATTACTCAAAGAAGGTGGTATAATTATCTTTGACGATTATACTTGGGGACAAGGAATGGATTTCTATGACATTCCTAGAACGGGCATTGATGCTTTTCTACTTGTCTATGGCAATCAGCTAGAGTTATTAGAAAAAAACTCCCAGTGTATAATTAGAAAAGTTAAGCCGTGGGTTATGGCTTCAACCGCTCCTCAATAGTACAATTTAACTCCTCGACAATGTATGGTTTTTTAACTAAAATGTCGGAGGAGAGTAAACCAACAAGCAGTCATTCTGTTCGTTAAGTCAGGTTCATACATTCCTTACTTCTCTGAATTTTTGACTGCTTTTGGTTTGCTCTCTCCCGATATTATAAAAACAAAATGTATGGACGATAAATTTCTAACTTATTTTCCTGACCACGTTTATAGGTATATAGACCTGACTGGTCAAGGACGACCACCTCAATCAAGTGTGGAAATAAAACCTGATTTAAACCTCAAAGGCTTTGAGAGTTATTTTACGGTTAACGGATTTGCTAATTCCACCAATCAAAAGAAGGATAGTTGCACTAGCTTGAATTCTTTTTTTGTTGACATTGACGGTCGCAAAGACCTCAAAGAGTTGGAAGAAATTAAAAGAAAATTCAATCCTACATTCATAACTGAAACTCAAAATGGATATCATATCTACTGGCTACTAGACGAGCCAATTTACAAAGAAGATTTATCTGATAAGGAGTGGACTGAAGCTGTTGCTAGGTGGGAGCGGATTGAACAAGCTATTGTTATTGAATTTGATACTGACCCAGTTGTAAAAGACCTGCCTCGTATCTTGCGTGTGCCTGATACTTGGTACTGGAAAAAAACTGGAGATAAATATACTAAAGGAACTGAAGGAGTTTTCAAAATCAAAGGTATCTATAAAAATACAGCCCAGACCTATTCAATGGACGCAGTGGAAGAGATTATTACTATCAAAGAAGTTGCTCCCAAGGTCACTGACATAGCTAATATTACAGCTGATAAAATTAAGAAGGCAGGAGAAGCTGATACAGCTAACTTTTTTGAACGAGTTAATGAAGAATTTCCAATTGAGGAGCGAGATAGTTTCCAAGCTTTGATAAGCAATAGTCCTGAAACCTTGCTACCTAGTATTGGTAGAAATAATACTTTGCACGTCGTTGCCTGTCTAATGAGACAAGCCGGTTGGACACAAGATAGAGCAGTTGAACATATCTCTGATACTGGTTGGCACGGTATGGAAAAAGAAGGTGGTGGAGCTCAAGAGATTTTCAATACTATCCAAAGTGCTTTTGCCGGTAGCTATACCTATTCCTACAAGAACGAAGTGATATCTTTCAATATGTCTCCAGAGGAGAGCCAAGAAATGCAGAAGGCTCACACTAAGGTGGCTAAAGACCGTGCACCTCAAGATAAACTTCGCTTTTCTACTTACGAAAAAGAAATTTTAGTTAAGAACCCTCACTTGAGAAGGAATGAGATTGGAATTATCTATCAATATAATAAAGGAGTTTATAGAGAAGTAAAAGACCAAGACTTAGCTAGTATTTTTTATAATGGCTTGCTCAAAGATATGCTTTGGGGATATAGAACTAAGCGGTGTGTATCTGATAAGGTTGCTTGCTTGCAGTCTATTATTCCAAAGCTAGAAATTACTGACGACAAAGGATATATAGCCAATGTAAAAAATGGTTTGCTCAATATCTATACTAAAGAACTAATGCCACATACTCCAGAGTTTGTATCTCTAATACAATATCCTGTTGAGTACGACCCTACTGCTACTTGTCCTACTTGGAACCAGTGTTTGGTTGATTGGATGTCCGGTCCAGAGGCAAAAGAAAAGACTAGAATGTTGCAACAGTTTTGTGGTTACATTTTATCTTCTTCAATGCTCTATGACCGAGCCTTGTTTATGGTGGGGGACGGTGGTAATGGTAAGTCCACTTTCATAGATACAATTGCTATGATAATTGGACCACAAGCTACCTCCAGTGTTGACCTTGAAACTTTGTATAGCCATTTTGGTTTCCAAGGTATCATTGGTATGAGGTTGAATATAATTGAAGAGGTTTCTGGTAACTATTATCAAAGTAATAAACTGAAAAAGTTAATCTCTGGGGAGCAGGTCACTATTGATATAAAAAATAGACCTCAATATACCTTCAGACCACAAGCTAAGTTTGTATTTTCTGTTAACCAAATGCCTAGAGTGGACGATACCAGTACAGCTACTGAACGAAGAATTCTATGTCTTCAGTTTCTAAATAACTGGCGAGCCAATCCTAATCCTCAATTGCGTTCCGACGTTGGACTGCTCTCCAAGGAACTATCTGGCATATTGAACTGGATACTTGAAGGTGCAATGGACTTGAATAAAGCAGGTCAATTTGTGACTACTGACGAGCAGATACAAATGCTCAATGAGTATAGAGAAGAGAACTCTTCAGTTGAGGGCTTCATAGCTGAATGTGTTTCACTCAATGAGTTTTCTAGCATTGAAAGTCCAGACCTCTACAATGAGTACAAGAAGTGGTGTGGTACTGACGGTGGTAGAAAAACTAAAGCTAAAATTACTTTCACAAAAGAAATGAAAGCTTACGGTAGAAAAAATAATAAGTTTACATATGAACCAAGGAGCAGTGGAAATTCTGAAGCTAAGTTTGTTGGAGTTATACTAACCCCTCAATGGATAGCCCAGAATGAAGAGAGCACTGGTTTGAGTAATGATAATTATAAAGGTTGGCAAAAATAATATGAGTTTAAATTACAGTCAATTAGATAAAAAACCAGTTAATAATTTTTGCCCTTTTTGTAAAAGAAGACAAAAGACTTTTGTTGACACACTGGGGATTAGACATTGTTCAAAATGTAAGGCTCCTGTGAATTTTGATTTACTATACGATGAAGAAGCAGCAAAGAAAATGCGTTTGATGTGTGGCTGTGATGTCTGTAAAATAATTGAAAAAAGAATGAAAATATGATACCCCCACTATACGAACATCAGAAAAAAGTAATAGCAGAAGACAAACTTAAATGTGGGTTGTTTTTAGGTACCGGTGCGGCAAAGACTAGAACTGCTCTGGAACTAGCTGAAGGTCCTACACTTGTTATCTGTCCTAAGCAACAAAGAGAGGATAAGACTTGGGAGCGAGAGAATAAGAAATGGGAAACTAAAGTTGACCTGAAAGTTGTAAGTAAAGAAGATATCAGAAAAATGTGGGATACCCTAGACCGGTATGAGACAGTTATTATTGACGAGTGCCACAATAATCTAGGTGTAAGTCCTTCTTATGTTCAGAAGAAAAGGGTGCAGATGCCTAAGACCTCCCAGATATTTGAAGCTACTAAAAACTACATTGCTAAGCACAAACCGAAGAGATTGTATCTCCTGTCTGCTACCCCAGTGCCTAAGCCAATGAGTATGTGGGCTATTGGAGTTTTGTTTGGTCAGGACTGGGACTTCGACGCATTTCGCAGGACTTATTATGTAGAAGTTCGCATAGGTGGAGTGCGTAGGATATGGCTCCCAAAGAAAGACGAGGTTACGAAACAGAGATTAGCTAATGTGGTTCAAAGTTTTGGATATACCGGTGGTCTAAATGACTTCTTTGACGTACCTGAACAGACCCATAAGACAGTAGAAATAGAGCTCACAGGCGAGCAAAAGCGTGCCGTGGACGAGATGACCTATTCTGAAGCAGACCCCCTTGTGAGGCGTTCTAGGCTCCGTACGATAGAGAATGGAGTGCTATATGGCAAGAAGATTGAGGAGTTGGAGGGCAAAATAGACCAAATGACCAACCACACGCAGGTTTTTAAGAATAATAAGATACCTTACATCCTAGAAAGAGCCCAAGAATTCCCGAAACTTCTAGTTTTTGCCAACTATACAGCCCAGATTGAGGAGATTGCTAAGGCTCTAAGAGCTGAAGGCTATCAAGTTTCAGTCTTAAACGGGCAGACAAAGGACAGAAGTTTTATCAAGACTGTAAATGACAGCCCAGAGCCTCACATTATTGTGGCTCAATGTGCTATATCTTCTGGATATGAGTTGCCAACATTCCCCTGCGTCATCTACGCTAGTAAATCTTTCCGGTATGTGGACTACTCCCAATCCTTAGGTCGTGTGCTTAGAGCTAATAAGTTAAAGAAAAATTTATACATTCATTTAGTCGTAACTGGATGTGATAAGGACTGTCACGATGCTATTATGGCAGGAGATGACTTCCAGGAAAAACTAACTATGAATATATGAATTATCCGAAAGAAAGAAATTCAAATTGGAAACCTAAATCTACAAACTATCAAACAGTCCATACTTGGTTACAGGTAAATTTTGAAAAGAAAAAGTGTGAAGAGTGTGAGGTAACAGATAAAAAATTAGATTGGGCTTTATTAAAAAGAAGAAAGTGTTTACGAAAAAGAGAAAACTTTAAAGTCCTTTGTAGGAGTTGTCATTTAAAATATGATTATACTCAAAAACGTAGAAACCTAGCAAAGACATTAGTACAGCATAGATGGGGAAAATAGTTATCCCCTAGACAGCGACATAATAATGTGATAATATATATATGAAGCACGAACAGAAGTGGAATACCCTACTGAACCAGTATCTTAGAGAAAAGAAATTCTATTGCTACTACGAATTGAAACAGACTCATACAGAGTCATTCCAGTTCAGTAAAATTAGAAAGGTTCAATGGGACGGTCTCCAAGCTACCGAGAAAAATGGATTAGTTTGGAAATTATCAGACGAGATAAGTCGTCCCAAACCGATTGACGGTTTGAGTGCACCACCTATGCCCTCTTACCTGATAATCAAATTCAAAGACGAGTTCTGTTTCATTCTCTTTGAAGTAATAGTTACCCTAAGAGACGAAGGGGTAATATCAATATCAAGGTCGAGAGCACAAAAGTTATCAGAAAAAATAATTAAACTAAAATAATACTATGAAATACAAGAAACCTAAAACAATGGTTCGAAAGAACACTAGAATTAGACAAGCCCAAGATAAGTATATCAAGGCAAGGGCTAAAAAAGAAAAAGCCACTGAAGGAGAAATCTTTAGAGCTATCATTGACAATGATATGAAAACTTATAATTCAATGAAATAATATGAAAGATAAATTATACGAAGACTATGCAGTTCTTGACTCTCAAGTTAAGTTACTACAAGGTCAAAGAGACGAGTTAAAAGCCGAGATACTACAAAATTTTGTAGCAAGTGGCGAGAAAACTGCTAAAACAGCCGTTGGAAGTTTTAGTGTCACTCAATTGAAGACTTGGACATACACTCCAGTAGTAGCTGAATTGAACGATAGGTTCAAAGCTAGAAAAGCTACTGAAGAGAGTACTGGAGAAGCTAGCTTTGTTGAAAAGCCTTCTCTACGGTTCACTCAAATCAAACTTTAATAAATAATCCGCAAAATTATGTCAGAAGAAAAAAAGCCAACTCCTAAAAAGAGAGTTGCACCTAAAAAGAAAAAAGCTGTAGCTAAACCTAAAATAGTAATGCTTAGCTATACAATTGGAATGACAATACCTACTGTTCAGTATGGTAATATCACTCCACAGATTGTCGTAAAAGGTGGCACGGTAGAGGAGTGTCACGACTTTGTTGCTCCTCATATGAATAAGCTGTGGAAGGAGTATTATATGGTAAATGGCAAAAGACCTGAACCAACTCCTACTCCTGAAATAACTCCAACTCCTTTTCCTACCCCTTATGTTGGAGACGACCCTAATGCTCCTGTGACTACCTCCACTACTAATCCTGAAGTTGTAATAACTCCTGTTGATAATCTAAAAGACTACAAGAACTGTGCTTGCACCCCAGACCACCCTTGTAAATTGCACGGTACACCTCCAGTTACTCCTACTCCTACTGAAAATTTCGTACCCGAGACTGTTCAACCACCTGCTAGCAGTGTAGCTTTAGTAAAAGCTACTCAAGCTATCGACTCCTGTATGAGTGCAGACGCATTAAAGCTTATCATTGACCAAGTTTATGCTTCTGTTAAACTAACAGAAGAAGACAAGGTCGCTCTAGCTCCAATGCTAGACGCTAAACACAAGCAATTTAATAATTAAGAATAAAATTATGTCAATGCAATACATTCAACCAACAGACGAACAAAAAGCAGTTATGCAACTTTTTCGTGACAAGTACGAAACTTTAATGACTGAAATTTCAGAGTTAGAACCAAGCAGAGGATTATCCCTAGCTAAAACTAAGCTTGAGGAAAGTGCTTTCTGGCTAAACAAGTCCATTACTAAAAACGATTAGATGGATAAGCCTAAGCTTATTCTACCCCGCCCCCACCTATCGTGGTCTTCGATGTCTTGTTGGAATTCTAGTCCAGCGAGATTTCGAAGGGAATATTTTGAATGTGGCAAAAAATTAGATACCAAATATCTACGCTTTGGAAAAGGAATTGCTGATTTGATAGATAGCGGTAAGTACAAAGAATTATTACCAGACCTAGAGGTCTATGAAATAACTGAACACGAGATACGCACAGACATTCGTGGTATCCCGATTCTGTCATACATTGATGACTATGACCCTGTTAATAATGTGTTCCGGGAGAAGAAAACTGGCAAAATTCCTTGGACGCAAGCCAAAGTTATCAAGCACGGTCAGTTACTTTTCTATGCTGTCGCTTTAAAGCACAGTCACGGTAAGGTACCAGAGTACTGTCACCTCGATTGGATAGAAACCAAAGTAGGTTCAATCGAGGTTGATGACTTTTGGAGGGAGAATGAAAAGATTGTCCAGTGCACTGGTAAAATTAAAAGTTTCTATCGTGAGTTTGAGGAGAGAGAGATTGAAAAAATGGAAGACTTGATTGTCAAATCTGCGTGGGAAATCAGTGAAGCTTATAAATTATTCTTAAAAGAAATATAATATGGATAAAAGAGAATTAGTAATTTATGAGTCTCCATTGATAGCTGAATTTATTTCTATTGGCTGGATACAAAATATAGTAGCTTATTTTATAGCTAGAAAAGTTTCAAGGAAAATGCGTAGATATAATAAAAGAAAAGCTAGAGAAGCCTTTTTTAATAATTTTAATAAAAAAGTATGAAGTTAACAAAAGAAGAAGTACAAAAGAAGAGTCAAGAAAAAGTTTCTGCTATAGAAACTTTGTGTAAACAATTGGAGGTTATAGTTACAGCCGAGCAAATGATTACACCACAAGGTTTTATTAAGCACGTTGTTTACTACACCGACGCTGAAGCGTACGATATGGTAGAACAACCTAACGAAAAAACAAATGAACCCATACCAAATAAGGAAGAGGCTGAAGTGGCACCTAAAGAAGCTGATAAACAAGATACCCCTTCACAGGAATAGCACACTGAAGCTAGCTTTCGAGTTCGGATTAGTTCTATCTGAAACAGCTAAAAAAAGAGGTATTAAGCTGACACGAGAACATTCGCTTAGAGCTGAAGATATTCTAATTGAGGAAATAAAAAAGAACGGTCCATATAAGACCGCAATGAACTTTGTCCCTCTGATACTAGCTACACTAGAACTTAAAGACTAAACTAAAACACCCCTTACGGGGTGTTTTTTTATAGTCCATTAAATCTGTTGCTTCCTCCGCTACTACTTTTCTGTTTGTCACGCTCTTCGTAGTATTCCTTTGCTTCAGGTAGAGCATACTTACCAAACAAGATAGCTGTTAGATAGTTTTTAAAGCCATCATCTACTTTGTATTGGAAGCTACCATTCTTTGTGAATGAAGCTTGGTCATCGAGAGTATTCAATCCCTGCCAAATCTTTTTGATTTGTCCACCACCATAAGGAGGAGCTACTTTGAACAGTGGGTCGGACAGTGCTTTGGTTGATAAGAGACCTTCACCGAAACGAGTAGGGTCACCACTGCCCATAAATTCTTCTCTAGTTGGGAACTCAACGCCACCTATATCAAAACCATATACAGGATAAGCGGTACCGAGGAATTGACCACCGGGTAAGTTACTTACGACCTCACCAGCTTGTCTTCCGACAGCTTTTGTCCATCCTTTAGCATTATTCTCAACTTTAATCTCCTCTATGCCGTCTTTTACAGCTTCAATTGGGTCAAACAGTGGTCGTCCACCGGTAACTTTCTCGAAAATCTCGTTAGTAAGCCACATATATATCCAAAGCATCATAAATTGACCCATCTTTTTCTTCAATTCATCATCACCTTTAGCCATATCCTCCATTATCCACCAGATGTTTGTCATTTCATATTGGAAAGGAGCTACAATTTGGAAGACATCAGAGTTCTGTATGGTAGGTTTCTCACCAATACCACGACCACCTACAAGATTTCTTGTAGCATCGTCAGCAACTTTGATTGGATTAGCTTCACCATTATTGCGAGCCTTCTCATATTGTCCGTTCCAAATAATTACACTACCAGCTTCATCGAGAGCAGTAACCATCCAAGCAGCAAACTTTTTAGTGTTAGCTAGAACACCCTTATCAAATTGTTGGAAGCCTTTAAAGAATCTCTCTTTCATAAATGGAGATTTTGCTAATGCTTCATTCTTCACAAACACACCACCCATAGCTTTAACCGCTCCTCTTGCAGAATTGATTGGACCAGCAGTAGCCACACCTTGAGGCACATTTAAGATTTGAGACAAAGCAGATTTTACATTCATCAGAATTGTATTAGCTTTCACTCTTCTGTTCAACCAACTCATACCAGCTAGACCAGCTCTACCTCCCGGTAGGTGTTCCATCCAAGCTCTATCAAGCAATGGAGTTTTGCCGGAGAGTTCATTAGCCATATTATCTAGGCTCTGAATATATTTATTCAGGTTCTTATTTTTAGCGGTACCTCTTCTTAGGATGTCTGTAAATTCTCTAATCCTGCCTATGTGTGGGTCAATATGAATAGCATAGCTAACTGAGTTCATATAATCTAAGTAGCCACCAATAGCATCTTCTTTAGTTTCAGTGCCAGTACGTCTTTGTTTGAATGAAGCCCATTTGCTTTTTGGTTTAGTATCCTCTGTCTTACCAACAAGTAATGGGTCAATCCTAATAGGATTCTCTAGGATATTTTGTAGTCTTGAGAATTCATTTGATACTTCATAGAAATGTCTGTAGTAATCTTTTCTATATGGAGTCCATTTGTGAGGGCTTGTTGGATAGATATGTTGTTCTACTCCATTCAAGCGAGCATAGAACTCATCATATTTCTTTCTAAAGAATTTGTCAGCATCACGAATCTGGCTAGCTTTCTTCTCTCTAAATTTATCTACTAACTCTTCCCAAGTAATTTTACCTTCACCATATAGTTGAATGTGTTTACTTTCTTTTGAATCTTTACCAAACGGTACATTGGCTGCAAGCTCGTCTGTTTCTTTTTTAAGGAAATCAATATTTTCATCCTTTGATTTTACAAAAGGTACGAATAATATCTCGTCAGCGGCAGCTTTATCTTCTCCAAAGACCTGCAAAGTATTTCTAAACCAGTCTCTGAAATGCACCTTAGCCTGTCCGATGTCTTTATACTCGGACATATTTTGTAGTATAGGACTGTTTGCTACTGCATTTCTTACAGACATTACTTCATCTGGGAAATCTATAGGGTCAGGAGGGGTTGAATTTGACCTCTCTTGTTCATCAAAAGCATCCTTAGCAGCTAGGATTTGTTTCTGCAAGGTTGGTGCTTCAGGAGATTCTATAGGCGGTACATATCCTTGAGCTTTGCCAGAATCTTCAGGTGCTGAAGCAAATAAAGATTTTGTTTCTGGAGTTGTTTCAGTAGTTTCTTGTTGTGCTAATTCTTCTTTCTGTTTTGCTGAAGAAGATAAAAAGGTTTTATCCTCTACTCTTACCGGTATGTCTTCAATCCCTAAATTTTTATATGCAGTAAACCTATGAAAACCATCTTTATTTAAAACATAGCCATCAGCCTCTTTGTAAACAGGTACTGCTGGTAAAATTTCCCCTTCTTTAATAATTTCTTCTAGTGCTTTGATTTTGGGGGTATCAGTTTTAGCCATTGCTTCTACTTGAGGTAACAGGTTAGTTTTTATAGTATCTATTTTTACAGTGTTTGACCCTGGAACTTTAGCAAACCCTTCTTCTGATTTAATAGCTTCTTTTATTTCTTTTTTATTTCTTTCTATCACAGCTCCACCACCAACCATTGGAAGTGCTCCAACAGCACCAGAAATCATACTATCAAGAACACCATCAAACAAGCCTCTGTTTTCATCAACAAATTTAGCAACAAAATTTTCTACAAGCTGTTGTGAGCCCTCTTCTAATATACCTTCTTGTGCCCACTTCTTCATAAAGTTTTTAATTGCACCATCTCTAGCAGCATCAACTGAAAAATCTTTAACTAAAGTTTTTACACCTCCAGCTGGTCTTATACCAGTAGCATTTTCAATTACAGTAGCTATCGCACCATAAATTCCAGCGGCTGGGCTAGCATCTTCAGGAGAAACCCCGTCGTCAATCATAGTTTGATAGGCTCCAGAACTTTCAAGTCCAGTACCAACTGCATAACCAGCAACTGCTCCAGCGATTGGATTTTTTGTAGTAGCAGTTACTAATAGTGACGTACCAAAAATAGCTGTCATAAACCCAAGCCCTTGAGTTATTGTCTTAGAATAGAAACGAGGGTCTCCCAAACCACCATCTGTAGGTCCAGCTACATCAGCCATTGATTGAGCACTAGCCCTTCTTCTTTCTTCTTCCATTACTCTATCAGCAAACTGCTCCCCCCATTGTCGTATCTTTGGATTGTCTAATTGTATTCCTACTTGTTCACTAACAGTACCTATAGCTGGTTTAATAAAACCAGACCATACATTTTTAATATATCCTTTATTTTCAATAACTTCTTTCCATCTTCCACCAGTAGTAGTTGGGGCGGTGTATTGTTCTACTGGTGCAGTTACACCAGTAATATTTTCTTCTTTTCTTTGACCACGGAAATAATTTTGTGACATATCCTCTCCTTTTTCTACACGCTCTTTTCCAGTAAGTGGTCTATCGTCATTCATACCAAATAAATCCTCTACGCCTTTCGGGAGGACTGTTCTTGCTATCTTATTCCACATACTAGGCTCTTTAGGAGGAGCTAACGGAGGTGCTTGTGAAATAGTCTCCGTTCTTTTGATAGGAGCCATAGGAGATACCTGTGGTTGAACAGCCTGTTGAATAGGAGTAGGTTGTATATTCTGGCTTTCTTCTTCTAATCCTTTAAATCTATTTTCTAATGGACTGTTGTAAGCCAGATTTTTGAATCTATTTGTGCCCATATTTTTTTTATTTTACAAATGGCAGCCTGCTCCAAACCTCTCTCATAAAGTAATTTTGTTCTTCAGGTTGCATCTCTGGTATTTTATTTATGTAGTATGTCTTGACCGCCTGGGTTGTTCCCATACCAGCCATTTCTTCAGCAGCTTCTTTAGAATCTATTTTTTTATTCATTACTTGAGTAATAAGATTATCAAAGACAACATCCATTGGGAATGATTTCTTACTAATTGGGTCAATATCATTCGGCATATTTATAAAGAAGTTTTTGAGGTCATCACTTTCCAAAGCTTTAAAGTCTGCGAGTTCCATAGAAGCCCTAGAAGCACCATTAGCTATTTGAGAGCTAGTAAAGTTATAGCCTCCACTACTACCAGTAGTAGCCTGCCATTGTCTAATAGCCTCATTGGTTTTGAAGACTATATCTTCTTTAGCTTGCTGTTTAGCGTCGGAATCTTGTTTATCTCTTAATCTTGAGAAGACATCTTTTATAGCTGGGTCATAAACTCCAGCGTAGGCACTTTCAATAGCTTTAAGTTCAGCTGGACTGTAAGCAATGCCAGATTTATTACCAACTCCATAGGGGTCGGTCTCTCCGGTAGCTATATCATTTCTAGCATTGTTTAAATCAGTAGCTCTTCCAATCAGCTCATTTGCTGATTGGTCTGGATTTGTCATAGCATCTCCTGCATAGTTAGGAATTTGCCCATTACCTTTAGGTACTTTATCACCTAACGAAAGTGCATATTCTTCCGGTGACATTACCTCACCAGTTTTAGGGTCTCTGTATTTCTCATACAAGTCTGTACTACCACCTGTTTGAGGGTTGGTAGTAGGGGCAGATGGTACTATGGGAGCAGCCGGAGTTATTCCTCCTCCTGCTGGATTATAGGTACCACCACCATTGGGTAATGTTTCGTTTTGCAGCGGAAGACTAAACCTTGCGTCCGGTGCATTAAAGTTCCCTATTCCCGATGGTGGTGAGTTAGTAGTCAACATATTACCTCCGTTGAAAAGACTTGCTAATGGATTGTTGTTAGGATTGTACTTCATATATTTATTTATATTGATTTTGATAGCCTGTGCCTAGTAATTTATTACCCTTATTCCAGAGATACCCAGCTGCCCTAGTATTTGCATTGGCGCTTCTTTCGGTATTTCTAGTCCCTTGGAACTTGAATCTATCAGGATTATAAGCACTTGATAAACCAGAAGAGCCGACTCCTCCTCTGGCTACATTAGGATTGAACGTATTACCACCTAAATTGTAGTATTGGCTTAAGCCACCGGCTGCTTCGTTGCCATATTTATATTGAAA
>Ga0222634_1000575_pt1 | contig 16078 bp, 13 predicted proteins | sample AntAcemetageno50_FD_179807 | JGI IMG/M metagenome (GOLD analysis project Ga0222634, IMG submission 179807) | Saline water microbial communities from Ace Lake, Antarctica - #50 | ecosystem: Environmental > Aquatic > Non-marine Saline and Alkaline > Saline | place: Antarctica: Ace Lake | collected...
TCCCGGCACGTCTATGGATAATAGCTAACACATTCTTGCCATCTTTTACTGCTCGAAGAATTCTAAGCTGGTGGTCATAAGGGTTAATCAGCGGGAACTGAAGATACATTAGGTCTCGCTTAAGTAACGAGTTACAATCAAAATAAATTTATCTAACCCTACAGCCACATCAAAGTGATAGCCAGAATCAATCATTAACTGCCCAAATTCGAGCTGCCTTGCAAAGTGCACTCGCTGTGATGGAATATCTTTCCAGTTTTCTCTTTTAACTTCGAGCCATAAGCCTGCATATTTATTTGTCGGCCAAGCAATGAGGAGGTCACTTGCCCCAGGGCGTAAGCCAAGACTAATAAGCAAAGAAGTACTAGCAGCCGAACGAGCGCCTTCGTTGTGAATTTTGACAACTCGCTTCCTAACTTCGGGGTTAAAATACTTTAGCCATTCAAGGCCCGCTTTCTGAACACGGGATTCGGGAAACAGGCTACTTCTTTTTTTTCTTAGGCTTGGCTTGAGAGTACGCAATGGCGATACTTTGCTTTTGGTTTTTACCGGCATCCATTTCCCTTTTTACATTTTCAGAAAATCCTTTCTTAGTTTTAGCAGCTTTCCCGCCAACTAATGGCATTAACTTAAGCCAGTATTTTTTAAATCAACGAAAGAATTATTTTTTTTAATTGTAGAGTAAGTAATCTTAGGAGCAGTGCCACATTTAGAAGGTTTCATAGGTGTGCCATTAGCATCACGGCTAGAAATTTCTGAAACTAGACTGCTAGAATTACCGCTAGGCTTAGAATTTGGAATTGATTTCATTTTAATACCCCATACTTTTAGACTTTGAAGGCTTCTTAACGCCTTTTCCCATGCCTTTCTTGGCAACTGGTTTAGCAGGAACTCCCTTGTTTGCAGGAGATTCTTTGTTTGTGCCCTTAACTGTTTTAGGTTTAAGTTTCATTTCTTCTTTCCTCTTGCGGCTTTAGATTCATCACGGCGGCCTTTTTTCTCCATACCTACTTCACCATATGCAGTAGCAACTGCTCTTTTCTTTGAGTAACCAGCTTTTTCCATCACTTGTTTATTGTATTCCATGTTCCTTGGTGATGCCGCCGCTTTACCTTTTACAAGCATACCCTTAGCTTTTTCTTTTTGAACTTGACTCACTTTTAATACTCCCTTTAGGTTTAGTTAAAACTTTATTTGCCTTTTTGTCAATTTTGGACAAGATGGGCTTAGAAATATTGCCTTCATTAAATTACTTTAAGTGAGCTATTTCTCTGCTTGGTTGTTAACCTGTCCATTTAACATATCCCTTTCAGTGATTTTTTGCATCATCTCAATTTGATATTTAACTTCTAAAAGATGGCCGCTCGCCCTATGGAATTGAGCAAGAAGCAACGCCTCCTGTTCTTTCAAGGATTTCAAACTAGCTTGAATAGTATTTATATCTGCTTGAAGTTTATCTGAGCGAGCATTTAAAGTCTCTATGTACATTAATGATTCCTTAAGGTTAGGTTTCGTAAATTAAATAATATATACTGTAATAATAACATTTCCGCGACAGGAGTATTACCGCGCTTTTTCTTTTATATCTGAACTGAAATCATACTCTATACCATATTTATCTAATACCTTTTCGGCAATTTGCTCTAATCTACTATCTTCTTTGTCTGAAATGTAGTGAGCAGCTCCACCAACTATAAATGCAAATATAATTACAAGCAAAGTAGATGGAACAATAACCCTTGAATGCTCTTTAAAGCTTATCTTGATTAGATTTAGTAATTCCATATTACATCCTTCGAAAAATCATTTGTGAAATTATTACTATGAGTTCCAGTCCATTAGGGTTGTGTAGCTAGGTAATCACTGATTACTTTTGCGGTCCAAATAGAATTTAAATAAATAATTTCCGCTGACTCGTCAGTTAAGCCACTATATAATTTTACTCTATCAATTTCCCCTGGGACAAAAGCGCATCTATCTCTACTTTTAGAGATTTCTACGCCGTCTTTTTTAATCACTGCATCCATAGCAATTGAGATTGTTTTGGTGTTTGGGTTTATGTCTGAAAATATTGGTTGCAAATGCTCTTCTGTTAATGCCATTTTAATTCTCCTGATTATATGAAATATCTAATCGTACCTGACAGGCTAAAAGCAGTACCAGATGCAAAATTAGATGTTGATAAAGCTGCTAGACTAGTCGCGCTTCCAATAGGTAAAACCTGTATGTAAGTATTGTTAGTTGCTATATAAGCATTTAAAGTGGTAGCTCCCGCTGGGTATGTAAGAGTAGAACCATTATTACATATTCCGTACGAAACTCGACTAGCTGTAGCGTTGCTTGCAAATGGCAGCCCGGTAATTCTGAAAGCCCCTGAAGCCGTCGTGTATGTAGGTATAAATCCTATGTTAAAGATTATGTCTACTACATCGCCTACCCTAGAATACGCAGCCACTTGAACAGAATAAGACACACTAAGGTCACCAGCGGTGGCAAAAGTTACAACCGGGGTCCAGGAGGTAACTGCAATATAATCTCCTAATGATGACCCGCCAAAGTTAATACTAGTAGCAGCAACGGTATTAAGAAAGGTAGCGGCGCCTGTGTTACTAATCGAAATAGGCGTTATACTTGCACCAGCAGTATCTTGAGTAATCAAGGCCATTGCCGAAGATGTAGCTAAAGCAACTTTCGTGCAGGTAGCCTGCCAAGTCCATGCACTATACGAGCTATTTGGGCGCGTAACCGCAGTACCAAAAGCATCCGCTGAGTATGCATTAGAACCTACATTAGATATGGCATAATTTTCGTTTCCAGAGCGCATCGATATTATGCTAGACATAGCTCCACTTAAATTTACATCACTGGAAGTATAGGAAGCTACTAATCCCTGGCCACTAACGTAAGTAACTAAATTTGCTAAAGAATCAGGAGGGTTTTGGTTCCCAGCTACTACTTGCCCGGTAGCATTAATGCTCATCGTTCTTGACCCATTGTTACTAAACCTAAGCTCATTCGCAGCACCCAAATACATTCCATTGCCTGTAGTTGAGCTGCCAGTTGGTATGAGTTTAGAGCCTGTAATCGTACTACTAGCTAACAGGCTAGTAGCTGAGGCTACACCTAAAGTTGGAGTGATAAAAATAGGCGAGGTTGTTAGTGAAATTGCACCTGAACCATTGGCATTATCAGCTAAGGCCGTTAGAACATCTGTGCCGAGAGTGTAGCCTGATACTGCATTACCGGTCGCTGCGTAATAAGCCATATCATTAATTGTTCCGCTATCAACAGAGCCACCAGCACCGCTATCAGCGATTGTGATTGAGTTCCCAGCATTAGTAATAGTTATATTACTTCCCGCTGTCAGTGTCGCGGCTATTGGTGCACCGGCCGAAGACCCAATAACAATTTCGCCATCGGTTAATGCGAGCCATACCGGTAATCCAGATGCGTTAGTTGAAAAAGAAGCATTATTCACGGCAGTTAAAGCAGTCAAATTATTAGTTGATGAACAGTAGATTAAGTCATTAAGCGCATATGAGCTTGCTAGAGTGAAGCCTGAGTTTTGCCAAGCAGCACCATCAGACCTAAGAACAACCCCAGCAGACCCAGGACCAGGCACCCCGCCCCCGATTAAACCATCTACATAAGCCTTTATGCTTTCGGCTGTAGAAACATTAGTAGCAGTTGCTGTTGCCATAGAATCATCATCAATAAATCCATCAATTGCTGTACTTGAATTCAAAGTAAACAGATTACTGCCAGAACCAATTGAAAGCGCTCCAGTAGCAGTAAGCGCGTCAAATGTAGGTGAGCTAGTAATGGCTAGACTTTGCGGCAAAGATAAAACTACATCGCCCGTAGATGCGCTAGCTATAACTTGATTCGCAGTTCCAGCTATAGATAAAACACCTCCACCATTAAGAACATACGCTACATTCCAAGATGCCGCACCAGTACCCGTTAGGGAGACTACTGTTACAAGCGCTGAAGAATCTCCAATTATTACCGCAATTTCATTACCACCAGAAGAATTAATAGTTAAATCTCCGGATGAATTGTTCATAATCAGCCACGACTGGCCAAGCGTTAACCCACTAACAACTGGCAATTGATATGTTTGAGTAGTGCTTCCTGTCAGCTCTTGATAATACTCGCTCGCAACATCTAACGTGGTGGTTCCAGCACTTGATACAACAGATGAGAACCCATTTAACAGATTATTAGATGCGAGATTTGCGTTAGCGTCCCATCCGGCCCAAGAAGAAGAAGAAGGGCTTGAGGTTACTGTAGTAACACCCGTTCCGCCATATGCAATTGCAAGTGTGTCAGCATTCCAGGTGCCAGTAGTGATAACTCCAACAGAATCGATGCTCAATTGTAAATTATTAAATGTTATCGCAAAATCATCGGTTGTCCCGTATGGGCTTCGACCTAGATATAAAAGGTCTGTTGAGTCCATGCTTGAAGCTGGGTTAGCTGTAAAAACCTGATTAATATTCTCTGCCATGACGCCCCCTATCCTGCTAAGTATTCAATTATAATTATTCTTCCTGGTGCCGCATCGCCGCCACTGGTAGCTCCACCGGCATTACTGCTACATCCACCGCCGCCACCAGCGCCATATCCACCGGCAGGTTTTCCTGTGAGAGTTGTTCCTGCAACCGAAGGATTTCCCCCTGCACCCCACAATGTACTTGCGCCTCCGCCCATTGCATATTGTGTAGTATTAATAGACGACGCCATTCCGCCTAACCCAGGCATACCAGGACCGGATACTATATTACCCGTCCCACCTAAACCGCCTTGCCCAGGAACAGGACTATTGGTTCCAGCACTTCCTCCGGGAGACACGCAAAGAGCCCCAAATGAAGTTTCTCCACCATCACTTCCAGTGGCACCCGCTGTGCCGCCAGTACCAAGCGCACCTATGGTAACAGCTTCGGTTGCACCTATATCATCTGCGTTATAAAGTGAGCGAGAATATGTACCTCCTCCACCTCCACCTGAAATCAAATGGCCCGAACCTGCAGAGTTAGTGGACCCACCTCCGCCTCCGCCGCCACCTACGCATTCAATTGAAAGATATGCGAGATTAGAAGGTTTGGTGTATGTGGCATCTGTACCGTAAGTAGTAATAACTACAGTTACAACTTGATTTGCAGCTTCCCATGTAGGTAATGTGCCAGCACCATTCGAAGTTAAAATTTGACCCGTAGTACCTACACCACTAACATTAGTTATGGCGTCAGTCGCTGTAGCCCCACCAGTCAAAACAGCAAACGCAGTAAAGCTTGAAGCCCCTGTGCCACCATTATCAACTGTTAGAGGAATATCCAGAACATAAGGAGTTGCAGCACTAGCAGTTACAGTCTGCGCAACTATTCCAGAATTTAGTAAACCCATATCAAATGCATTAGCAAGCGATGCACTTTCGGTGTAAGTGATAAATGGGCCTGTAATAGGCAAGTCATCTGGGCCTGGCAAGTCTGAGGCAATGATTTTGGTATTAAGTAAATTCTTGACCCAAAACTGATTCTCACCAAGAATTGGTAATATAATATCAATATTTAAATTTGAATTATCTGTATAAGTGCAAGAAAGGTTGTAGTGGGGTGCAAAATCTAAGTTATACATTTGATTTTGTTGTTCGACTAAAGTCCTAACTCCAAAATCTTGATTTAGCATCGACGGCGTGAAATTTGTATTTGTATATAGGTTATCACGAGTAGATGGCGTGTTACGAACTATAGTGATTATATCATCAAGCACCCTGCCGGTTGTAAATGTAACTCGCACTGTTTCATAGGTACCAACAAATGTAACATTGTATTCAGTGGTAGAAACTAACTGAGTGGCATCATCCGCCTCTACTCCATCAGCGTGAGCATAGACATCAATATCCGATGCAGAGTCAGCCGTCCATGTGGTATTAAACACAGTCTGTCCATTAGTGGAAACATACTGGCTACGTGGTTCAATATCGTTAATAATCTGTTGTGACGTTGACATCTTATATCCTCTATTTTTTAGCGCTTTGATAAGTCCTTGGTAGACCATCAGTTAATGAATCCATAAACTGGTTCTTCCAACTATTCATCCACCACATTTGGGCAGCGGGAACTGTGTTAGCGAGCCTTTTAATATCTGCCTGATTCCAGTTTTGAGTTGCAAACATTCTTACGCCCTTCGCTATATTCTCAGCAACTCCTACTGGTGCGCCACCAGCCCCACCTAGAATGGATAAGTTTCTGTACCTATCATTCTTTATTTTACTTAAAAAGTCATTATCTATTATAGCATTTCCCCGCATAGCTGCCGAATATAATGGGGCTAAAGGGGGTACGTCGCCAATAGCAGAGCCAAACCAAGCCTCATCATCCATATTAAATTCTTCACCACGAGACCAAGCGCGCAGAGGGTCAATCATTAAACTTAAACCAAATGTTGCAACACTACCAGACATTAAATAATGGTCCAAAGGAGCTTGTAAGGCTGGAAGCATAAACCTATTAAGAGCAGCAAAATACCATCCTGTAAAAGTAAACAGCATACTTATCACGGGGTCATTAGAAACTAAAGGGGAATCAAATAATCCTTTGCGAATAAGAGTTGCGGAAACTGATTTACGGATATTATCGGTCATCATATTTCTTGCTTCTTTATCACCCCAATCCCAGTAAGAACTTTCAAAACCACCACCTTTTTTAGCATAACTAGTTGGTGAGCTTTCAAAGGCTCTAAGAATCTTACTAGCTTGTATCTTTGGGTCTATGCCAAATTGTAGCATCTGCGTAAGCTCGCGCTTTCCTAGTGTCCCATTTTCATATTGATAAAGTCTTTCTATTAGATTTGACTGGCTTATATTGGCAATTAAGCGTTGGTTGGTGTCTTCTAGGAATGCGCTTCCACTTAATTTATTAGCCCCTCTAGCAAGATAGCTCATGGCATCCGATGCTTGTCCCGCGAATGAACTAGATGCTTCTGTGGCATTATGCCAAAGTTCATCTGCTTTCATATGCATCACACTCTCAAGGGCTAAATTAGCTTTACTAGCATTTCTTCTAAAGTTTTCACCGCCTGTTGCCTTTATAGTTCCGTTCATTGTTTTTATTAATGGATATATACCATCTCTAGCCCACCTAAATACACCGCTCTTAAAAATCTGAACCGCAAAATCTGGTATTTGTAAAAATGGCAGTGAGCCTAGTTTTGCCCCAGCAGTAAGCGACCGTACGGCATTAATGGAATCCCTAACATTTTGATTGTGTCCTGTTCGGGAATATGTGCCCATAGCTACTGCATCTAATGCCTCAACAAAATCTATTTCTTTTTTAAAAGATTTATTAAGCTTTCTTGTTTCTTTATTTTTTTTCTCAGTAGTTTTATCTGAAACCCGAATAGCCTCTTTTTTAGCATCAAGCTCTTTAGTCATTTCTTCAGCAAATCCAGCCTTACCACTTTTGGATACCCCAAAGCTTTTTAACGCCGTGGTGTGTGAAGTTTTACGCCCGAGCGTTAATGCATAAAGCATGGCATTTCTATTTAAATCGGTCGATAAGAAACCGTTTGCAAGTAATGTTTGGTCTGGAATTAGGAAAGACCTTTCTTTAAGTACGTTTCCAGTCGCATTTGCCTGTAGGGTACTCTCCATCTGCTGAGCAAGTTTATCTGGATTAGTCCCTGTTATATTGGAATGATACGCTTTGGCATCCTGTAACATTTCTGCTTCAGCCAAATCTCCATGCGAGCTATATAAGGTTCGAAACTTAGGTGAGGTGTTGGTTTTCTTGAACGTGACTTTCCCACCCTCTTCATTGCGGTAATACAAGCTTCTTTTAATTTGACCGGACTCCACTTCATCCATTAATTGATTCCAGTGGTCATCAACAATTTGATTTACTTTAGCCATCTCAGCATCTTTTTCATAAATAGCAGCTTCCAATTCATCGATTTTAGCTTTAATTTCCGGATAATTCTTCTTAGCAACACTATCTCCTGCTTTGATGCCAACAGTTTTTTCACCCGATTCAAACTTTCGTTTTTCATTTGCTAGCTGCCTTTTAAATGAGGATAATTCAGTCTTTAAATTCTTAGATTCTTTAGTCGCATCTTTCCACGGCTTAAGTTTAGCTTTTAAAATAGCCTCATCTTCTCTAGGTAAAACGTTTTCAGTGATTAGATTTTGAAGTCTTTTGTCTTCTAATATTTTGTCTTTTAGTTCTCTGCGCTCATTTTTTAATTGCGCGTTATACGCTTTTAATGTAATTCGGTTTTGCTCTGCATTAACCCCGTTATGAATATTAACCTTAACTTCTTCAATTACTGATTCTAATTCATTAATAGGATGCATAGCTTCGGTGATTAAATGGTCGCCTTCTCTGAAATACTGTAGACACATGCCGTTCCAGCTCTCGGTCCCAGTCATTTCATTCATTTTTCCAGTGTCATATCTTCGAGATAAATATCCTGCCGCTGTTTTAACGGGTAAATCTCGTTGCTCTAAACCATGGGCTTTTTGGTATTCGTTAAGATGTTCAGTATAGAACTTTTCTAGTTCTTTTACGGCGTCATTTGCCTGTGGGACCTGACTTGATTCCCCGCTAAATAAAGTATCCATCACTTCTGCACCCCAGGAGTCTTTTGTATATTGCGGGGAGCCTTCAGTTATTCTTTGGGCCAATCTTTTACTTGCGTTAATAGGTCCTAATCCAGGTGACATACCGTTTGCTTCATGTCTTAACCCCTCTAGTTGCTGCCCAAGATTGGCAGCTCCAGTATGGTACTTCATCATCATTGCTTCGAAATTAACTGGAGATGCCTTGCCGTCATTTATTCCTTCAGTTATGTAGCTATGGTTAGCCATCCTATTTATATAAGAGCGAGTTGGGCCCCATTCACTTGTGAACGCTCTAAATTGTGGACTTACATATTTGAATGTTTTCTCTATGCCTGCGCCAACATAGGGTATTTTAAAGAATCCTATCTTTGCAAATCTGGAATCTAGAAACTCTTGCGCCCTTGTAACTTCCATGGCATTAGCAGCACTTCCAGCTATAGGACGGGCAACCATCCCAAGGGAAACGCCTTCTTTAGATATATTCTCTACAGCTTCAATATCTTGAAAGTTCATCTTTAATGCGTGGCGAGACCGATACATTTCACCACCACGCAAACCTCTCCCAATTCCTGCAGCAGCGCCTGTTAGAGCTATACCAGCTAATGTATTAACAGTTGCATCTATAGCAAAGTCTTGCATGGTTTTGCCGGTAGTAGTCGCATCCATGGCAGTAGTGTACGCGAGAGATGAAGCGGTAATTCCCGGAGCTTGCCGAGCCATATTCTTTAGTATTCCCTGCCCATATTTAGCATATCTAACTGAATTTGCAATTGGAATCCAGCCGAACAATACCGCGTCAGTTACTAAAGCTGTTGTTCCGCCAAGCACTTTCCCCCAAGTGGATCCATCTGCATACTCTTCTTCTTCATGCATTAATCTGGTTACTTCTTGCTGTCTTGCTTGAAGCTCTTCTGGGTTTGAGCTATCTGAAATAAATGGCCAGTAACCTTCTGGGAATCCTTGAAAATTTTGCATCTCTAAGGGTGTCCATCCTTCAGGTGTAACTTCTTCTCTTGGATTTTGAGACGCCAAGTCAGACGCTACTTGATGTTGAGTGTATTTATGATATGCAAAATCTACTGCATGGGCTGCCACTTCCATATCATTGAATGTATGTCCGAAAGAATCTAAGAATCCTTTCTGTTCTTTTTGTTTCTCGGGCAATATATCTAAAGGTTTTTCGAATGGCTGAATATCTGTTAGGCCAATAGCTCCTTCAATTGAGGACGGTATTTCAACTGACATAGGAGGGGCGTTATTAACTAAATCCGTTTTGCGCTTAAACTCTTCTTCAGGAGTTGGAAACTCAATATCTAAAGCCATTAGGACCCCTTCGCAAAGGTATTCATTCTAGTTGCTATCGCCTTATCTCTAAAGCTTGAACCTAATTTTTCTTTAATAAAGGCTTCAATGTGAGATTTTTCAAACTCAGAAGCTGTCATTCCTTGATTTTGCTTTAATGCATAAGCATTCTTTAGATATTCTATATTAGGTCTATAAGCAAAAGTCTGTTTTGGCCCGCTGCTTACTGTGGAAATTGGTGCTGGAAATCCATTGCTTCCAATTAATGACACATCATAGTACCCAGCATATGGAGAACCAGGAGTTTGGGTTCGCTGTAGGTTTTGGCTAGCTGTTACTTGAACCGTGAAAGTGTCAACTGCAGTAGAGGAGTAATATTCCTCTTGTTGTTTATGCAGAGATTGAGCGAAGGAAGTTGCTTGTTCTGCCGTACTAAATTTACCTAAATGCTTGCCAGTGTCCTTAAATTGCTTAATGGCGTCTTTATCAGATAATATTTTTCCGCCGTCACTAACGGTTGGAATTAAAACTTCCTGCCCATCAAAATTAACTGAAATTGACCTAACGGTACTTATTGTCCCATCCTCATTTTTTACTTGTGGGCGGCTATTTAAATCAATATTACCACTTTCTATCAATCCTGTTTTTGGCAGTTTTGTTGTAGATTGTCCTCTATAAATTCTCTCAATCTTAACCGGCCCTTTCTCGTTGTCAGCCCTATCAGCCGCTTTATAATACCAGTCAACAAATCCGTCATCATAAGCTTTCTTTGTATCCTCAAGCTGCAATCCTATGTCACGTGAAATATCATTTTGAACTATTTCAGGGGCATCATTGCCTATTCCAGCAACCATTTCTACCGGCATAAATACTTTCTGCTTTTCGCCATTTACGTTGGATATTCCGTATGTGCTAGCTAAAGATTTCTTAGTAAGCGAGTCTGCCGCGCCAGCATCTCCAGTAGTCATATACCAATCTTTCCAAAGCCTCATTGTTCGATTGGCTACATAAGGCATATCAGGTACATGGGTCCCGCTAAACCAACCTAAATCTAATAACTTAGTTGTTTTGCTTATCAGATTATCAGTTGTTGCGAAATGGTCTTTTGAGTATTCTTTATATGAAGCCTCTCGCATTTCTCTTTGCTCTGGAGTTTGATTGTATATTGCTTCTCTAGCTTGGGTCCATGCTTCGGTTTCTGGCATTCCACCTATTTGATGGAAGTCATTCATCATTGTTGCTAAAGCGACGCCATTCTTAGAAACTCCAGCTACATTTTGAGGCGCGTAATCATGAACTTCATTGTATGAACGCATAGCAGTATAAGCTTGACCAGGGTCACCGCGTGTAAGCATTGTGTCTATTTGGTTGGTAAAATTAGGTATTTCAGTTCCTGCTCCTTTGGCAATAGCAGTCTGGGTTTGAATCAGAGTCTGCTCTGGGTGCTTCATCATTGAGTCATGAGTTAATGCATCAAAGGCTTTGTTAATTTGGTCTGGTGTCGCGCTTCTTATCTTAACGGCGTCATCAAAGTTATTAGCTATTTCTTGAATTGCTTGTTGAGATTTATATTTCTTATCTTTATAACCGTACAACTTAGTCATAAAGTTATTAAATTCTGTTGGTGGCAAAGACTGTTGTGCCTGGGCCAGCATAGAGCCAGTCATCATGTTTTCAGATAACGCTCTATTTAACTGAGAAATTGTAAGTTGGTCATCTTGGGCTTCAGTTGCATGAACAGCATTAACATACTGCATAGTGTTACTCATTACAGTAACTTTTTCTGCTTCCGTGAGATTATCAGGAAGCGACTTATGCATACCTCTCAAATACTCAGCTAACTTTTTATTGTCTTTGGCGTCAGCCGCACCCTTGGACATGGCACCAGAGTAAAGGTTTAGCTTGGCAGCATCATATAAAGCGGCTTCTTGTTTGGGGTCAATTATTCCAGAGGCTCGCTGATTAGCTAAGTCCTTCTTAAACGATTCTAGATTCCCTACCCCTTGTTCTTGATTGCCTGAGAATGCAGTTTCATACGCCTCTTTAACTTGTGAATTATTATAAACTTCTTGCTTGGCTTTGGTCTCTTGCTTTTGCTCAGAAATCATCTTGTTATTAAGTTGGCGCCCAGTATTCTGGAGCTTTTCAGCGTACTGGGCTTGCATGGATGAACGGATTGTACTTGGAGCATTGCTTAATATGGATTCTAATCCTTTGGCTGTATTTGTTTGATATTTTTGTATCATATCAGGTGATAGTTTATAGCTCTGATTGAGCATCTCCTCACCTTGATTCATTAGGCTGTTGGCCTGAAGTCCTAGCGTGGCTTGAGCTTGAGAAGAATAAGAAGCGTTAAAGGCTTCATCTGCTTTAGTTATTGAAGGTAGCAGGTCGCCTTGAGGGTTTTGACCAGATAATGTTCCTCGATTCTTGGCTAGCTGTAATCCAGCAGACATTGAAATATTAGAGGCAAGTGAACTCATTGCTGAAGTTGTCATTGCCATTTGTGAGAATGCTTGCTGATACCCTGGAGCTTGAACGCCTGCACTGGGTGCCTCTTTGCGCTCTATAGTTTGTATATCTGAGTGTGCAGGTATATTGCCGCTACCAGTTGTAGCTCCACCAACTTCGTCTTTTGCCAAGTTATTCTCCTGCTGGCTTAAATCCAAATCCCCACTCTTTGCCTAATTTTGAGCTTCTAAACTCATTAAAAGCAGAGGAAACTGGAATTGATTCAAATTCTTTAGTTGTTGCTCTTCCAAGCTCTGTTTCTGATTGTAGCGTATGAAGTCCTGATAAAACATTGCTAGCCCTTAAATTTGCTTCCTTAGCTAACAAATTCATTCTTCTTGTCTGCTCATCGGCATTATAGTTACTAATACTTTTTTGGTTTAAGATTAATGCACTACCTGAGCCAGAATCTGTACCGCGTGCTGCTTGCGTTACAATTTGAGTGCCAATATTTTCCCGAAGCTGCTTCATGGCTGCTAAAGAGGATTGTTGGTAGTCATAATTTAAAGCCTCAAGATTAGTATCAATGGCAGCCTTTTCCAGGTCCCTGCCGGTTTGAATCATTTGGTGTTTGTTTTTAGCATCATTCATATTAAACACTATACCAGCGGCTTGCATACTTAATAAGAATACTGACATTGGGTCCATATTTAGCTCTCTATTTGGTAGAAGATTCCAATTAATTGAATATCAAACGGCTCGTCATGTGTAATTGTGATTCCAGAGGTGCCATATTGTGGTTCCCATCCTTGCATAAAGCTCATCTCAAATAAGCCTGACTGCGGACCCGAAGGAACACCTGGATAGGTTTGCTCTAATAGGTTTAATTGTATAGGTGTATCGTTTATAAATCCACCAGTCGTGCTATTAAACATAAATGTTGCGTTGCGGATATGCTGCGGGTAAGCTACAGCGGTACCTTTATAGCCAAGTGGACCAGGAGGAGCAACGGCCAAAGGCTCTATTACGGTTCGGATAGCAAATCCAATTTCTGCGTCCGATACATCAACTGACGCGCCATGTGATATTGTTTCAATCGTATCGTTATCCCCGGTATAATCAAACCCAAACTCATCCCCATTAATTTTAACCTCCTGCGCATTAAATCTTGGAAGGTCTGTAAATGTTGATTTTGCAGTTCCATTATATAAATAGGTGCAGTCTGTCTTTACATCAAAGCTAAGCTCTTCCAAAAGAAACGTTGTTTCTAGATTCTGAGGAACAACATAAGCATCTGTTCCAGCGCTAAAGAACTCAATTGGATTTAGGCCGTCTGCCGCATCATCAGAGGATAGGTAAACCGTGAAGGCGCCTTCAGAGTCAGAAACAGCCCAATAGAATACTCCTGCCTCTACCTGTGGAAATGAGCTGGGTAGAGTTCCAGTATCTTGAAACTGAAATGGCGTCGGGACTCCAGGCACAAAGATTACTGCATTTTGGAGTAACGCAAAGTCTTCCCCATTTAATAACTCTAGAGATACACCGCTTAATAACTCAAAAAGTATTGCGCTAATTAGGGTGTATTGTGTGAATTCATTAATGGGAAATGGGTCGCCCTCTGTTGCAAGCTGACGCTCTGTTAAAAACCAGGACTGTCCATCGGCGCTTGATGAGGACCAACGAAAATAAGCTTTACCGTAAGATTGATATAAAGTAGCTGGTGTAAAACCTGATACGTCCTCAGAAATTAAGGTTTGATAAATAACTAGTGACCCATCGTCATTTATAATAAACATATACCTTGAGCCAGCTCTATTTAAATCTACGTAAGCAGTTTCGTCATGAGGGCCTGTAATCAAGTGCTCACTAGCTATAGAAGCTATATTGGAAGTATAGGAGTTATTATAACCGTCCCACAACATAGAATGAACATCATTACCTGAGAGGATGATTATTTGATTATCGATACCTCTTGGCTGTATAGCTGTAGCTGGGGTAGAGTCTTGTAGTGTCATTGAGAAATTGCTAGGCGTTACAGCTTGCTCAAATGATAGCGGTGTTGAGTATATCCCGGTATTTGTATGTATCGTTAAAGACCTATACGGAACTATGAATCGAATAAAGTTTACATTATCTGACGATGGGTACCATGAAATAGCATCATCATCATCTTTTTCTAACCCATTAAAGTCATCGTAATCATTGGTGACAGACAGCCACACTCCATTAGGCAGTAGCGTAGAGTTTGCGAATACAGAACGGTTTTGAAAAGAAGAGCATCTAGAAGGCCAACCTCTAGCTTCGCTCCATGCAGGTTCGGCTAATAGGGTCTCACTGCCAGTGATAGCAGCTGTGGAGTCAAATGGAGTTAGTATGTCTATTGTTACCTGGGTACTACTTACATAAGTTTTAATTCTACTTATCCCTCCGTTACCGATAAAGGCACCGCCAACATAAGCCGTAGTAAATATAGCGCTACTTGCATTTAAGGTTATTCCGTAACCTGTTGTTGCTCCTGGAGTAAATGTCTTGGTATCGTATGTATTTGCAGGGGTAAAATCATATACAGGCAAATTTCTAAATACAACTAAAGCAAAACTCCAATTATTTAAAACATTTAGATTGTTAGTCCCAGCCCCGTTATCCGTAATAGTGTAGGCATCTGTTTGGGATTTAGCCTCACCAGAAGATGTAAAAATTTGAGCGGTCGTGGTAGAGGTTGTGTATACGAAGTATGTTTGATTCAATCTCACTTGAGGTACAGTTGTCGGAAGTGTATTGCTAGTGGTAAATTGGACTGGATAAACAGTATCCGCACTCACTGGTGTAGTTAAAGTCAGCAAGTTAGAAGAAGCAGAAGATATGACGTTTGCTGTATTAGCGCTTCTAGTTAAATCATACGGGGCAAGCACCCCTGTTGCTACTCTAAACCTAGCATCTAAAGTGGTAGTATCTATTTTACGTATTACAGTCGCAGCTATTCCAGTTGAAGCTACAGTATGTACTAATATACCTTCTAGATAAATCAGAATCGAATCTGGAATAAATATTAGGACGTAAGTGCATTCGTTCAAGTATTGAAAAGTCTGGAAATATGCATCACGATAATCAGTAAGCGAAGGGATAGTAGCGTTATAAACTGTTCCAAACCTCTTCCCAATACCTCCTTGCGGATAGGTAATACAATTCGTGGCAGTTTTTAGGCCGTTATAATACGCAGAGACTGTTACTCTGGAATACATTAAGGGTGATAATTCGCCTTTAGAAAATACATCTTGTGACCATGCCGACAAACCCATAAGAACCCCTAATTTGCTATTCCACCATTTCCGATAAATTGTGTCACATACCGGTTATTTAATACAGGAATATTGGTTTGTGAGAACTGAGGTCTGTTTTGAGTATCTAATGCATTAGCATAAGCCATCATGTGCATTCTTTTTTGTTCAAGCGCAGAAAAGTAATCAGCTTTTTGTGCGTTTGATAAAGCTAAGTATGCCGATATCTCGTATGTAAAATAATCCACAAAATATGGTGGGAATTGTGATACATCAGGTTGGGATATATATTCCATATACAGCGTGCCACTGAGGTACGTGTATATCTTAAAGTCAGTGTAAATATCCCATTGGTATATATTGGGCCATAATCGGATTGTTTTAAGATATCCCGCTGGTAAAGAATACGCAGTCTTCCAGGGTAATG
>Ga0222634_1000579_pt1 | contig 16055 bp, 25 predicted proteins | sample AntAcemetageno50_FD_179807 | JGI IMG/M metagenome (GOLD analysis project Ga0222634, IMG submission 179807) | Saline water microbial communities from Ace Lake, Antarctica - #50 | ecosystem: Environmental > Aquatic > Non-marine Saline and Alkaline > Saline | place: Antarctica: Ace Lake | collected...
TCCTTCTTTTGGTGACGCTTTACTATCAATGCGAGCCTCTAATCGTCCAACCGCTCTGGCAGTAGCCATTACACCGAGAGAATTTATTCTCATAAATTCATCTGGGTTTCTCAATAGCTCATGCATCACTGCTGGACCTAGCTCACTCTCTGTAATTGCCTCTTCTAAAGGCATAGATAGTTTAAAGTCTCGGCCATATTCAGCTATGAAATCAGCCACATCATCGTCAAAGTCAGAATTGTCAGCCTTGTAGTCATACACCTTTTCATTGTGAAGCTGCACTCGCTCAGAAGCTCTATCTTGCATAGCCTTCTGTTCGTTTTTAAGCTCCATTGCTTGAAACCTTTTATCAACCTTCCAGTCCGTTAGGGCCTCGGAATAATCTTCATAAGTTTCAAAATCATCAACGTTTGGTTTCTCACTAGCTTGTACGGCTTCCGTTGTGTCGACATATTTTCCCTCATCTTTCAGAGGTTGGGAGTTCTTTTGAGCTTCCCTACGCCAGTATTCAGCCTTTTCATTTGCGGCTTCTTCTCTAGCTCGTAATTTGTCTACACGTTTTTGGAATCCTGATTTGCGCTTCCCCTTAGCCTTTTTCTCTGCCTTTTCTTCAGACTCTTTGTCGTCTTGGGATTCATCATCCTCAGATTCTTTGTCGTCCTCATCATCGGCATCATCATCGCCAGAGTCGTCATCACCTTTTTCTAGCTTGTCTGACTTGCTAGGTTTTTCGTCCTCATCAGAGTCCTCAGACACTTCATCCTCTTCACGCTGCTCTTGAACTACTTGGTCATCATTCTCTAGAGTATCCTCTATAGATATTTCAACCGTTTCGTTTCTAGGCGCATCGCTGCTTACTACTTTCATTCCCGACATAGCTTTATAGCTCCTGTGTGTTTGGACCTGGTGCTGACCCGCCAGTAGGTTGATTGTTTTGGACCTGCCGTTGGGCAGATTTTAAATCTAATGCTTTTTGTCTTTGATCTATTTCTCTCATTTGAGCCGATAAAATTTGACGTGAATCAGCCGCATCGTCTTTCAACATTGCAATCTTGAGATTCACTTCGGATTTTAAAAGCTCAATGCTCTCTTTAGATTCTAACTCCATAGCTTTGTTTTCGATTTTAGTGTTGGCCTCATTCAATTGCTGAGTTAAGCCCTCAATCATTTGACTAGATTGCTCTAATTGCTGTTGTACCTCAGGCGGAAGCTGTGGAGCTTGCCCATCCTCTTCTTCGATAATCCCAGGAGGTGCCAACTTCTTAAGACGTCTTGAAACTTCTTCGCCACCCGGCCAATCGCCATTCTTAGCGATAAGGTCACCCAAAACAGGAGCTGCAGCAGGGTAAACCCGCATAAACTCAAGCATGGATTCAGTAGCCTCTTGTCTTTTGGTTTGAAAACTAGGTCCAACATCAACTGCTACATCATATTTGCCGGTGTCTAAAGCACTGGTGCTTTTCCCGGTCTCTGGGTCTACAGTGCGCTGAATGATGACAATCTTTTCCTCATCACTCTCGCCGATAATTCTAACTGCTCTCTCTGTGTCGTAAACTATGGGGATAAGCTCAATGATCTGCCTGCCAATATGCTTAATTGATCTTGATAAGTTATCCACAAAGTGAAAATTGGCTGTCTGAGCCTGCATATTACGTCTTTGAATGGCCACGCCGCTGGTCTCATTAGACCGAGCGCCCATAGCCGCATCGTAAATGCCAATTGTTGTTTTGATGTCCTCTCCAGCCGTAGCCCTTGCTTGAGAAATGGCCTGCACGTTTGGCTCGCCAAAGTTTCTCTGAGGCGGAGGGACAGGCGAGCCGCCCTCACTAACTGGATTGTATGGTAAGAATGCGTGGTTTTCTTGGTTAGCCGTTTCCCATTTCTTCTCATAGCCTTTAAATGCCGCCGCAGGACCAATGAATGGCGCTTTTGGTGACAAGGCAATGGCTTCAGCTTCACTAGATACGAAGTAATTCAAAAGACGCTGAGAATCCTTAGCGTGACGAATAGCTCCCTCTAGAATTTTCTTCCCATCAACAATGATTTCATCACCAAGAACAGGAATGATAGGGATCCAAGACCCGGACCAAATAGTTTTCTCAAGCACTTCGTAGCCATTGATTTTGCACCAATGAACTATGGGAACGATGGCGTTTCTGGTCTGCTTAATTGCCTCATGCGGTATTTTCTCACCCTCAAACTGCATCTTAAGCTCTTTTTCAGGGCCGATGGTCCCATCAACAAGCTCAACAATCTTTTGGCTTTTGAATTCCTTATAGAAATACTCACAGACCTTAACCTCATCATGAGATACCCAGTCTGTGAAATCAGCGCCCAAACCATCCCAAGCGCTTTGCTTAGCCAGTTGGGAGTCGCCATATTCGGCTTCATACTCATCTTTAGACATACGCTCTTCACAAAAGCCCCATGTTGCATCTGAGCCATCCGGCTCTTGGTAGGCTGGATCTAAACGACAGCTAAATTGATTATTAACCTTTTTAATTCTTATTTCTTGATCAAAATTGTCTGAGTTAGAGTACTCAGTCGTAATTCTAACGAAGCCAAAACCACCCTCAACTGCATGTTGAAAAGCGGCGTCATAAGCTTGGTCAGCGTTAGACTGTAGCTCAATATGGCGAATCATTCCCTGTAGGACGTCCGCCGTTGCTATGTCACCTTTGTCATCGATGGGCCGTACTTTAATGGCTGGCCGATTCTGTCTTTGATCATTGGTGATTTGCCGAACAAACTGAGGCATTCTGTTGACTGTAAAGCAAGGTCTATTAGAGCGTTTGCGAACGCTTGAGACGTTGGTGTCCCATTGGTCTCCCGAACGAAATCGCACGTCATCTAAGGCCATCTGCCGGATGTCATTCTCAGCCTCTTCGGACGCTTTATAACGCCTTCGAGCTACCTCTAATATCTTTTCATCTGATTTATCGCTGGCCACGCCACATTGTTTTGTAAAAATTATAAATTATCAAGTGTAGCGTTGATTATTAGGACGTTGCGCTAGGTTTTACCCTATCCAGCCACCTTGCTGAAACATCACCTCTGGCTCTGGCTTCTTTTCCTCTGGGAATTGAGCGCCTAAGCCTGGGTCCATTATCCTGGCCCGACAATCCAACATATCGTCATGCATCGGCACTGGAAAGGCGTCATACTCATCATTAATGAACATCTCCACATAGTCTAAGTGCTTACCCTCATAGTTAATCACGGGAAGCGTTTTAGGCATCCACATGCGGCCCTGTTCAAATGGTGGCACCAAGCAAAGAATGCGGTCAACTTTGCCAACCTTGCCGCCAAGCTCTGTGATACTAAAGCGATAATTCTGGTGCTCCATTTCATATTTGCAATGCTCTATATCAGCCTGCATTCCATATTTCTCATAACCAACTTTCAAAGGCCTGTATTTTCTATGGAATTCAAAGAGCTTCGCCGCCCTCTCTGTTAGGCTTAATCGGTCTCTAATGGCATCAATGAGATAATAATTCTGGTCAGGAGCTAAGCCGATCACTTCCATAACGGTATAATCAGAGGTCTTTTTCTTGGTGCTGGCTGGGTCCACTAAGATATAGATATTCATTTCATCTAGCGTGGGCTTGGTCTGATAGAACTTGAGCCATTCTTTCTTAAATCCCATAGCCTTGTCGGCTGTTGGGTTTTGAAGCATCTGGGCTGAAAAAGTAAACGGCCCCATGTCTCGGCGCTTCTCCTGCAATAGCTCCTCACTCATAAAAACAGCCTTACCGTCTATTTTTCCACCAACTCTGGCCGGATATATCCTAGGCACTACCGATCCTCTGTCTATCATGGTTTTGTAGGTGTCAGAATTTTTAGAACAATAACCATTAGCAATATAATTGCCAGTCTCAGTCTCTATCCAAAAAACATCGCAATTACCTTTAGTTTTGGATAACAAATTAACCTTTTTAGTGTGTAGTTGTGAAAACAAACTATCATGTATTTGCTTGGACTTAATAGGATCTAATTCCCTAAGAAACTTATATCTTGCTCTCCACCCACCACATATATTGATACAACAAACATCCTTATGTTTAGGATTTGCATCTTTTCGCCATGTTTTAGAATATTCAAAGCCCAGCTTAGTTAGCCTTGATTCAATCTCTTTTATAAAAATCCCATCATAATGCATTGATTGAACATAATGAATTGATCCGCTTTTGTGGTGTGTATTTTTCCTAAATGTGCCATCAGCATCATAAAATCCAGACAAATATCCAGCATCTTGACTTTCTACTTTATTAAAAAGAGTAGTTAATTTTCTTATGGATTTCATGTCATGATAATTTAAACCGATGTTGGCATATTCTAGCCCGCCACCACGGGGACCGCGCCACCATTTATGGGTTGGCGTACACGTTATTGTCTCGCCATTATCCAACTTATAATTAAATACATCCTGATTTTTATACATACCTATATTTAAAACTTTAGTTTTAACTAGATACCTTGATCCATTTCGCAATTCCCATCCAATAACAAAGTCACCAATTTTGACGTCTTTAATATCTTTATGAGACCAATCGCCGTTCATTATCTTAGTTGAGCTAGGCAAACAGGCATGGTACCTGGTGCCAATATATCTTCTCTTTCCACCCTGAGCCCCCAGGTTTAGAGATAGCTCCCAGGCTTCAGTTGTTTTTGCAATCTGCTCTGGAGTGTTCACCGATGCCTTCGTAACAACATCATCATAAACAAGTAAATCAAAGTGCTTGGAGGTTGGGCTACCGTCCACCAGCCCCCAGGCCTCTATTGTGCATTCTTTCTTATTACTATCTCTTTTTACGACAATACCACTGTCTAAGGACCATTTGGGCGCTTGGCTCTTTGGCTCCTTATATAAAATTTCCGGGAATAGCCCCTGCAAAAAGGTGTTAATCTCCATCTCTCTTTTGAGTTGAGCCAGAAACGCCTTCGCTATTGGCCGGGTATGACTAAAAATACCGACAGTAATGTTGGGATTGTTGAGTATGTCTTGCAGGGTTTTGCCAAATGTAATTATAGAGCTTTTAAAAAACTCTCTAGACCATAGATCCAAGTGGCCATCAGGGTTGGCCTCCACTTCTCGGCATCTGTCATAGATCCAATCATGGTCAGCATCTTGTCTTTTACAGCCTACAGTCAGCAGAAAAAACAGGTCAGTTAGGCATAAGTCCTTAATGGCCTTTTGGTCCTCAGCAGCGATTATCTCAGCATAAAGGACCTTGGCCTGCTCTCTAGTGTTTGCGGATGCTATGGACATTCAATTCCTTTTCCAGCTCATACTACGGCCATCTGCCACATCAGCAAATGCCCTGACCATTCTTTTGGCATAAGCCAATTTCTTGTAATAAACAACAGCGCGCGGGCTTGAAAACTCTGTCCAATACCTATTGGCTGTATAACTGAAATAAATCACAGGCTGGGTCTCTAGACCAAGCTTTTGCCAATTACTAACGCGCCAGCTTTTCATCACTCACCCTCTGGCTTGGAGGCTATCATTGTTTTGATTTCTGCCAGCTCACATAGGATCTTCTTTAGTATTGAAATAGTGTTTTTATCTGAATCTGCGCCCAACAAAATTTTTACATCACTAAGTTTGTCCAAGATATGTCTTTTATAGACAAGGGCCGCCCCTCTCCATGTCATGTACTGAGCATAAACAGACTCAGAGCCATCGGCCTCACTGTCCGCTTTCTTGGCCGAGAGCTGACAATCAATATCCCTGAGCATTGCTTTAAGTAGCCTATCCCACTGCTTGGGATTGTTAAGCAATAAGTCCGAGCATTCTTCATTGGACTCGCCCTTTAAATCACGCCGAACCATATCTTCATCTATTGCAACCATAGTCACTACTTCACTCATTCCCCACTCCTCACTGCATCAGAATCTCTCGGCAGCACCCAAAACTCTCTAGGTTTACTCATCAACATCTCCCCTTAATTGCTTGGCGCGGTCTGCCCAGTCTACTGCACTGACTTGCATTTTTAAAGGCTTATCATCATCGCCACCCTCAAGTGCTACTGTGCTTTTCAGTGCCGGCATTCCCATTCTCTGCAGTAAGTAATCAAGCTTTTTCTCATCACCTCTTTTAATCGCCTCAGCCCATATCTTTAAAATAGCCGCCTCAAGTGGTGGTATTTTCTCAGTCTCTAAAATCCTTTTAAGCTCTTTAAAATCATCTAGAAACGCATATTTCATCATGGTTTCAGCCAGTTGCTCCTTTGTGTATTTCTTGATAGCCCTAACTGATAGTGCATCTTTAGGCCTACCGGACTCATTGCCAGATTGGCCTGGTTTGAATACATGGGGCTTTAAATTGTCTGGTACTTTATCGCTCATTTAATGACGCATCCCGCTGAATTTCCGCTGTTTTAATATCATGCTTATACTCCATTTCTACTTGAGAATCATTATCATTTAGACCGGCTTCTTTGTCTAAAAGTTTGGCTCTCATCATGTCCTTATGCTCTTTGGTCATGTTGATGAAGCTGATATTTAGTTTGATTTCTCTCTCTTCGCTCTTTTTGTCTATAAAGGCTGTAAATATGTAAGTGGACTGGCATTTTGGGCATTTGGCAGTGGCTACCTTGTTCTCAAACCATGTTGGCTTTCGGACTTTGGTGGCTATCTGACCGCCACAAGCGCATGTTGATTCTATCTGATTCTCTAGACTCATTTAGGTCCTCGTCGTCATATGTTCGCCGTGAGCTATATCTAAGCACTTAATTAAAAAGCAAAGCGTATCCATGCCCATTGTGGACCAGTTGACCATTGGCTGGCCCTCTGCGCTGAGGCCTACTACTACTAAATCAGTCAGGCCTGGGTTGGCTAACATATGCTCTAAAAGCTCTTTTACTTCCTGTTGCTTCTTAGCGTCCCCAGCTATTAATGGCACCACATACATTTAAGCATCAGCCTTGATATGCCACTCCATGGGCTCGCCGTTTCTTTTAATATCCGTTATTCCTGTGTATTTACACCACCTTGTAACAATCACATCAACGTAATGGGGGTCTAATTCCATCATGTAGCACGTTCGTTTTGTTTTCTCACAGGCTATTAGTGTTGAGCCTGAGCCGCCGAATAGGTCTAAGACTGATTTTATATCTTTGTAATCTTCAAAACACCTCTCGGCTAATATGATTGGTTTTTGTGTTGGGTGGACTCGTTTAACACCGCGTTCGCCCTCTTTATGATAGCCGTCCCATCTTACTTTATGGCACCTCAATGGCTTGTCTAAATTCGTCCAGGCTAATTCGCCATCAGAGAAAGTTAAACCCTCTGGCCTTTCTTTATGCCAGTATATCCATCCTGATGTTGGTGGTAAAAAGTCGGTGAAGTAATTAGCTCCCCAATAGATCATAACCTTTGGCTGCAGCTCAGTGAGCAGCTTAAAGCATTCCCTGGCCACATCAGTATTCTCGTCACCTATAACTGGCCTATATTGTCCAGCCGGGGCTGCTTTGCTGTCCCCACCAACTTTGCCATCCTTACTAACAGCGTCCATCCCATAAGGCGGGTCAGTGAATACCATATCGGCTTTCTCACCGTTCATTAGTTTAGCGACAGTATCAGAATCAGTAGAATCACCACAAACCAGCCGGTGACCATTAAGCTCATATATATCGCCGAGCTTGCTAATCGCCGTTGTAACATTTGGAACCTCATCCTCTGTTGCTTCCTTCGCTTTATCTGCTGGCTCCACCTCAAAGTCTTTTATCCCTAAAAGGTCTATATCTAGTTCAGGCCCGAAATCTAAAAAGTCCTCATTGATCTTTTTAAAGTCCAGACCTGCCCAACTGGCGATTGCATTATCAGCGGTTAAATGCTGGTACTCCATGGTCTCATCCTCAAAATCCTCATAGATAACAGGAACCTTTTTCATTCCCAATTTCTGAGCGGCTGATAATCTGCCATGCCCTGAAATCAGATAGCCCGATTGATTGGAAACCACCAAGGGCTGTCTAAACCCAGAATATTCAATAATTTTGCTGAGCCTTTGAATTTGGTCATCACCATGACGATTCGAGTTCTTCGGGTGGGGCTTTATTTCGTCAACACCAACCATTTTAATGTCTTTAGATTCTATTTTCATAAAATATTCAGCCTCTTATCTAATTTGTTTTTTATTATATATTCGTTAGCCACCATTGCCGCCTCTATCTCTGTTTTAAAAGACCCCACGTTTTTGGTTGAGTTGTCATGGGCTATGTAAACCGCCCACTTGTTCCGACCTTGCCGAAAGCTCACGTAGCGGTATTTAGATGTCGTATTTAGTATTCTTTTTTTCTGATTATTTTGGTTTTCTTTGTGGGTTACAATTCTTAAATTTCTCTTTCGATTGTCCAGGCTGTCGCCATTAATGTGGTCAATCTCTAGGCCTGCCGGTATTGCGCTAAAGATTTCTCGGTGAAACGACCTAGTTGTGCCATTTGGTTTATCATTTCTGTAAAGATAGAGTTTTCCGTTTTTATTCATCGGGTACCATGCATATTTAGCAAATAATTGCAGGCTTTCTGTGTCTATTAGAACCCTTTGCCCCTTGAATAACATTAAAATTTCGTCATTCGCTATGTTATCCGCGCCCTTGATCATCTCATTATATTTACAGTGGATCTTTGGCTGGCTCATTTTGCCCCTACCTCATGATAAATGCTCCGCTTTGTGGGCGGCCATGTTGGATGTTTTTCGTGCTTAATAAGGTCTACGTGCTTGTAAATCCAGGCTTTTTTCTTCTCATTATAGTATTTGCTGAGAGGCATTTTCCCACAAACAGGACATGGAGTCTTGTCTAAGGCATATGCTCTGGCATCTCTGAATCTTTCACTAGCTGACATGGCGAGAAGTGTATGGGGTTCTTTCTGACCAATATAGTAAAATTTACATTTAGTTTATGTGGCGCGTAATTCAGGACCTTATCTGGACTTTCGATCAAAGCCCGGATGGGCTAGCGTTCGGGTGTGGATGACTTGGTTTATATTATTCCAGACACTCAGAGCAAAAGCAACGTGTTGAATCCTCTTATCCCTTTGGCTCACCATATCTGTCAGATTAGGCCAACCCTACTTATTCACCTTGGAGACGCATGGGACATGCCCTCCCTTTCTCAATACGACAAAGGCAAGAAGTCTCATCGGAGCCGGACCTATCACACAGATGTAGCGGCTGGAAATAAGGCTATGGCTCAATTCTGGGAGATTATCCACTCAAAGTGGCCATCTTTTCATGACCAATGCCAGGCGGTTATTTTAAAGGGTAACCATGAGGATAGGATTGATCGGGCTAAGGAATATGGGCCCGATGAGCTTGTGACTCTTATGGATGAGTTTCCCTGTGACTATTCCTATTGGGACCAGGTGATGCCTTTTTTAAAGGTGTTTGAATGGGGCGGAATAGAGTTTTGCCATTATTTTCAGAATTCTGGCGGGCCAAAACCCGTGGGCACTGCCAGACAGCTTCTCATGAAGGGCCATAAATCTCGAGTGGCTGGGCATAAGCAGGGCTTTGACTATGAGGAAATGCCTAGCGGGTCCAACTCTATGATTCAGGGTATGATAGTGGGCTCCTGTTATTATCATGATGAGGCGTACAAGGCCCACACAAACAACCACTTCAGGGGCTCTGTAGTTCTTAAAAGCTTTATAGATGGCGTTTATGACTTCTCAAGGTACTCCCTTGGGGCTCTGGCCAAAAGATATGGTAAAACATGAAGAGGCCGCGCCTGTTAGATGTTTTTGGTTTAATGATACCCATCGAATATGTTGATCCAGATACTATTGGTGGTGATTATGGCGAGTATTGCAGAGAATTTAAGACCATTAAAATTAATGAAGAATTAAAAAGCCACACCATGATTCAGACTATTATCCACGAATTGGGTCATGCTATTTTTGATCGCGCTGGGTTTAATCAATCAATCGGGCCAGAGTTAGAAGAGGTGCTGTGCGAGACCTTTGCCACCATCATAGAAGAAAACTTCATTCTCAAGACAAAATAAAGCCCCTAGTTTTACCTAGAGGCCTTAAATATAACTTACAACTTTTAGTATTCAATTACTTTATCAATAAAAGTATTAAGCGTCAATACCGCCGAGACCAGCACCTTGAATCGGAGCGCGTGGGCTTGATTCAGGAAGGTCCATTGGGCCTGTTTTTTCGATCACATCAGCAATATATTTTTCCATTTTAAGATAGAAATCTAATATGCGTTTACGGTCAAAAGAAAGTAGACCAGCAGCAAGACGTGCGCTTTGTGAGCCCACTAATTCTCTAGCCGCAAGATGTAGTAAAAGAGCAAGCTTAGCGCATGACTCGTTTTCTATATCTATTAACAAGGTCTCTTCTCTCAAAGGAAATCTCATTGGGTTTGTTTCAGGAGCATCAACATCCGGCTTATCGGATATATGGTCCACCAAAGCTCTGTGTCGGCTCAAATAATTTTTATACCGAATAAGGTCGGCCTCTAGAGTTAAGCTTACGTTAGATGATTGGCTTTTTTGAATCTCAACAATATCGCGCTGGACCCGATTGTAGACACCTACTAAATCCATATTTAATACTTCTGCCATTTGGCCCCCGTGGTTAGTTAATTAACCTAACAAGGATAGACAGACTTTTATGGGCGGCGCAAGCCTTCCAAGACTTTTTCTCGACCAGATAGTGCGCTGCATTTTTTAACATTCCCGGTTGTTATACAAAGAGTCCTTTTATAGCCCCGTTTAATTGGCGTGGCGTAGTAAAGCCTGATGGCCTCCATTTGGAGTCTTTCTGATGCCTTAAGTGATTCAATGGCTAGGTCCTGTTCAAGCCTATATTGGGCCTCTGTGGGCTCATCAATGGGCTCTAGCTCTATTTCTATCAAGTCTGGGTGTAATTCAAAAAAAGTGCTCTCTATATAGTTCTTAGGATCTGGCTTTAATGCCGCATAGATGAAAAATGCGCTTAGGCTTAGCATTAATAAACCGGCCACGATGTATGCCGCGATTTTTTTCTTATTTATGGGCTCGGGAGCTGGGGGCGTAGGCTCCTTGAAAAAGATAGAGTCTGGGTGCATTTCAGGCTCTTGTGTGGAGGTGTAAGATGTACCGCCGCTACGTATAGCTTCGGCGTATTGATCTAAAACGCTTTTCTCATCCATTTTCTTTGCTCCTTAAACTTCTTAACTCAGCCTCTAATTGTTTTATGAGGTTGCCCTGAGCTTTCGACTTATCGCTTTCCTGATAGGCGTCTTTTTTTAGACTGGCGTTTATTGGGTCAAGCGCCGCCATGGCCTCGGGCCCTAGTAGTAATGCCACATGGGTGTCCCCGGTTTTCTTTTTTGATGTGAAGTCTATGGCTTCGCCACTGTTAGTGAATATTCCAAATACCAGGTGTGCCCCAGCCTCTAATAATTTATTAATTAATTTAGACGCCGCCTCGGCCTGCTCAATAGTGAGAATGCTCGTTAGGTTGCCCGCCGAAATAATTCGTCCAAAGCTCATAAGTCCTCCAATGAAATAAACATATAGCACAGTGCATTCAATTTAAGCAATTTTGATCCGCCCCTTTGCAAACATTACAAGCCCTACTTGGTCTGGTAACTCGAGGGCTCGACTACTTGGTTACACTCGCGGCAATAGGCATTCATTTGGGTGGTGTCGCAAAACGGCCAAGTGATATGAGCAATATTCTCATGCTGACAGTCTTGGCTGACTAATGACCTTATCTCAGCGTCTATTTTTATGATTTCTTCATTCTGCCACTTAATTCTATCCTCAAAACCCCTGATATAATCAGAGGCCTGCTTTCTTCTGCTCAGTAGTCTGTCTACTGGGCTCATAGCTCACCTAAGCTTTCTTGCTTGTCTCTGAGCCACTCTCTATACTTCCTAGCAGCGCACCTCTGCGATCCATTATCAATAGCGATACAAGTAACCACCCCTCTCCGGCACTCCCTGTAGGTCACTTTCTGTTCGTCATTTAAAGGCGCCGAGTTTCCGCAAACTGTTTGCACCAGCATTAAAAATATTAATTCATTCATTTATCCCCCTGTTGTTTACTCATCGACTTCAAATACTCCATGAACGAAAAAGTTTCCACCAATTGCTCCCATTGCTGGGGACAGAATTCTTTGAACGCCTTGCCCATTAGATTTGCGGCTGAAGAAAAAATTCATCTTTGGGTCTTTAGCTTATCCGTTAATTTCCCAATTTGATTTCTTAACTTAGTCTCTATAGCCTTAGCGTTAATTTTAGTCTGTGTTAAATCACAGCGTATAAATTGAAACCGGTGAGCCACATTCTTTTCAAACCACTCATCAAGAAGCCGCTCCATCTTATTACTGCAGTAGTTTGAATGGGGCGGGTCCAGCTTACGCCAGTCTGGTTTATTCATTCTTCGTATTTCAACTCATTAACTTTTTCACAACGATAGGTGGCATCGCTGATTTTAAAAACCTTACCGTCCTCAATAATCTCATTGTCTGTGGTCACCTTTAGGACAATCAATAGCGCGACCAACAGCCCAACACATAATCCTACACAAAAACATAAAACGACATCATCACCCATCACTTATCTCCTATTTTAGCCGGCTACCTTTTTCAAATATTTAGATAAGACGTATTTTCTCTTATTAGTCTTGTCATTAATAGCAACAATGACGCATTTTTCTACTCGCTCGCCACCTTTGCGTGTTTTCATTTTAACCCCGAGGAATTTCACTTGCTTGCGTATCACTATGCCTCTGGCTTTATGAGGTGACGTGTAAATGTATTCCTGCCCCTCTATTAATTCATCTGTCAGCACTGTATATATCTCCTGTTTAATCTAAAAGCTGTTTCTTAGGCATTAAAGTTTCTGTGATTTGTAAATATCTAGCTGAGCCCTTCCATATATCACAGGGCGCTGGCCCGTATTCTAGCCACAGCTTTTTCCTGCGCTTATACGATGCGTCCTCGGCCCCCTTGGCTTCGGCAAATCTTAATTCCCCATTCACATCCGTATAACTAAAATCCACTTTCCATGCTACGGCCGCCGATCCACAATGCTCACACTTATCCTTAAGCCTGACCGAGTGTTGCTCTCTCAACTCGCTTATGTGGCCTAGCTGCTCCATATCCAAAAGTTTCTGGTACAAAGCCCCCTCTAATTTAGACGGAAAGGTCTTGCCGTTTACTGTGGTTTTTTTAGCCCCGTACTTGTGTTTTTTCTGTCCCCACATTCAAAGCCCCCCGGCTATTTAGAGTGCCGCCCAAAGCTGTTGCCCCTTTTCTTTTATAATGGCTCTGGCTAACTTCTCATGTCCTATTCCTAAGAGCTTGGCAAGCTCTCTCGTTTTGTTTATGGGCGGTAAAGACAACCCACGCTCCCAATTACTAATGAATTGACCATTGCCGTAATTTAAATACTTGGCAAGGTCGCCTTGAGACATTTGTCGTTTGGTTCTATTTCTTTTAATTATTTCAGCAGCTTTCATTTAAACCTCTTTGAGTGTGTTGGCTGGCACGTTCGTTTTTTTTCCACTTCGTTTTTGTACTCTAATGTTCCCATCAGGAAAGGGCTTCTCACTTAAAAGCGTGACCACCTCTGTGACCCTTAGCCCTTTTTTTAATTTAGTGGGCGCATATATATATTGCTGTCCTTTGATTAACGTTACTGATCCTTGACCCATTTCACGACCTCTTTCAGTTCAGCCATAGAACAGTCCTCTAGGCTTTTATGTTCCATGATATCGAGCATCTGATTCATTTCTGTATTCAACTGCTTTACTTGGACGATATTTCTAATCCACAAAACTATTTCATCCGGCTTTGATGGGGATGGTATTTGACGCCCCTGTTTTGGTTTTGGCGGAGCTTGAGTTTTTACTTTGGGTTTATAGGGCTCTGTTTTGCCGCTGGCCGCATTACCATCATCATCCTCCTCGCTGGTGACGCCGCATATGCTTATGACTGAATAGCGCCTAGCATAAGTAAGTGCTGAGCCTATCTCCTGTTGTTTTTGGTGGACCTTGGCAACCGGCCACTCGGAAGCGATTGTCTCGCCGCTGATATGACATAGCCGCGTATGGAGTACCAGCATATCATTACGAATTTCAGTGGTCTGTGTAATAGCTAGTCCGTTGTTAGCCAGCAGTGGCAGTAAAACGTCATATATAGCCTCTATGGGAGCATACTTAGATTTAAAAAAAGGATTGGTGGCGTCTCTTTTAATGGGCTTTAGTTCGCCTTGTAGCGCCGAGAGAGCCACGTAAATCTTTTGATTAGGAAAGCCGCTGACGGGGCTAACGTAAACTGGCTTAGTGATGCCTTCCTGTTCCATATGCTACTCCTATTTAATAGTGACAACGGTGGTATTTATCATTTCACACCCAGGGACTTGTTTACCGTCCTCTAGGGCTTGTTTAATAAGCTTTTTATTTGGGCTCTTTTTAGTTACTAAGTAAAAATCTGGAATTAAGCTCTCATCTGTAATATCAAGAGACGTGCTCTCACGCCGTGCTATGCTGTGGCCAAGATCGCCCTTTAACTTATCTGTGTTTAAAGCTTCTAATGAAAACTGAGCTTGGTTGCGAAGCCTGGCTATGAGCACCTCAAAGGACTTAATTCTAGATGTGATAAAGACTTTCTCTTTTTTTAGAAACTCAATTTGTGACTCTGAATACTTCTTAAGGCCAGCATAACTATCAACCTTTTCAGTGAGTTTATTTAAGGTCACATCAATATACTCTTTGTTCTCTGGCGCGTCCCAGTCGATTTCAAGCAAGTCAAAACACAAATTGGCTAAAGATCTATTGGTGGTGATATCGCTCATAAAACAAACTCAGCAGACTTAAAAAGCTCTTTTTCTTCTACGGCCCAATCTGCTCTCTGGTCCTGGAACATCTTTTCAACATCGTCCATAGTGACAAAGTTCACAGCAACCACATCGTTTCTTATAGTTCGAATGTGTAACCCAAGCTCTTCTAACGTCATTTCTTCAATATTTTTCATAAGAGTGTTTATAAAGCAGTTGTTTAGGAAATCAAATAGATTAGTAAATATTGTCAGAATATTTAGATTTATTTCTAATTGCTTTTTAACTGGATATAGAGCTAACCGTAAGTGACGCGCTGGTGAGTTAATAAAAGGGGTAAAACCCTCTCGGCTGTATTCGGTCGGACGAGCTTGCTCGTACGAAAACAAGCGGTATAGCGCGGTAGGTTTGTAACTCAGATAAAACTCACAAAACCTAGTGGGTTTTTCTCCACTCCGGTATTTAATATATATAGAGAGCGCCGAAATAGGCTGTCAATGTAATTTTTCCAGTTTGCAACACCGGCTCAGACAAAGCTAAGTGACAACCATTCTCAATAAAAACAGAGCCCAGCTTGGTCTAATTGATAACCATTCTCATTTAGAAACTAGTCATTCTAATTGATAATCATTCTCATTTAGAGATTAACCTGCTTTGCATATGAATATCCTGACTTTTTTTCCATTAAAGAAGTTTAAAGTTTACAAAGCCGTGAATGTTTTATAATCAACAAGGTGTCGGATAAGGGAGCGGTCAAAGACGCGTGGCCTTATCACGTAAAACTCAGCTACCACGGGGGCGCACTAAGCTGAGACTCTGCACCGCCGGCCTTGTGGCCTGTACCGAGAGAGTGTGCTAGGGCTATCACTAAAGCCTGATAAGCAAGGTACTAATCGAATGGTGAATAATTCGGTCAACCATGTGCGAAAGACTCAAGGGTTGAAAAGGGGTCATCTTTAGCTTCTGGCTAGGGCTGGCACCGCTATACCCCGTGCTCCTGATCTAAGGGTTGAAAAGTAAAGCTACTAAGATATAAATAAGAAGATGAAGAAGAAGATGACGATAGACATGAAGAAGCTTAAGACAACGATTAAGAGGAATAAGCATAAGAGGAATAAGCCTTTCAGCGGTGTTCATAAAAAAAGAGTAGTAGTTTGTGGAGAGTGTAAGACTCAGTTTGTGACAATAAAGGCAAGGGCCTACTGTGACGATGTATGTAAAAAAAAAGCATTCAATACTATTCAAGAGAAAATTACTTATTACCCCCCCGGTTT
>Ga0222634_1000582_pt1 | contig 15963 bp, 12 predicted proteins | sample AntAcemetageno50_FD_179807 | JGI IMG/M metagenome (GOLD analysis project Ga0222634, IMG submission 179807) | Saline water microbial communities from Ace Lake, Antarctica - #50 | ecosystem: Environmental > Aquatic > Non-marine Saline and Alkaline > Saline | place: Antarctica: Ace Lake | collected...
CCATCGATGTCAAACGTCCAGGCGTTGGCGGCTAATGCCGTTGTCATTTCGGGCGGGACAATCAACGCGAATTCACGTCCAGTACCACACATCACACGAAGGAAATTCTCGTCTCCGACATCTGGTAGAGTAACACGAACCAGAGTACCAACTTGAGGATCATCATCTTCGTCAAGAACCTTATTAGGAAGTTCCTTAAGGATGTTTACCCATCCAAGAATTTCGCAAGCACAACGGCGCTGCTCAAGATTTTCCCAAGTCAAGGCAACCTGTGGAGTGAGAGACTCCGGGTTGGCAATCCACTCAGCCGGGATACGAACACCATGCCACGAGTAAACACTGAAACCATCGCGGTATTCAATTGCAGGACCAGTTTCACCATGCAGAAGGTTGTTCTCATCCATCTTAATGGTCATTGGTTTTTCTTGCACGACACAAACATCGTCATAGAAAGAAATCCAACCACACCGTTTTGCGAGCTCCAGAAGAGGATCGATCTTTTCAATCCCATCAAGACCAACAACCTCACGAAAGAAAGCATAGAAACCAAGGCGTCCAGCTTCATGATTGTTGTAGGACATGTCACGAAGAATTTTGTGAGGACCATCATCACACAGTTCGCTGATAATACTCACAGCGTGTTTTGGTGAATCCGCGAACAAAATATTCTTAGGAAGTGCCAACCCAGCAGACTTATATACCTCGTTAACAACGCCTTCGATTGTGTCTTTGTTGATAGGCTCAGTCGAGAGACCGATATCAATCCAACGATCACGATAAACCGGAAGCTGTGCTTCCTGTTCCGGTGTAAGGTTTTCGATTTTTTCACTCATAATATATTGTCCCTTTGTTGATTTAAGGAGTGTCGGGCAGCTTAGTCTGCTGCTCGACGGAATCCTTCAGGTGTGTACTCACGTTGGCGACGAACCTCATACTTACCAGCACCGACACCAAGAGTTTCGTGTGTATCGTGCGAACGATTGTGCACGATTTCGGTAGGAGCATCGACCTCAAAGAACAGACGATACAGATCAGCATCCTTTGTCTCTACTGGACGGAATGCCTTCACGTTGTCAATAACCATCGTATGGTCATGACCAGTTTCAGAGTGAGCAACGACATACTTGCCGTTCTCAGGCTCAAATGGCTCTACACCAGTTGGAATTTCATCGATCTTGATGATCAAAAAATCTCCCTGTGCAGCCATCTTTTCAAAAGTTTTCATATCTAAGTTTCCTTTGTCAGTTGTTAAAGTTGTACTAATGTACTTACTGCTATTTATCCACTATACACGGTATAATTTAATTAATCAACCCCTTTCTGAAGGTTTTAATTTACCCCTGAGCTTTGATTTCACCAAGTGTCTTTGGTTCAAAGTACAGGTCGATTTCGACTGGAACATTGCTTCCAAGAATTTCCACCAAGCAAATGTAACCCAACTCAGAAGACCGCGACTTCACATATCCGAAAGCCTGATACTACTCATTTCTCCTCCTTATAAACCCTACCATAGAACTCTGTATTTGTTCCACGGTCATCATGCATTGAAAATAAATACCATGCAGCGTTGTCCATACCGACATGCTTTGATCCGGGCATCCACTTAACCCTTCCAACGCTCACGATCTTCCTACACCGCTTCATATAGGGTATCGACTGCATGGTGTGCATCCAGTCCGCATCAAACAAAAGCCACGTTGGTTTGTGAGAAGACAAATGCATAATTATCTCATGCATTGCATTTCTAGACCAAGGCGGATTCGTGATATACAGTTCTGCTATATTGTCGTGTATTTTGGTGGCATCACCAACTTCGATATCGTTTCTTTCTGGCTCAATATCGTATGCACTGTTGCACGTGAAACCATTCTGTTCAAGATGATCAATAAGAACACCATTCCCAGCACATGGCTCACAGAACACCGCATCTTCTCTGAGATGTGGGATGAGAGGCACCACAGCACTGTATGGTGTCGGGTACTTATCTTTTGGAATCCTGTCAAAATCTGATCGCTTACCCACGCTTCTTCCGTCCCTTCCTTCCTCTAATGGATTTGGTCTTGTTGATGCACGTCATCGTCGGACTCTTCTTACCGGAGCCCGCACACATACACATACCCGAATTCGGGCAGTCAGAGAAGGAGTACTCAGCTCTGATCGTTTTCATCAAAATCGTAATTCATGGTGAAAACATAATTCGTGATGTTTGTCACACCCTCTTTGGTGAAACCTTCCATCGTCAAGCAACGGTCCACGTAATTGAACAGCCGCTCTTTATCCGCGAAGATACCGGGCATATATTCAAGCATGCCGACAATCGACTTGGCCTTCCAAGTCTTGACGAACCCACAGGTCTGCTCATTACAGAAGGCTTGAAACTCTTCCCACTTAATCAACATGGTCTCTCTACTTGATTGGTAATCATAATAACACAGGGGTGGCAAAAATTCAACTGTTAAATCGCTATGCGATATTCAAGCTCTTCCGCATTGTCCACAACCTCGATAGTACCGACATCATCGCAGATCGCCCAACACACATCACCAAATCGGCTAATAAACTCATCAACACGAAGAGTACCTGCCTTTTTGGCAAGGATAATAGCGACATCCTGTACTGCAACAAAATTAGCGAGCTCTGACATACGGAGTTTCCTTAGAGGGTTAGCCTACAACTTTGTAGATTTTAGAGTAAACGTCTTGACGAAGATCGACTGCTTTCAACAGTGCTTCACGTGCATCACCCGCTTCAAGATCATTGATGATCATCTGAATGAAATTCGCAAGACCTTCTTGCATGTTCTTTGGCATCTCAATGTTAAGTGCGTAGCTCATTTCATCTCTCTCTCTATCGATTTCTTTTTACAAATTAAACATACTATTGTTCTGATAATAACACAAGCACTTTTTTTCGTTATAAATACAAGATAGAGGTAAGGAATATATGGCACAAACAAACGAAATCATATATCGAGATATCGATAACAAATTCACCAAGCATCCGGTGACCAAGAAGCTTCAGGCATTGACCAACAATGATGCTGTGAAGAGAGCTGTGCGTAACATCGTCTTGACAGACAAAATGGAGCGTCCATACCATCCTGAGCTTGGTTCTAATATTAGAAAACGCTTATTTGAGAATATGGATGAGATCACTGAGTTTGCTATCAAAAAGGACATCGAAGAGTGTCTTTCCAACTATGAACCTAGAGCTGAGCTGATAGACGTGATCGTAAACGCCTCTCCTGATGATAATGGTATCAACATGAACATAGTTTTTAGGGTCACAAATCAGGCCGATCCTGTACAGATTAACCTTATATTAGACCGGGTAAGATAAAAATGGCAAATAACGCAATTATAGTTTCAGATATTGGTTTTGATGGGTTGAGAGACAGTCTGAAGGGATTCCTTTCTTCTCAGTCTGAATTCACGGATTACGATTTTGACTCTTCAACCATGTCGGTTCTCATTGATCTTCTTGCATACAACACGTACCACAACTCATTTTATCTGAATATGGGTCTTAGTGAATCGTTTCTTGATTCAGCTCAGCTTAGAAATAATGTTGTGTCAAGAGCTAAAATGCTTAACTACACTCCAAGGTCTGCCCGTGGTGCTTCAGCAACACTAAATGTAGTAGTCACACCAGATGATACACCATCATCAGTGGTTATCCCAGCAAATACTGCATGGACATCTACAATTGATTCAGTTAACTACACATTCGTTACAACGGAAGCTCATGCGCTTTCAAAACTATCAAATGATACATGGTCATCAAACACAGTCACGATCACAGAAGGTGACACGTACACACATCGATTTACAGTATCTACCACAAATCCTGTACGCTATGTCATCCCTAACCAAAAGGTGGACACGTCTTCAATCTCTGTACTGGTTCAAGATTCCACATCGAACACGGCACTATCTACATACACAGAAGCTTCGAACCTGTCAACGGTAACTGGAAGTTCTAAGGTATTTTTCTTACAAGAAAATGAGGATAGTGAATATGAACTGCTCTTTGGTGATAATGTCATTGGTAGGCGGCTGTCAGATGGAAATATCGTCATCACCAAATACAGACAGTGCAACGGATCACTTACAAATGGTGCCAACACATTCAGTTCACCCGGAACGATTGCTGGATATTCCACATTTTCTGTTACCACAGCAACTCCTGCTAATGGTGGTGATGAGCAAGAAAGTGTCTCATCGATCAGACAGAATGCACCACAATCATTCTCAGCACAGAACAGAGCCATTACCGAAAACGATTATGCGGTTCTTGTCAAAAACAACTTTGGTGATATCCAATCTGTTAGTGTTTGGGGTGGGCAGGAAAATAATCCACCAGTTTATGGCAAAGTCTATGTATCTGTGAAACCCACATCAGGAACCCTGATTTCAACAGATCGAAAAAATGCTATTCAGGACTTCCTCAATGCTAGATCGTCTCTGGCAATCGATGCAGTTATTCAGGATGCAGTTTACCTTTATGTGATACCATCAATCAGCGTTTGGTACGATCCAAATCTAACAAACACACCTGCTGGAACACTTGCAACCAAAATTGCTTCACAATTGATCGAGTTTGAGAGAAGTAGATTGGGAGAGTTTGGTAATGATTTCTATCATTCTCAACTGGTGACAAGCATTTCGAGTTTGGACAATGCGTTTATCAGTACACAAGTCGGTGTCGGGATGGAAAAACGGTTCCTTCCATCAACGAATACAAGCACGACATACACCATAAAATACTTCAATGGTATTTCTGAACCATCCAGCTCTGGTCATATCACACATGATGGACCACATGCTGTTAGTAGCAGCAAGTTTAGCTATGAAGGTACGTCTTTAGCTCAATTTGATGATGATGGTGAGGGTGTTTTGAGGGTTTATCGAAGTCTAGAAAACTCATTCACGTATCTCAATCGTTCAATTGGGACAATCGACTATGAGAATGGTATTATCACAATCAACAGTTTCAATGCTGAAAGCTATGCTGGTGATTATCTATCGGTAACAGCAACACCATCATCGAAGGATATTGTTGGTCTCAGGGACCAAATTCTTCTTATTGGTGGGTCTGAAATCAAAGTATACAACAACAACACTAAGGCTCTTGAATCTAGAATTTCTTCTGTTGGTACCTCTGGTCTTTCGACTGTTACCAATGAATCCGGTATCAACAGTATTGTGATCTAATGTCTCAGAACGAAAGTTGGATTTCATCACAAATTGCAGACCTTTTCCCTGCTCAGTATCGAGAGGATGGAGAAACTTTAGTACAGTTCTTTAAGAGCTATTATGAGTGGATGGAGCTTGTAAAAGTTGAAGTTGCTGAGAACACAGGTGGGTTCGAGAAAAATGAGGTGCTTACAGCAAACACGTCTGGAGCTTCTTTACGGTTCGTATCGTTTGCTAACACAAACTCATCGAATACTACCGGAACAGTGTACGCTTCCTTGCTATCTTCTCAGATCAGTCTCAAAGAGGGTGAACTTCTTACAGGTGCGTCTAATCAGGGAACTGCAATCACTGGCAAGATTTCATTCAACCCATTAGCTGGTTCTACCAACTTCACCAACATAACAGATGTTGACGATACATTTGATAGGTTCATTCAATACTTCAAGAAAGAAGTAATGGCTCAATTTCCTACCAGTATTCAGAGTGATAAGAGACTACTTACCAAGAGAATTAAAGACCTTTACTATGCAAAAGGCACACAAGAAGCACATAAACTGCTTTTCAGAATTCTATACAATGAAGAGATTCAAGTATACTACCCCGGAGACTTCATCCTCAGAGCTAGTGATGGTCGCTGGGTTCAGGACACATCTGTGCGTGTTGGCGATCCTTCAACTGGTGATATTCAAAGTCTTGTAGGTCGTATCATAACTGGTGTGGACTCTGGTGCAACTGCTAGAGTTGATCGTATCACCAACACATATCAGTCTGGTATTTTTGTCAGAGAACTATTCATCTCCAATGAGACTGGAACGTTTTCCGATAATGAGACAATCAGAAACTCTGATAGCAGTGTTATTGCTACAATCATCGGTAACATCGGCCCAGCCTTTGGAGCTGTAGTTCAAAATGGTGGTGTTTTCCATCAACGTGGGGACACGGTTACTATCACTGGTGATTCTGGTGGTGTTGGGGCAACAGCTTCGGTATCAAAAACATCTGGGACAAGTGCTGTTGGCTGGACAATCAATAGTGGTGGTACTGGATATAGACTGAGCAGCAACGTTGCTGTATTTGGTGGCACTGGCCTAAACGCTATGTTCCAAATCACAGAGATTTCTAATACGGAAATCATTCAGCTTGATACCGACACCATTTTATCGATGCAAAATGTGCACATCAATGAAAATTCGAACACAGCCTTTGCGTCTCTTTCTGCAAACTCATCAGCACTAAGCGCCAACCTAGCCACTGCTAACGTAAATTCCACCATTGGTAGTTCTTTGAGACTCGCCAATACAACGGTAGGTGCTATTAGTGGTATTTCTGTGCTCAATTATGGGTATGGGTACGATGGTGGTCTACCAACATCGAATGTGGCAGATAACCCAGTATACAACACAAGGATTCCCAATGCTTCTGGTGGGTTTAAGGGCTTTGATGCTTCCATCCTTGCACTTTACGCTCCCGGAGCTATTGCAGAAGTATCTTCGATAACACGTGGTTCTGGATATATCAGAAATGATAACGTGGTTCTAGTTAACACTTCTAGATCAGGTACAGAAAATGCTTCTGGTTCTCCTATCGTTCAGGGTGTGAATGAGTATCCGGGAAGATACAATGACACGAAGGGGTGGTTGTCATGGGATAATGTTCTTCAGGATAACAAATATTATCAAGAGTATTCATACGTAATTCGTTCTGGTCAATATCTAGACAAATACAAGAAGCTTGTAGAGGATATTGCTCATCCTGCTGGCACAAGAATGTTTGCGGATGTCGGTATAGATATCACAATAACAGAGCTTCAGATTGGTACATATACAGGTGGTAGTGTTCAGAGAAAGATTGCATTTGACTTCATCAATATCGACACGACGCTTCCTGTTGGTAACACCATATTTGAATCCACATGGAGGGAAGGTCGCGGACATCTAAAAATTGAAGCAAACACCAACTTCATTAGCGCAATCGCATCAAACACTGCTGGCGATCTTGCCCATGTCAGACTTGATGAATTCGGCACACGTAGACTGGTGTTCGGATATAACGGAACCAAATTCCTTGAAGACGTGTATCCATTCGCAAATACGGTTACCTATAACCTTCTATATATTGCTGATCCGGGAACTCCATCGGTAAACGCATATTTTGCTAATGCCATGTCTGTTAGGGTTGTGTCAAGTAACAATGTACTAACACTCGCGACATCAAATAATTATTATGGAACGAACACAGCCAACACACTTTATTGGCTAAATAATGGAACATATAGAGTAAAGTACGTTCCTTAATTTCATTAATTCTCAAAGATTACACTAAATCTATTATAAATAGATTTGACAAAACAAAAGGTTAAAAATGGCTGGTCTCGTTACACATCGGTTTAGATTTCACAACGCTGAACAATTCTATGAAGCTTTCAGTGAGGCAGCAGCAACACGCCTATACATCTTTATTGGTAGACAGGTTCCTTGGACGGATGATACCAATCCACCAACACCAGTAGACACAACAAGAGACACGTACTATCGTGTTTGGCGTGAAATGCTTGGTGCTAAAAAGGTGACGACTAACGATATCACGTATGCGGGTAAAAGGCGTGATTGGGCAACTGGTACTGTATACACCAAATATACAGACAACAACCCTAATCTCTTTTCTAATACATTCTTTGTATTGACTAACCAATACAATGTATATAAATGCATGAACAATAATCGTGGTGTATCTTCTACAGTCCAACCTACAGGAACAAGCACATCTATTATTGAAACTTCAGATGGGTACAAATGGAAATATATGTATACCATTGGTGCAGGAGAGGCTCTCCAATTCATCACTACTGAATTTATTCCAGCAAAAACCTTGTCTGCGAATGATGGTTCAGGTCAGTGGGACGTTCAGCAAGCGGCTGTTAACGGAGCAATTGAGATTGTTGAAGTCACTGCAAATGGTTCTGGTTATCTAACATCGAATGGTAACTTTGCCAGTGTGGCAAACAGTACCGTTATGGTTCTTGGTTCTGCTGCTAACACATCTGATGCATCATATGTGAATTCAACTATCTACCTAAGATCAGGTCTTGGTTCTGGACAAATTCGTAGGGTAACAAATTACGTTGGTACTACAAAGACCCTTACAGTTAATGGGGCATTCACAACGACACCAAACACCTCTTCAGAATATTATATCGGCCCAAATGTGCTCATTTATGGAGATGGTTTAGGCGCACTAGCTTATGCAAACGTAGCTTCTGGGCAAATTACCAAAGTCGAAATGATCAGCGTTGGGCAAAACTATTCAAATGCCGAGATCGAATTCTCTGCGAATGCTGGTTCTGGTGCTATCGCAGCGGCATATCTCCCACCTTTCGGTGGTCATGGTTCTGATCCAGTGCGTGAGCTTGGGGCACATAATGTAATCATTAACGTTCGACTAGACGGTACTGAAGCAAACACACTCCCAGCTAACAACGATTTCCGTTCGATTGGTGTTTTGAAAGACCCTGTTTTATCTTCTACAGGTGCCGTAGCAAATGGAGTTAATTACAGACAGACAACAGAACTCACACTGAATGTTGTTAGTGGTAGTTTCTCTTTCGATGAATCTGTTGTTGGTGGTACTTCAGCTGCCGTAGCAAACGCTGTGAACTTCTCTAATACAAACAGTTCAGGTACTACTGGAGTGTTGAGGATTAATTCAATTTCCCCAAGAGCATATTTTTCTGTTGGTGAAACTGTGACGGGTGGTACTTCTGGTGCAACAGCTAATGTTATGTCGATTTCTGGCCCTGAGTTGAGACAATTTAGTGGTGATATTTTGTTCATCGAAAACAAAGCTCCTATCGCAAGAACTACTTCTCAAGCAGAAGACCTTAAACTGGTGGTTAAATTCTAATGGCAGCAATTGGCAATAATCAGTCTCTCACAACAAACTTCAATGTTGATCCATACTATGACGATTTTGATGAGACAAAGAACTATTACCGCACTCTATTCCGCCCCGGTCTAGCAGTACAGGCGCGTGAACTAACACAAATTCAGTCAACAATACAGAACCAGATTGACCGATTTGGTTCACATATATTCAAAGAAGGAAGCATTGTAAGCGGTTGTGAAATCAATTATGACAAGCTTCGCTTCTTTGTTCGTGTCATGGATCAGTATGGTTCTAATACAACAACAACATCCAATTTTGTTGGTACAAGAGTAACTGGCAACACAAGTGGTATTCAGGGAGTTGTTGTTGATAGCACTGATGGTTCGATTGCAGGTTTCCCCGCAACCAAAACTCTTATTGTAAAGTATTTAACAGGCAATAGCACTGGTTCTTCAGCACAGTTCAAACCCGGCGAGATTCTAAACGCCAACAATGGTCTTCATGCCAACACATACACCCTAGCCAATTCTGTTGGCACTGGTGCATCCTTCAGTGTTGGTGAGGGTGTTATTTTTGCCAAAGATCATTTCATTCGAGTTGACAAACAGACGCTTACACTAAACGCATATACATCTAATACATCTTGGCGTGTTGGGTTCGTGATTAATGAAAGCATCGTCGGTTCAGACACAGATTCGACACTACTTGACCCAGCTCAAGGAAGCTACAACTTCAATGCTCCCGGAGCAAATAGGCTTAAGCTGAATGCTGTTCTATCCAAGGTACCAGTATCGGCTGTATCTCAGAACAACTTTGTTCAGCTTGCAGAAATCAAGAATGGTACAGTACAACAGCTCGCCGATCTCCCACAGTATTCTCAAATTCGTGATTATGTTGCACGTAGAACGCATGATGAAAGTGGCGATTATATCGTTAAGGGTTACGGAATTCGCCTTCGTGAACACCTTGATGATGGTACAAACTTCGGTGTGTTCACATCTGGTAATGGTGGGGATTCTAACAAATCGGTTGCTGCTGTAGAACCCGGATCAGCATATGTTCAGGGTTATGATGTCAAGAAGCTGGTGACCACAAATTTGACAGTGGACAAGGGAACTGATTTCGAATCAACGGAAACTACAGTACCTACAAACTACGGCAATTATGTCACAGTAAAACAGGTTGTTGGTAACTGGGACATTATGAGCCACGAACGTGTCTCTCTACGTAATAATAATACAAATGCAGTATCTAACGCGCAATATAGCACAAGTAGTGGTGCTGGAGCAGAAATCGGTACCGCACGTGTAAGAGCACTCACATATTCTTCTGGAACTCCCGGAACACCAGATGCAGAATACAAGATGTACTTGTATGACATCAAGATGACTGCTAACACATTCTCTAATGTTCGTGGCGTTTACTTAAACAATACAAGTATTGCAGACGCACATGCTGATATTATTCTAACAAGTAGTAACGCTGTTCTTTCGGAGACATCGTTCAATACTTCAGTATTCAGTATCCCAACAAGTAGTATCAAAACTATCAGAAACACGAATGGTGCTGTTGATACAGACTTCAGATTCCTAAAACGATATGACGTTACCATTGCAACAGACGGAACATTTACCGTGGCAACTGGTGCGGCTGATGAGCAGTATCCATATTCAGTGGGTGCGCTGAACTCAACTCAGAAACGTGCTGGTTTTTATGTGACTCTAAACGGGACTGCTAACACAGCAGCTCTAACGGGAACAGTGACTGCATCATCTGGATCAAACACTGTATCTGGTTCTGGAACTGCATTTAATACAGAAGTCAATGCCGGTGATATCATCAACATTGGTAACACTGGTTCCTACATTGTATCATCCGTTGGTGGCGCAACATCACTGAATCTTCTTAACAACGCATCTTCTTCTGTAACTGGAGCAGCATTCCACAAAGAATTCAAGACTGGTCAGGTCATTGATATGTCTGGTGTCGGTGGAGATGCTGCATCGAGAACAGTTAGTCTTGCATCCACGACAAGTGCCAATTTCGATATTCAAGAAACTCTAAGCGCAACAGTGAGTGCTTCGGTTACTGCTGAGGTTTCCAAGGTGAATGGTCAGGAAATTTCAAAAGCTTTGAGATCAGGCCGATACGTTCAAATTCGTATTTCTGATAACTCAGGGGGAACATCTGGTCCTTGGAACCTTGGACTATCGGACATTCTCTCAGTGTCTGAGGTGCGTAGAAAGACTGGTAACACGGTATTCAGTACAGCATCTGAAGGCGCTGATGTCACAGCAAACTTCTCTCTAGACACAGGGCAAAGAGATAACTTCTACGATCATGGTAAGCTAAAGCTTAAGAGTAGCGCAACACTATCTCCTGCAAATGGTGACGTATATCTTGTTAAACTGAATTACTTCACTCATGACACATCACAGGGTATTGGTTATTTCAGTTTGGATTCGTACCCAATTGATGATAGCAATTCGGCTAACACCACTGCTATTACAACACAAGAGATACCAATTTTCACATCTCCTGTCACTGGTAGCAGCATCGACCTTCGCAACTCAATCGATATTAGACCACGTATTACTGATGTTGCGACAAACACAACAACGGTTGGATCAGCCTCAGTAAATCCAGCAACATCTACAACTATTGTTGCGGGTGCTACTGGACTACATTTCTCACCACCAAATAAAGACTTCGATTTCGAGTATGATTATTATCTAAGACGTATTGACTATGTTGCTCTTGATGCTTCAGGTTCCCTTCGTATCATTAAGGGTAAGCCGGGAACATACCCATATCCACCTGCACCACCAAGTGATGCTATGCTTTTGGGTCGTATCAATGTGGTCCCATATCCATCGCTATCGTTCGATGTAGCAAAGACATTCTCCCGTAGAGATTTGTCAAGTGTGGTTGTCCCAATTCGTCAAACCAGATTCACTATGCGTGACATTGGGGTTCTTAAGGATCGTCTTGACAGACTTGAGTATTACACATCCTTGTCAATGCTAGAATCAGATACAAGAAATCTGACAATTTCAGATACAAGTGGTAATGACCGTTTCAAGAATGGTATTCTTGTAGACAACTTCACAGGTCATAATATTGGTAACGTATATAACCCTGATTATTCTGTATCTATTGATCAAGAGACAGGCGAAGTTAGACCTTCATTCAAACTTGATAACGTTGACTTGGTTTATTACTCGGCTAATAGTGCTGGTGTTCAGAAAACTGGTGATCTTGTAACACTACCTTATACCAATGAACTTATGATTGAGCAGAAGTACGCCACAACTACTCGTTTGGTATCTGGTGTTTCTTATCAGCAATCTGGTTTCATGGAGCTTACTCCTGATACAGACACATGGACTGACACAGTGACCTCACCCGATCTTCTAGTGAACTTTAACAACACATCGGATAACTGGGAAACCCTTGCTAATGCATGGGGAACATCTTGGAACGATTGGCAGACTGTGTGGCAGGGTGTCGATGTACAAACATCCTCAAATATCAATAATAATTATTGGTTCGATACAATTTCAACTCGTAAGCCAGAAGGCGGTGGGTTCAATACGTATAACAAGGTTACACAGAATCAGACTGTGACAACCACAAACCAACAGATTAGGGATGGTCTAAGAGCATCGGTTTCATATCCACCTGATACGAAGACAACTGATTTCGGTACACGTGTTGTGAATGTGAACATTGTTCCTTTCATGCGTTCTCGTGTCATCAATTTCTCTGCACGTGGTCTTAGAGCTAATACAAATGTTTATCCATTCTTTGATCGTGTAGCGGTATCTTCTTATGTGAGCCCTGCAAACTCATCCTTCGCTAATACCGCTAATGAGGGCGCTACACTTAAGACTGATACGAACGGCAACGTTTACGGACATTTCCGTATCCCCAATGACACGTCTTTGAGGTTCCCAACAGGAACACGCATTTTCCGTATTTCGGATAGCAGCTCAAACTCCAACGATTTGGGTAATGTGACAACTTCAGCACAAGCAACATATACAGCTCAGGGCGTTAACCAAACACAGGTTAACACAATTGTTTCTACAAGAGAACCAAAACTATCCTTCGATACAGTAGAAGAAGAAAGAACAACAGTAGATAGTCAGTCTTCTTCTTCAACATCTTTGAGATATACCGGTAACCTTAATTATGAATAGGAAGATTAAATAGTATGGCTGGACCAATAGCACAAACATTTTTGGTAAACGACATTGCAGCAAACGCAACAAACACTCCCGGTGTTTTTGTGACTAAGGTTGATTTGTTTTTTGCACAAAAGGATGACACTGATCCAATTCAAGTTGAGATTAGAGAAGTCGATCCGACATCAAATCAGCTACTCAATACGGTAGTACCATTTTCACAGACTGTTGTGGAATCAGCAGATGTTAGCATATCAGCCGATGGGGCGACCGAAACAACAGTGACATTCCCCTCTCCCGTATATCTTCTTAACGGTTCCACATATGCGCTTGTTGTTAAAGCTCTTCGTGGAAGTCCGAACTATGAATTGTGGGTTGCTCAGCTTGGTGCTGAGGATAGAGTTTCTGGAAACCGTGTGGCAACACAAGCATATACAGGTGTGCTCTTTGCTTCATCTACGGATAAGTCTTGGTACGCAATTGAAAATGAAGATTTGAAATTCAGAATGTATGTTGCCAGTTTCACTACTGGATCGTCGGGTACTATCATTCTTAAAAATGAAGATAGAGAGTATTTTGACATTGCTAATGTGAGTGCAGACTTTACGACAACTGGTGAATATGTTCACGGCCCATTGTCTGTTGTTCTCACATCAAGCCCCACAGTCAATGCTGCTGGTTATGTGGTCGGTAGTGCTTCTGGAGCTAATGGCAATGTGACATCTGTATCATCAAATACGGTAGTGCTCAACAATTCATACCCTCTTCAGGTGTCAACAGGCAAATTTACTGCTGGTGAGACATTAACATTCTTCCATGCCAATGGTTTGACAACTGGTGTGAGTGGTGTTGTTCATAGCCAATCTTCCCCAAATGGTAGACTATCTTTTTATGATAATTCGACTGCATCAAACACATTTATGCATCTTGCCAACACCTCTGGGTCTTTCACTGCAAACACACAAGTTCAGGGGCAGATTAACGGGTACACAGCTCGTATTCTAACACTCCGAAACCTTGATATGGATACATTCAACATCCACACAGGACGTTTGGAGCTTGCAAACACAGTAACATCTGTCTCTGGTAAATTTGCAACATCTACTTCAGCTCGTGATGCTACGTTTGTATCTGTTGAAGATAATAACAACACAGAATTCACTGCACAGCGTTTTCTTCTTGGTAATTCTAATGAAGTTAGTGGTTTAAGTGGTGAAAGCTCTGTTGAGATTAAGTACACAATTTCTTCTACAAGTAAAAGGCATTCCCCTGCAATTGATGTTCGTAAGTCAAGCATTATCGCAGTAGACAACCTGATCAACAACGACACGACAGGTGAAGACGGTACCAGTGGCGGTAATGCTCTTGCTAGATATATCACACGTACAGTGACACTTGCAGACGGACAAGATGCAGAAGACCTTAAGATTTATCTGACTGCATACAAGCCAGCAGATGCTGGAATTTCTGTATACTATAAGATTCTAAATGCTGATGATAGCGATGCAATTGACGATGTTTCTTGGGTGGAAATGACACAACAAACAAACGCATCATTCGTATCTGATACTGAGGATCGTGGGACATTCCTTGAATATGAATATCAAATGCCTACAGCAAAGCTAACTGGAAGCTCTGGTGAAGTTCAGTACACCAACAGTGAGAATGTCACCTTTACTGGATACAAATATTTCGCATTGAAGATCGTCCTGACAACAAGTTTCACTTCAAATCCACCAAGGGTGCGTGATCTAAGAGTGGTTGCACTTCAGATTTAATGGATACTATACCAGTAAAGGACGAACCTGCACTTGTTAGAGAAAAGAACAGTCAAGCTATTCTAAATACTGATAATAGTGCACTAAAAGCGTATAGAAAACGACGCGATAAGGTAAAACAACTTGAAACTGATATAAATATCATGAAAGAAGAATTATCAGAAATTAAACAATTACTTAAAGCATTGGTACAATAATGGCCGCATTATTCGCAAACGTAGAGACTACAGATACCATTAACACGTGGAAGAATCGTGATAATGCCGTGGCGCATCGTGTTAGTCTTTGGGCTAACACTGTTGGGGCAAACGCATCATTCAACACGCTGACCGTAAATGGCGATAGCACACACGGTGGTGATGTGTTATCGGACAGTGACAGCACAAATAGCCTTGGTGCAACTGGTGCTCGCTGGGATAATACGTGGACGGACAATATCAATGGCGTAACATCTCCTACGGCACAATACACTACCGATTCGGAATCAAAGTTATCCGGCATAGAAACCGCTGCAGATGTGACCGATGCAACAAATGTGTTAGCTGCGTTGGATGGTGCAGAAGTCGTTGCAGCAGGTTTCACTGGGACACTGGATGGCATTCTAGGTGGAGGCACACCGGCAGCAGGTACGTTTACGACTGTCACAACCAGCGGCAATATCATAACACCCGATACAACCACTGCCGGATTGGTAAACGCTTCTGGCGACAGCTTCCTCTATGTTGATGAGAATTCAGGCGGTCACTGGTACGCCAAGAGCGCCACTGGCACTATGTTATTCGACGCCAATAGCTTCAGTTTCCGCACTGCGGCGGGTACGGCCTTCTTCGACGGGAGTTCAACGGGGGTTCAGGTTAGCAACGCCGCTGGTCCGGCAATGATGAATGAAGCCGCTACCAGCACGAACCCAACACTAAT
>Ga0222634_1000585_pt1 | contig 15943 bp, 12 predicted proteins | sample AntAcemetageno50_FD_179807 | JGI IMG/M metagenome (GOLD analysis project Ga0222634, IMG submission 179807) | Saline water microbial communities from Ace Lake, Antarctica - #50 | ecosystem: Environmental > Aquatic > Non-marine Saline and Alkaline > Saline | place: Antarctica: Ace Lake | collected...
AGTATTGTCGTCTAACCTTGTCTCTCAGCGCTACCAGTGGCGGATTAGCTCCAGCGTCTCCGCTACGCGCTCAGTGTCAGCCTCGTTCTTTTGCCCTACACGGGAGCAGTCGACGATGAGCTGCATGAGGTCATCAACGGCATCAGCACGAGCTGCGGCAGCACCCGTAGAACAAGCAACGACAAGAACACGAGAATCAGCGGCATTACGAGCAGCATTGGCAGCGGCACCAGCAGCAACGGTAGCACGAACAGCATCACGAAGACCAGCGGCACGACGAGCAGAAACGGCAGCACGAGCAGCACCCGCAGCAGTACGAGCAGCACGAGCAGACTCTTTGTTGGTGACTGGCTGTAAATCTCGCAGAGCTTGCGCCTCATCGGTCATGCCAACAGCATCCAGCGCTTTCGGCGCGAACACGCGGACGGCACGATCAGCACACAGGAAGGCGCGCTCTTGCTCAGCCCCCGGCGAGGGGTCGGCGCCTACGGGCAGAAACAGGACAGGTCCGATCACTCGCCCACGCTCCGCGTCTGAGGGCAGCATGTTGTTTAGCTTGATGCACAGCCGTCTAATCACAGGTGGCACACAAGAAGGGTGGTCTGACCAAGTCTCATTAGCATAGACGCTCACGGCGGCCATCCAAGAGCCAGGGGCCTCTCTATTGCCGACTCCACTAGATAATTTCATTGTTCTTCTCCTTCAGTAAGCGTTATGACACTGGGCTAGAGTAGCCGCTTTTAAAGTCAATTGTTGGGGGTTGCTATACACACATAGTACACCGTCAGCGCGACGATGCAAGTGAATAGCAAAAGAGAATCGCATTTTCACTTGCGCTTGCTATTCAGCCAACAGCACACCGCGTGCCACTTGCGACCGGACCGCAAACAAAGCGCCTACCTAAATTCGGCAACGTACGGCGCCCTACGACCCCACACAAGGCAAGCGTAATTCCGCACACTGGTAACCTTGGATCAAGCGGTAACAATGTTTCCCGCCAAGTGTAAACGGTTACCACTTCCCAACGTTTCCCGCCAATCTCAAGCTTGGGATTGCGTCACGTCAACACCATAAATTAGCGAGAATACGAGCCGCCATCCGAAGCTCTACGACTGGTTTACGACTGGTTTACGATATGACAACGCAAGCGATCCAACCACAACGCCAGAGCGGTCGCTAACGATAAGGCGTTATCAATAGCAGAAAGTGAGGCGATGGAGGATGCTGCGATTGAGCGGGGGGATATTGCGCCATCCGCTACCGCAGCCGCCGGCAAACCGCTTGTAAACCGCTTGTAGACCGCTTCCCACGGGTGGCGTAGACATGGCGCGGAATGCCGTTAGGTGTGCATAATAAGCATTGTGGTGGCGGGAAAAGCGCTCAAGAATAAGGGTCCGGCGCCGGTAAGGGGGTGGGGGTAGGGGGGTATGAATATACCCATACACTACATGGGACTCCAGTATCCCAGTGCGCCCTGTCCCGTCTTAAATTTATATTTTGTAGTATTGTCCCGTCTTAAATTTTATATTTTGTATTATTGTGTTCTTATGGCGTTGCGGCTGTCGGATGCTCTTGTCAAGTATGAAATCTCTCGATGTGTAACGAAAGATTACACTTTTGCTGTGTGTGCATGTGTAACGAAACGTTACTGTGTATGCGGAGGCCTATGTTATGCATACGCTCGAAGCGCCTTTCGAGGTGACAGAGCCAGCGCTGAAGTACCTGTACGAGACCGGCGTGTTCATCGTGCCGAAGTCTGGTGGTGGTGCTCTTCGTTTTGAGCCTACGAAGATCCAGCGTGACATCTTTAGGGCTATCGAGGAAGACTACAGGCTTGGCCGTCCGATCCGCCATATCTATCTCAAAGCGCGTCAGCAGGGCGTGAGTAGTGGTGTTGCTGCATGGTCTTATGCCCGTGCGCGAGTGAAGAGCAATCTGAGTGTGCAGGTTCTGGCACATGAGACTGACACGGTAGAGGACCTTTGGGACCAGAAGTATATGGTGTTTGCCTCGCATGATCCGGCGAATCCGGAAGCGGGTGACGGTGATGCGACTTGTGCTGGCGGCAAGTTCCTGACGTTGGCTTCGACTCGGCACATGAAGTTCAAGGACACACAGTCGAAGATATTGGCGGCGTTTGCGGGCAAGAACAAGGGCCGTGGCGGCACCAAGCACATCCTGCATATCTCGGAGTTCCCCTTTATCCCGAATATTGACCAGTTCTGGGAGGCGATTCGGCCGACGGTGCTGGATCACGCTGACACGGCGATCTTCATTGAGTCCACGGGCTCGATGCCCAAGGACTTGTTCCAGAGCATGTGGCTTGGCGGCGTTGAGCACGAGCAGCAGCATGGTGAGCATGGTGAATGGCGAAGCTTCTTCTGGCCATGGACGGACTCTGAGGACTATTGCCTAGAGCTGACTGAGGCGCAGGCGACCGCCATTGAGGACGAGCTTGACGAATACGAAGTGTGGATGCTTGAGCGCGGCAATGAGGAATCGTGGGTCGCGAAGCACATTCCTGTGACCTTGGCGCATGTTGCCTGGCGTCGGAAGATGATGCAGAGCTTCCGTGGCAGGGGCGGCGTGGCGAGTTTCCAGCGCGCTTACCCATTCACGCCTGAAGAGGCCTTTGGCGCCCAGCGTGTCTCTATCTTTGATAACGCTACGTTGTCCTGGTATCGCGGTTCGATGAAGAGCTCTCCGATTTCCGTATTCAATATCGGCGTGACGCGAGAGCGCCGTCCATTCATCACACAGGATACTGATGGCGCGACGCATGTTTGGACGCCGCCAAGCCCTCGTCGCAGCTATTTGGTGGCGGCTGATGCGGCGTCGGAGCATGACGACTTTCGGAATTACTCTGAGTCTGGCGCGGTGGTGCTTGAGCTTGAGACCGGCGAAGTGGCGGCCACCTATACCAAGAAGTGCAATGCGGAGCTTTTCGCGGAGTCGCTCTACGGTCTGGGCGCTCACTACAACAATGCGTTGATGGTGGTGGAAGCGAAGGCCCAAGGCATGACGGTGATTTCGCACCTTGCCCACATTTTAAGCTACCCCAACATGTACCGGCGGCTTGGTGCCCCTGACTCACGGGGCAATTTCCTGTCCGCCAACAAGCTTGGCGTTGACACCAACGTCAAGAGCCGTGCGCTCTTTGTTGACGGCTTAGAGCGCTTGGTGAACGAGCGCAAGCTGGGCATCCATTGCGAGCGGCTGCTTGATCAGATGAGTTCGTTCTGCCAGCTCGAAACAGGCAAGAAGCGCGGCGTGAACGCCAGAGACGATCTGGTGATTGCCTTGGCGATTGGTGCCTATGTGGCTCGCCGTGACCAAGAGTGGGCGATGAAGCAGGGTGTGGAATTCGACTCCCGCGCTCACACCATGTCCCGTCGCAAAGCCGTGCGCTTTCGCAGTCCTTTGGTTGAAGATGATGATGATGAGGCGTCGCAATCGAGCGGCACTTCGCCACTGATGCGGATGCTGAAGAAGGGGGCTGCATAGCCATGGAGCAAACGGCACCAAAGGCGACAGCGCCCGATAGCAAGCGTAAGCAGAAGTTTGCAGACCTCTCGAAGCTCTGGGAACCGCGCTTGAAGCAGGCCAAGGCGATTCGCGCTACTGCGATCAAGCATGGCGACCGGATCGAGGACATGCTGCGCGGCAAGGTCGGGGAGGCCGCCAAAGCTGAGGCGGAAAAGATGGGGATGTCAGACTTCTACGTCCAGCACCCCAAGATGAGTTCGTTTCTCTACTCGCTGATTCCCACGACGATTGCGCGTGACGCTCGCCAAATGGTAGCGGTGTCGGACCCCGAATCAGAGTTTGACGTTGGCTTTGCGGAAGTCGGCACAACGCTTTTGGAGCGAATCAAGCGGAATAGTCGCCGCTTCCGGCAGGTGCAGTACGCGGTGTGGCAGGCCTATATCTATGGCACCGGCGCCCTCAAGACCTGTGTTGATCGCCACACGCGGGAGCCAATCACCCGCTGGCTTGACGTAAGAGACCTGCTCCTTGATCCTTCCGCCACCTCTGCGCCAGGCAGCGGAAAATGGGTTGGGGAGCAGGTCACCTATACGATCAAGGAGGCCCGTAAGCTTTTTGCGGATGATACCTTGGAGGCGAACGCGGGGGAGTCGACGCGCTCCAGTAGCCGCAGCTCAGAGGACGAAGGCTTTGATCCCGACCACATGCTCTCAAAGCCGGACGCTGACGCGGAAGGTTCGGAGCAGCAGTCAAAGACGATGTTTCGTTGTATCGCGGTCTACGAGACCGGCGCTCGACCACACGACGAAGACAAGCCCCTGTTGGACCGCTTTGAGGACTACAAGGATGAGGAGCAGCACGGCTTTGAGGGCCGTGACCGGATCCTCTACTTCAACGACAAGAACCACAATCTGATTGGCGTCGACCAGTGGCCATGGGTGCTGGAGCGCCACGAGCACCCGATCACGATGGTGCGACCGATGTTTGACACCAAGAACCCGTGGTCCTATGCGGCGATGGCTCCACTGGAGCATATTCAGCAGGCCATGAGCCTCGCCATGAGCTTCAACTACCGCCGCATGATCGCGGTGGCGTCGGACATCCTCCTGCTTGACAAGGACAAGTGCGTCGACCCTGAAGTGGTCGATAAAGCACTGAAAAACCGCGAAGACATGGTGGTGATTCTGGCAAAAGGCGTCGCGAATCTCGATGAGGTTTTCAAGCGTGCCACGATTGGTGGCCTCGACCCTGCCTCCGACCAAATACTCGATCGCATGACTACGATTTTCGACGAAGCCAGCAATTATCGCGGGCTGATGGGCAGCGATGTTGGCTCGTCCCCGACTGCTACCGGCGCCGAAGCCTCTCAGCAACGTGTGCAGACCAGCGTAGCAGTGCTCTCACAAGCGGTAGACGAAGCGCAGCGTGATTGTTCGGTGAAAGAGCTGCAAATGGCGCTGTCACGGATGACTGGCGAGGACGTTGCCAAGGTCGTGGGCTCCAGGATTGGCCCAAGGCGACCGGACGGCAGCTTCCCCTTTTGGCCCCAACAGCCCTCAGCGGCCGAGATTCGCCGTGTTGACGTTTCGGTCGAGCCGGGAAGTTCAAGCTTTGCCAACAAGGCAGAGCAGAGCCGCTTCGCCTTGGAGCTATCAGACCGACTCACGCAGGCCATTGCCGCAATTGTCGGCTCTCCGACCCCGATGGAAGCGTGGATGATTCGCTCGATGATGGAGCCGATCCGGATGGCTGCTCGCAATGACCTGCCGGACTTCTTGGAGATCATCCCACAAGAGGATGAGATCTTGGAGTACATCCAACGCACGAAAGAAGAGGCGCAGCAGGCCCAAGCGATGCAGCAAAATCAGGCTGAGCAGCAGATGTCCGCACAGCTCGACCCCAACATGATCCAAAATGTAGCCTAATGGCGGTGGTCTTGGCCTCAGATTGCACAAAAACCCCGCTTTTCTGCTCAGTATCGCCGAAAGTGTAATGTTTCGTTACTTTTTCTATTGCGGACACTGGCATTCCGGTGCAAGAATGGGGCGTGGAGAGCGAACGTGCCGAACTACGACTATCAGTGCCCCGAGTGCAGCGAAGAGTTTGAAGACTTCCGCACTATCGCTAAGCGCCACCGGGCTGAGTGCCCGCAGTGTGGATCGAAGCGGGCGAAGCTGGTAATCAAGACGATCGCACGCCCGATTGTGACGCCGGAGGTGTTCTTTACGCACATGGACCGTCGCAGCAAGAAAGGCCCGCGCAAGGGCATGCATCTCCCCGCGAATCACCGCGAGCGGCTCGGGGTGATTAAGAAGCGAATTGATCACGAGAACGCCAAGCTCGAAGAGTCTGGCAGCGCAAAGCGCTACGAACTGGAGTATTAGCATGCCCCGCAAAAGCACGCCTAAGATTGAGTCTGTCCCGACGCGCTTGCTAGAGCTGGCGCGGCAGAATTTCTTGCGTGTTGAGGATTTCGGCTTCTCCGCTATAGACGAGCTACGCGCCACAGCGGGCTGGCTGCGCTCCCTCGCTAACGAAGATGCCGTCGCTGACTTTGACACTGTTGCTCGTGAGTGCGCGCATGCGGCGCGGAACGATTCTGACGTTTTCAAGTTTATGTTCCGCGAAATGATGCTTCGTGACGTGACCACGGATAGCAGGGGACGCCGTCGTTGCTTGTGGGTGCCACTGAACAGCAAACACGAGGCAGAGCCCGTGCGATCCAGCGGCGGTGAAGACGCGCCTGTCGCTGACGGACACCCTGACGACTTCTTGCGCCTTCTGGATGACATGGAGTGCTGGTTGTACATCATGGAGCATGCCGTGTTTTTCGATGAGCGGCTGGTTCCTGGCTTTGGCAAGGTTCGCACAGCCCATGATGAGCGGAATGCCATCGAGTCCAGTCCAGCGGTGATCAGCCATCGCAATTGGGCGAGAAACACCCTTGGCCGTAGCCGCAAAGAGACGCATTACATTCCGCCGGTGGGTGTCAAAGAGAACCCTGAGCCCGGCGATGCAGGCTGGCGTCCGGTGACGCGGGAAGATCTGCTGGAGCCCTCGACGAATTCCCCGAACACGGACCAGCGAGAAGTGCTGGGGCAGCTCTATTTGGACCTTTTCAGTCGCAAGCCGGCCAAAAATACCAAGACCGACGCCATGATTAACCGGATTGCTGAAAAGCTCAATATCTAAGCGCGCCCAATAGGTGGCAGCGAGAGCACGTTTTCAACACGATTCAGGACGCCCAACCATGACAACTGACGTCGACAACCAAGAGCTAAGCGACACCTCCACCGAGGCGAGCGACTTCGATATTGACGACATCATGGCGGACGAATCGGAGCTTGGTGCCGACTCTGAAGCGCCGGACGCTGAAGACCCCGAGTCTGCGGAAGACCCTGACGCTGAAATTGAGCCCGAGGCTGGCAGAGACGGTGCGGACCAAGACCCGCTCCAAGCGCTGACGGCTCGCCTTGACGCCGCTGAAAAGCGCGCTGAAACCGCTGAGAAAGCCACCCGAGAGATTCAGGAATCCCTGACTGGCAAACAAGACGATGAGCAGCCCCCCCAAAGCGCTGCCGAAGCCAATCAGCAGTACCGGCAGCAGCTTCGTGATTCGGTCAAGGAGGCTGGCTTTGCGATAGACGATGAAAAGCTGTACTCCGCAGAGAGGTTGCAGCGCACGATTTCCCGCGCCATGTTTGGCGGCAACGACCCCGAGCAGGTTGTTGCCGCCGTCGGCGACTTGATGAGCGAGGTCAAGCAGCTGAAATCCCAGCTTGGTGCATACGAGAACCAAGGCGTGGTGTCAAACGCCACCGCTGAGCTCAAAGTCGAGTACGGCGAGGACTGGAAGCACGTTCAACAACACGGCAAGGCTGTGGTAGAGGAGTTCAAAGCCTCTGGCATGCCCTTCGACGCTTCAAATCGAGCGGCGTACACGATGCTGGTCAAGCGTGCTATCGACAAAGGACGGTTGGCGGAATACGAAGCCAGCAAAGCGGCGGTCGCCAGTAGCGACGCCAAGAAGAGACAGATTCAATCAAAGGTGGAAGGTGCAGCTCCATCACAACAGGCCAGGACCGAGAACGATCCATCGGACGACCCGATTATGGACTTCATCGAATCCTACTAGTGTGAGGAATAGCTATGCCAGGTACCACCCCATCCAGTGCGGAGCACAGCGCGCTCTTCACGCCCCAGCAATTTGACCGTCTGCAAGAGAAGGCGGACTCTAAGCTGATCCGCACATGGCGGAGCAAGGACCGCTTGACGGATATGATCATGTCCATCAAGGATGCTGACGGCAAGCTGATGAACGTCGAGTACAACTGCAAGGGCAATGAGCACGTCTGGGACTTTGAGACTGAAGAGGATACACAAGAGCTTCTGAACTGGGGCCACCTTACCGAGATTCAGGTCTCTGAGCATGCCCAGCGCGTCCGCATGTCAGAAGAGTACGATTATGTGTACCACGCCATCCCGATCACCGAGGTGATGCGCGATCAGGCGGACGCCAAGGACAAGGCTGCTATTATTCGCAACTACATCGACGAGCTGAAGACCTCGGCCAACGGCCACTTCTCGAAGAAGCTGAACAGCCGCTTGGCCAGTGGTACTGGCGTTCTCTCGAGCGTCGATGGTCGCCGCAATCGTCAACTGACGGGCTACCAAACAGCCTTGCAGGACACGCCTAGCGGCACGATCTATGGGATCGCTCGCTCGAACAACACCTTCGTGCAGAACCAAACGCTGGCGGGGAACGGGGGCAGCGGTTCGAGCTTTGCCACGGACGCGATTGAGCGCAATCAGGTGATGATTGACTTGACCACCGTCGACTATGACGGCGAAGAGCATCAAGCCAATCTGGGCCTGGCCGGTAAGCAGACGCTGCGAATCCTGAAGCAGGCATACCAAGCCAAGATTGACATCCAGGTCACGATGGTCGACAAGACATCGGGCATGGTTGGCGACTTTGGTACTAAGGCAGTGGTGTTCGAGGGCATTCCCTTCATCCGCGATTCGGAGATATCCTCGTCTAACAACCGCCTCTACTACTTCGACACCCGCACATGGCACTTGAAGTCCAAGTACCCCAAGCTCTTCCAGCTAGAGCCACCACGGACGCTGGAAGCCATGGTTGGCAAGGACCAAGTGTCCTGCTGGAAGGCCAAGCTGGCGATGATCTGTAAGTTCCTGCCGACCAACGGCGTGATGACCAACACCTTCTAAGCCAGCAGGCTCTTTGGGTCTGAGATTGAACGACAACGCGGCTGTAGGCGCACAGCCAGAGAACACAGGAGCCCTATCATGGGACTTTCACGAGCAATGCTAGTGCGCAAGACCATCCTCAAGGGCACTGGCGATAGCCAGAAGCGCTTCTTCTCGATCGGTGAGCGCTTCAAGATCAAGGACACGGACTGTGTCGTTGAATACGTCCAGTACGACTTGTCGGGGGCGGTATCCGCTAGCCCTGGCAACGCGGGCGGAGATGTCCGCGACAGCGTCGTGGGCACGGCGGCTGCGGTCGCGGCACTGGATATGCAGGACGTAGCGAACAACAAGGGCGCGGTGACGGCGGACCACAGCCGGAGCTCGATTAACGTCGGCAAGGGCATGTTCTTGAACAGCCTTGGTCCCGCCACGCCGTTTGGATTCATGCTTGTTGGTGGCTCGGTTGAAAAGCTGAACGACGCTTTGGGGACGGCAATCTGGCCGACGTGTGCGACATCGCATCCCGCCGGTGCGATTCTTACCTTCACGGCGGACAAGACCTTTGGATCCGTGGCCTCGGGCTACGTTGGTCGAGCTGGTCTGGCACGAGTCACTCGCCCTAACGCCGCCGCTCTCAACCGCGGAGCAACTTTCGGGAAGGAAGTCGGCTAAACGTGACGAAGGTTACGCTAGAGGTGGGAAGCATCAGGGGCGTCGCCAGGGTTTACGACCATGGCGGCGCTCTTCTGCTTCCAGACTGGTCCTTGGGTCAAGAGCTTGAGCTTGATCCCGCGACTTGGGGTGCGCTGATGCCGCAACCGAGCAGCTACGACGTGCTGCTTGTTCGCGAGTGTTACTCGCTGCTGCACGCGCAGTACTTGAACGCGAAGAGCAATCTGCGTGCGCACAAGGGGGCTTTCAGCGGCACGGTGGCCCTGGTGTCCTCTGGACCATCGGCAGCAGACGTGAACGCCAAGCTGGCCCCTTACCGTGATCAGATCAAGGTGGCGACCTGCAACCTCGCTAGCACCTTCGTGGATGACCCTGACTTTTGGTTTTGCGTCGAGCGTCTTGGGCCAGCGGAGAATCCCGAGCGCTGGTATGAGCACCTTGACACCCAACGGACCATGGGGGTGTTCCACCCCAATGTGATGGGAGACGCGGGGGAGCACTGGGCGGGTGAGAACTGCGGCTACTACATGCTCAATGACACCGTTGCTCCAGAGGCGTTCTCGGAGGCTCCGCTTTTGAGCGGGGCGCTGCACGTTGGGGTGACGGCATTGCACATTCTTGCCTACTTGGGCTTTGATCGCATTCTGCTTTTCGGCTCAGACTTTAGCGCGGCAGCCCCACGGGCCTGCATGCCCGACGACGTGGGCGCCATGGTTTCGGTCTTTGAGCAGATGGAGTCCGACACGCCGGAGATGGCTGAGAGCTTGCGGGACGCCATTAACGCGGCGAAGGGGCTGGCTGGTCGCACTGAGCGCCGGTCTGCCACCTTCTATGCCAACGGCATGGGCACGGGCGAGAGCTACATCAATGGCCACTGCTCCTATCTGGGAGAGGGCATTGGCGGCGAAGAGGTGTTGGCGACGGCCTATCAGATGCGCCACATGCTGGCCATGAAGGTGCAGGCGCAGATTGCGGAAGACACGGGCGTGAGGGTCTACAACTGCGGCGGCGGCGGCTTGCTCGATCTTGATAACCAGCACATTGGTGAATGCCGCAACCATTCGATTCAAGAGGTACTGGGCGCGTCTGCGCTGACAAAGGTGGCATAGCATGTCCGTAAGCACGACCGAAATGCTGCAAATCCTCGCTGATGAGCTTGGCGCGGGCTTTAAGAGCGCGGATGAGCGCACCAAGCGCAGGGCGATTGAGTCCGGCATCACGATGGTTGCCAACCTGTACCAGTGGGACCACTCCATTGTTGAAGAGCAGTTTGTCAGCACGGCAGACAAGGTGGCGGGTACCGTTGCTATCGAAGCTGGCGAGCCCGGCGTGACTGGAACCAGCACCGCCTTTTCCCCGACTGACGTTGGCAAGTTCATCCAGTTCAACGACTCCGACGAAACCTATGTGATTGCCAGCTACTCCAGCCCCACGGCCATCCAGCTAACGATCGCCTACTCTAATCCCGACAATACTCCGCAGACGGCGGCGACTTATCGCATTTTCACTACGGACTATGCGCTTGCGAGTCAGGTTCGTGATGTTTTCGAGGTGTCGGACAACTCCCAGAACCGCATGCTGATGCAGATGGACCGAAGTGAAATGCGCACTCTGTGGCAGCGCTGTCCGCAGTACGGCAATCCGACACACTATGCGCTGCTGTCTGACGGGGCTGGTGACTTTTCGCTGCGACTTTGGCCCGGTCCCGATGAGGCCTATCCCTTCACGGCGCTCTATCGACGTGATCCGGCCGCAGTACCGGCGTCGGGCGCTGGCAACGATGGCAATGCTCTTGATTGGCCAGACAGTGCGAGCATGGACCAGCTACTTATTTCCGCGTGCCGATTAGAGGGCGCGGCGGCGTTGGCTCCGAGCAAGCTCTCGATTGCAAACGCTCGTTTCAACGCGAAGCTTGATCAGGCGAAGCGCTTGCAAGCTGAGCGCTCTCCGCCGCTCCGCGTAGGCAGCGGCAGTGCTCACGGTGGCGCAATTGGTCGGTACCGCAAAATCAAGTTCAATGGTCAGAGGAGTCTCTAGTGGTCTACGAAGAGTATGAAGGTACTCCAGCCCCTATCACCTTTGACCGAGTTGGCGCGGGCGTTGATACATCTGCCTTTAGTCGTGATATGCAAGCGTCACAGCGACGCCATGATGCACGGACTTCCGGCGACGCCTACGAGGGCGGGATTCAGGCCCCTGGGGCTTTCAACAATCGTGGCCAAAACGGGATCGCCAGAGCGCCGAACTTTGGTCAGACGCCTGGCATCATTGTTCCGCCAAGGGTTGGGAACAACTTTCTGGGAATCAATACGCGGGTCTCTCCGCCCCGTTTGGCACCAACACAGTCGCCTTTCTGCCAGAACATGGACAGCATTGACACGCCCGGCTCGTTGCGTTCGCGCAAAGGCTTTGCCAAAGGCTCGGTGCATGCTTCGAATACCGATGGCGTGCAGACCTTGGACCTGCTCTTTGACGATTCGAATGGTGATCCGGTTGCGCTGATGGTTAGCAACACCGGCAGCAATCCGGCATTTGAGGTATCGGCCCTGACGGTGCCAGTACCTCAGTCGCTGCCTTTGCAGTCGGCGCCGAAACCGCTGGGGCTCGCGGGGACGGCTGGGACTATCGGTGTCAGCATCAATGCGCTTACCACCAAATACGCGGTGCAGAACGTGCGCATGGGCTACAGCACTGGGAATTACCCCCTGACTCCGGTAGCGGATAGCGATCGTGAGGGCATTGCCTTCACGGATTTCCCGTGGTATGGGGATGTGAATCTAAGCGTGACGCTTGGTGGGCTTACTGCTGGCACCTACTTCGTCGCTCTTTGGCTTGAGGGCGTCGCAGAGCGCTCACCGCCCTTTCTCGGAAAGGTTGTGGTGAGCTAATGGCCAGTGGATCAGACAAGCAAAGCGTGGCGCGCCTGCGCAACGTGACCGGGGCTTTGCCATCACGCAAAGCCTACTGGAAGGGTGCTAGTAATACCCTCCATAGCGGTGCGCTGGGTATCGCTGCGGTCTCGATTGCCCCTACGGCGGCTGCGGCCAGCGTGGGCGGGGTGTCAGGCACCGTCAACTACTTTGAGACCCTCTATGACGAGCTGCATGACAGCGAGGGCAACCCTAATCCGGTTGGCACGCAGATTACCGTAGCCAGCAAGCGGGTGTTGGTGACGCTGAACGCGATTGCCGATGCTCGTCCTACACGTCGGCGGATTTATCGCACCGTCGATGGCGGCATTGTCCCTTTGCGGATTGGCTCCGTGGCGGTGAGCGTTGGCACCTATTATGACAGTGCTACGGACGCATCTATCTCGGCGAACCCTGCGCTGGAGACGGACAACGATGCTCCGCTCGCTGACCTGCGGGGGCTGCACGGCCATGCGGCTCGTGCGTTTGCGGTCAAGGGGAGCAACCTCTATGGCTCCAAGGCGTCGAACCTCGATCAATGGCCTGCGCTGAACGTGCTGGCCGTCAAGCGTGACGATGGCTACGACATCAAGGCGGTGGTCTCAGGCGGCTCTGATCTCGTGATCTTCAAGGAGCGCGGGATATTCGTCATGCGCTACGACATTGATCCCTTTGACGTGTCAGATTCAACGGTGCAGCAGCTAATTCGCTCCCGTGGCGCGCTGAATGAGTTTTGCGTCGTCGACGCCAACGGGGCGCTCTACGCCATGGATGAGGACGGCATCTATGCCTACACCGTCGGCGGCCGCGCAATCGCGTTGGACACCGACATTCTGAGCTTCATGCGGCTTCGGGATATGCGCTTCAAGGACTGGTTCTTTGGCTGTGCGACTCGGGATCGGGTGTACTTCTTCTTTGCCATGGTTGGCGATGAGCTGGCAAGCAATGCCCCTGCGTGCCATTGGGCGCTGGCGCTCGACTTGACCGATGCGGGCGATGGCCGTCCGGTCTGGTGGCTCTATCACTTTGACCATCCAATTCGCCATGCCAGCACCTTCCGTGACGGCAAGCTGTGGGCCCAAGACGCCTACGGAACAAATCTCTGCATGGACTACATGGATTCGGATGGCGTGCCTCTGAATCTCACCTCGGAGTTCACTGCGACAGTGGTGGCAACGGTATCCACGAAGACACGCATTTCTGTGGCAAGTGCGGATGGCGTGTTCACTTCGTCGAAATGGTCCAGCTATGACGTGACCCGCCTCTATTGCCGTTGGGAGGACGCTTCCGGCGCTTTGAGCAAGGCTTACCGCATTGCAGCAGTAGGCACCTCGGGCTCGAACACCTACATCGACCTAAGTCAGATCGTATCACCGGCGCCAGTGGCTGGGGACACCATCTATATCGGCGGCATCTTTGCGGAGTACCAGACGCCAGTAATGGACATGGGCGATGCGTTCACGCGCAAGCAGGCCCAAACAGCGTTAGTAAGCATTGAGCCGACCCCGACCCCAGCGAACGCTCGCTTGAGCGTCTCGCGGGACCGCATTGGCACGAGCTACAACGCCTCGACCGAAGCTGCGCGCACAAGCTTCGAGACCACCTCTGGGCAGCCTCATGTGACGCTCAAGCCACAGTCGGGTAGCAAAGCCGCCATGCCTGGCGTGATGCGCGTACCGATAGGCATAGAGGGCTTCAACGTGATGCAGTTCATCGTCAGCGTCAGGGGCGGGAACAAGCCTTTGCGCTTCAATGAGCTGCGCCTGGACCCCAAGACGCTGACAGCGATTGAAGGGGAGTAGGGGTGGCAGAAGCGAGCGAGAGAGCCTCTGGTGGTCGTCGTCCTGCCCCAAACTGGGTGGGCGTACCGCCGGAGCTGCGTCTACGCTTGGAGCCGATCCACCGAGCTTTCTTCAATTCAAGCTGGCTGCAAAGCGGTCTCAACGCCGATCTACTCGACGGCTACGACGCGGACCAGCTCGCCAAGCTGGCGGAGGACAACGTCTTCACAGGCCGCCAGTGCCTTGACGGGCGGGTCACGCTCGCCCCGCATGGCGATCAGCACGCCATGGTTATCCGAGCAGCGCAAGCTGTGCCCTCATCCAGCAGCAGCCCCCCATTGGCTAACTGCCCTGCAAAACAGACCGGTGAACAGTCCGCTGACCTCGAACCGATCTACGACGCCGATGGCGATGTGGTTGGCGGTATTGACAAGGATGGCTTGTTCTACCAGACGACCGACCCCACCTACGACAACCAGCTTGCGCGAAAGCTGTACGTTGACGATTTGCTGGATGCGCTGATCGCCGATCTTGGTGCGTTGGCCTATCTGGACACCGTAGCTACTGCCCAGATCGACAACGACGCTGTTACCTACGCCAAGCTCCAGAACGTCACCACGGCGCGCATACTGGGGCGCGTGACGGCTGGTAGCGGCGACGCGGAGGAGCTGACTGCGGCACAGGTGCTCACGCTGCTCAGTGTTTACACGCAAGCACAGGTGGACACGACCATCTCCGCCCTCGACCACGGCAACCTGAATGGCTTGGCTGACGACGATCACACGCACTATCACACCGACGCTCGCGCCTTAACGTGGCTGGGGACGCGCTCCACCACCGACTTGGCTGAAGGCACAAACCTCTACTTCACCAACGCTCGCGCCGATGGCCGGATAGCGGCGGCAGTCTTGAGCGCTCTTTCCGATGTAACGCTCGCAGCCATCGCCACCGGTGAAATCCTGAAGTGGTCAGGCACGGCATGGATCAATCAGACGCTCGCTGAGGCTGGGATTGCTGCTACGTCGCACGCTCACGCGGCATCTGACACCACATCGGGTGAGTTCGCCGATGCTCGGATCAGCGAAAGCAGCGTCACACAGCACCAAACGGCGCTCTCGATCACCGAGTCACAGATCAGCGACCTACAGACCTATGCGCTGGCGTCTGCAATAGCCAACGCCGCTAATTGGGATACTGCCTACGGTTGGGGTGACCACGCTAGCCTTTACGGCACGGCGGCTGCGGTAGCGCTGAATACTGCGAAGGTGAGCTTCGATGGGGCGTCGAGTACGAAGCTCGCAGGCATCGCCACCGACGCGAACCTCTACGTTCTGCCCTTCACCGACAACAGCACTAATTGGAACAGCGCACACGGTTGGGGTGACCACGCTGGTGCGGGATACCTCGCATCTGTTGCCCTTAACGGCGTTAGCGACGTAGCCATTAGCTCACCGGCATCTGGGCAGTATCTCTGCTACAACGGCTCTGGCTGGGTCAATGGGGCGGTGGCGCAGTCGCATGTGACGGGACTTGTCGCGGCTCTCGCCGCCAAGGCCGCTGCGTCTCACACACACGTCATTGCGAATATCACTGACTTCACCGACAACAGCACTAATTGGAACACTGCCTACGGTTGGGGGGATCACGCTAGCGGGGGCTACTGGGACGGCGCGAACTTCTACGAGCTGGATGATGTTTCGCTATCCGGCGATACCGATACGCTGGCAAACGGCACTTTCCTAACTGTGCAAGGCAGCGTCCTCGTTGACCGCACGCCGACCCAGGCCCGCTCTGACATGGGCCTTGGTGACGCTGCGACCAAGAACGTTGGCACGACTGCTGGCACGGTTTCCGCTGGGGATCACACTCACGCTGGCTACG
>Ga0222634_1000594_pt1 | contig 15648 bp, 12 predicted proteins | sample AntAcemetageno50_FD_179807 | JGI IMG/M metagenome (GOLD analysis project Ga0222634, IMG submission 179807) | Saline water microbial communities from Ace Lake, Antarctica - #50 | ecosystem: Environmental > Aquatic > Non-marine Saline and Alkaline > Saline | place: Antarctica: Ace Lake | collected...
AGAGGAGGGTCTGCCCGACATGGTATTTTGTGCAAATCAAAGTTTACCCTATTCTGACGGAAATACTCAAAAAGTGATAATGAGCCGAATGTTTGCGGATCAACGCAAACCGGAAGTCGCCATAATCGAGCAGTGGTTTAAAAAACAGGATTATGAAATCCATCATTTAAATTCTGACAAAACAGAGGCTTTTGAAGGTATGGGTGATGCACTATGGCATCCGAAGAAAAAATTGCTTTGGGGAGGATATGGATTCCGGACATCCCCTGAAGCATATAGTGAAATATCAGACCTATTGAATGTGCCGGTGATCCTGCTGGAGTTAGTTGACGAGCGTTTTTATCATCTGGATACGTGTATGTGTATGCTGAGAAGTGATACCGTGATGATCTATCCGGATGCATTTTCAGAGGTAAGTTTGGAGTTGATCTATAAAATGTTTGATCGTGTGATTGAAACGAGCAGTTATGAGGCGGAGAAATTTTTCGCGGTGAATGCTGTCTGTCCGGATGGCAAAAATGTAATGATTCAACAGGGTTGCACGGATGTGAATAAAAAATTGAGAGATGCAGGGTTTTCAATCCATGAATACAGCACTTATCAGTTCCTGAAGAGTGGTGGCAGTGTATTTTGCATGAAATTGCTCTACTGGTAGTCAGGAAAATTTTTTTTCATCCTTTGCATTTATATCTTGACCGCTGACCTTTGGTTTCACTCACTGTTCAACATTTAAAACTATGTCCAATAAGATCTCTCTTATTCTCACCATTGGAGTGCTTGTCCTTCTCATTTATCTCTATTCAATCCCCATCAGTTCTCTTCCGCCTATCGGAGCTTTTTTCCATCCAAATCAAGGATTTTGGGCGAATGCAGAAACCGTAAATAAAGAGGGTGATCTCAATCTATCGTTAGATGGCCTGACAGAGCCGGTGGATATTTTATTTGATGAAAGGGGTGTCCCACACATCTTTGCTCAAAATGATCACGATCTCTATTTCACCCAGGGATATATCACAGCCAGAGACCGGCTGTTCCAGATGGAGGTGCAAATTCGTGCTGCCGGCGGGACACTTTCAGAATGGTTGGGAAGCCGCACCGTAGAGTATGATATCCATCAGAGACGGCTCGGAATGATGTTTGGGACGGAACGTGCAATGGAGGGGATTTTAGAAAATGAGGCGATTTATAACTCCATCAAAGCCTATTCTGCCGGAGTTAATGCCTATATCTCTACTTTAGATTACAAAAATTATCCGTTAGAGTATAAGATTCTAAATGTGAAGCCTGCTGAGTGGGTACCGATTAATTCAGCGCTTTTGCTTAAGTACATGACACAAATGCTGGCCGGTAGATCGGATGATATTCGAACCAGCAACACGATTGCCCACTTTGGGGAGGGGTTTGTTGATCGTTTTTTAAGTACATCGGCATCGTTTGTGGACCCTATTATTCCACCCGATACTGAATGGCCGTTTGAAACGGAGCTACCTGAGAAGCCGGATGAACTTTATCAACCTTCGTTTACATCTGACATTGACCGGTGGCAGCCAGATCCGCATAATGGAAGTAATAATTGGGTCGTATCCGGCGAAAAAACAGCCGGGGGTTATCCGATTCTATCCAATGATATGCATCTGAATATGTCCGTGCCATCCATCTGGTATGAAATTCAGCTCCGAACACCCGATACTAATGTCTATGGAGTGAGTCTTCAAGGAACACCTACAGTCATCGTAGGTTTTAATGAGCAGATTGCATGGGGGGCTACCAATACCGGCGCCGATGTGATGGACTGGTACGAAATCACATTCCAAGACGAAGAAAAGAGTCACTATCTCTACGACGGAGAGTGGCTTCCGGTAGAAGAACGGGTGGAGACCATTCATGTGAAAGGCATGGATTCAATTACGGAAATGATACGGTTTACACATCACGGTCCAATCTATACCACAGAAGATAATGAAAGCGGCTCAAAGGAATATCGAAAAGATTTAGCCTTACGTTGGATTGCACATGAGCCATCCAACGAACTGCTTACTTTTTATAAATTGAATAGGGCTGAAAATCATGATGATTTTAGGGCAGCTTTTGAAACCTATCTGGCACCGGCTCAAAATATGAACTTCGCGGACACTTCAGGTAACATCGCGATACAGACCGGCGGACGCTTTCCGGTTAAATGGCAATATCAGGGCCGAACGGTAGGGGATGGATCAGATCCACAATATGATTGGAACGGATATATCCCGTATGAACAAAATCCATATGCTCTGAATCCCAAAAGAGGATTTCTGAGTGCGGCAAATCAAGACCCGACAGATCAAACCTATCCATACTATCTGGGTGATGAATTTGCTCCTTATGAACGAGGTAGACGAATCAACGATTTACTAATAGATATGGATGAGATCACTGTTGAGGATTTCAATGGAATGCTGATGGATAACTTCAGTTATCATGCATACACGCTCTTACCCATTTTCCTCGAGAGAATTGACAGGAGAGATCTCAACGAGACCGAGAACCAATGGTTAATTCAACTTGAGAAGTGGAATTATGAAAATCGTGGGGATCAGATTGAACCCTCTTTATTTTATAGTTGGGGCATTGAAATGAATCGTGCCATATGGGATAATAAATATGATACCAAATATCCGATGAGACGACCCTACCGCGACCGCACAGCGGAATTAATCATCAACGAGCCTGATTCACCTCTATTTGACAATATTGAAAGTGAGCAAGTAGAAACCCTAAACGATCTGATTTCAGCTTCATTTAGTAGCGCGATTGAAACTCTTGAGTTTAGATTTGGTGCAGATAAGGAATTTTGGAAGTGGGGGTTTGTCAATAACACAAATCTGGGACATGTGGGGCAGATTCCGGGTTTGGGGGTTAGAGATCTTTTTACGGATGGGGGTGCGGAATCAATCAATGCAATCCGGGGGAGCCATGGTCCATCCTGGCGAATGATTGTAGAGTTGGACCCGGAAGGGGTTAGGGGTTATGGGGTATTTCCTGGAGGACAAAGCGGCAATCCGGGGTCCAAATCCTATACAGAATTTGTTGAAACATGGCGCACCGGGGGACTTTTTGAACTATTATTTCTTAAAGACATACCGGAAAACAGAGATGCATTTCCACTCACGATTCGAATAAATTAATTTATTGGTGCAACTTGTTTTCAGAGGACATTGTGATCAAAGTAGGTGTCATTTCCGAACTTAACATGTTATTTCTTTGTTAAAACATCAGGATGGGAAAATGAGCACAGATCAAAAAGGTATGAATCAATCGGGATATCTAAAACCACCTCATTATAAAAATAGTGCCGGCGATGAGCGAACCGTGGGTTACGAGTTTGAATTTACCGGCATTGAGATTGCTGAAGTCGCACGGCTGGTTAAAGATCTATATAGCGGTAACATAGAGAAGATATCTACTTACGAAATCGAAGTTCAGAATACCGAATTTGGCACATTCAAGATGGAGCTGGATGCGCAGTTGTTACGGGATAAGAAGTATGAAAAACTTCTGAAAACAATGGGTATCGATGTGGATGATATCAAGGATAAAGATGGAAAAGAAGAAAAACTGATGGAGATGGCAGCCACAATTGTGCCCTATGAGATTGTGACTCCACCGATACCCATTTCTAAAATGGATGTTATAGATCGGTTGGTTGAAAAACTCAAAGAGAAAAAAGTAAAAGGTACGGGTAGCTCTATTTTATATGCCTTTGGAATGCATATCAATCCGGAAGTCCCCAGTTCTGATATTGTGAGTATCTTAAATCATTTAAAGGCATATGTACTGATGGATCCATGGATTCGCAATCAATCGGATATAAATATGAGCCGTCGTATAACACCATTTATCGATCCTTATTCAGAGGATTATATTCGATACATCCTGAATCCAACCTATTCTCCGGATATAAAGACGTTGATCAAAGACTATTTTGAGCATGATAACTCCCGAAACAGAGCCCTCGATCTATTGCCACTTTTTATGCATCTCGACGAGAAGTCGACTTCATCGATGATTGATGAGGAGTTGACATCAGCTCGCCCCACATATCACTATAGACTTCCCAACTGTTCATTTGAGAAAAAAGAGTGGACACCGGCACTGGAATGGAACCGTTGGGTAGAGGTGGAGCGACTGGCAAATGATGAGGGTCAACTGAATCAGTTATCTCTTGATTGGCTCAAATTGTCGAGGGATACAATGATTGGATTTGATTCAAAATGGGTTAAAAAAATAGATGACCGGGTGAAAAATAATGGGTAAAAAACGACCGTTGGTTGGCGTGACGGGTCCGGATGAGGGGGGAGGTGCAGCGTGGTTTTTTACGGCTATATCCGTTCTCTTGGCAGGTGGAACCCCGAAACGAATTACTCCGGGACGCCCGGCCGATGCGGAGCAGTTGGATGCACTGATTCTAGGGGGTGGTGCGGATGTAGAGCCTGAAAATTATGGTCAGGAGCGCTTAGAGAAGGCGGTTCTGGACAAAGATAAACGATCTGTTTTTGAATGGATTCTTTCTATCATTCTATTCCCGATCTATTGGGTGATTCGCTATTTTTTGAACACCAAGAGTGCTCCCATCGACACGTCAAGAGATAAACTGGAATTGACACTGCTTCACGATACATTACGTGACGGAAAACCCGTTTTGGGTATCTGCAGGGGGATGCAGTTGATGAATGTTCACTTTAAAGGGTCACTGCATCAGGATATCAGTGGTTTTTATGTAGAACAGCCGCAAGTGGCTTCTATTTTTCCCAAAAAGAGAGTGGAGATTGAAGCCGGTTCAAAAATTGCTTCTATTCTGAATACAAACCGCTGCAATGTAAATGCACTTCACAATCAGGCGATAGATAAGCCGGGGAATGGAATCCGAATCGTTGCCAAAGAAGTAGGTACCGGTATTGTTCAGTCGATTGAACATGAAAATCATCCATTCGCAATCGGAGTTCAATGGCATCCGGAGTATCTGATTCAGATTTCAAGGCAGCGGAATCTCTTTCGTGAGTTGGTAGAATGTTCGAAGAGTTTCGATCACGAATAGCCTAATATCCGGAAAAGGTGTTGCCAATTGTAACCTGAATCCTCTCATTTCTATCAGCTTTCCTGGTAATGATAGAAATTCTGTCAAATTTCGGCTTTAGTATAAAAGGAATTTTTGTTTTAAATTTCATTAAATCGACCAATAAAAACACATAGAGCCATGCCAAAATTTATAATAGAAAGAGATGTACCTGGTGTTCACCAGTTAGAAAATCGCGATCGAAAAGCAACAGCATTACAATCGGTACGTGCTTTAAAAGAGATAGGGACTGATATCCAATGGGTGCATTCATATATCAGTGAAAATAAAACTCACTGTGTGTATCTAGCGGATAATGAAGAACTGATCCGTTTACATGCTAAAAAAAGCGGGTTTCCGGCCAATAAAATCACAGAAGTAAAATGGATTTTGGAGCCTGTAGATGCAGAATGAGTTGGAATGTTAATCATTTAGATCTTTTGAGTGTTTCCATCGCTTCGAAATAACGCTCCTGTCTGATCTGCAGTAGTCCGATATTATTGAGTTGAATTCCAACCTCCGAATGTTTTTCACCAAGCTGATCTATTTACATCTTAAGTGACTCCTGATAAGATTCAACAGCAGCCTCAAGATCTCCAGTTCTTGACTTCAGGATTCCAAGTGTATTGATCGTTTGAGATATATTCGGGTGTACAGGATTAAGAACGGAACGCTGTAAGGACAGTGCTTTTACAAGATATCATGAAGATTCACCTCATTGGCACCAACTCTATCTCCGAGAGTCACTTTCTGTAGATCTCCACCTCGTTTTTGAGCTTTCTGTTTCACGGCATAATCAACAAGGATATTAAGCATAACCTGCGAGGCAATACCAAAAAAATTTTATATATATAAACTTAATATGATTTGAATGAATGTCATCCAAAATAACAATTCAACTATTTTAAATAAAATAAAAACAATTCATTGGAGGTAATGAAATGGGATATCAAAAATCGTTATTCATAATTATATTTAACACTCTGGTAGTTTTCTTGACAATTGGAGAGTTGAATGCGCAGCATATGCATGATGACCATGTACCGCCTGAAGGTGCATCCATCGGAGAAGTTCATTTTAATGTTTCCTGTGATGAAGCTGTAAAAGTGGATTTTGATTATGCATTGGGATTGATGCATCATATGATGTATGCTTCTTCGAGAGATACATTTGAAAAGATGATCGATACGGACCCGGAATGTGCGATGGGATATTGGGGAGTGGCTACCACGCTTTTTCAGCCTCTTTGGGGAACCCGCCCGAGTGAGGAGGATCTTCAATATGGATGGCAGAATATCAACAAAGCACTTGAGTTTGTCGAAACGGATAGAGAAAAGCTTTTGGTTAAGTCCACAGAACAATTTTTCCGTAATCCCGAATCGACTGATTTTCGGTCCCGAATATTGCGCTGGATTGATGGGGTTGAGGAAGCGTATACAGCATTCCCTAACGATCATGACATTGCAGCACTATACAGTCTAACCAGATTAACGGCTGCTCAATTCGCTGAACATCCGGCACCACTGTTAGACGAGGCTGAGCATATATTGCGTGAAATATTTAATGAAAATGCACTGCATCCCGGTGCCATTCATTATACAATTCATGCAACTGATGCCGATGGACGTGCTGAAAATGCGTTGGACATGGTGGAAGCTTATGGCAATATTGCACCCGAAGTTCCGCATGCACTGCATATGCCATCACACATCTATGTTCGTTTGGGCGATTGGCCTGACGTGATTGAATGGAATATAGAGTCGGCTAATGCGGCACTGAAATACCCTGTAAATGGAGCCGAATCACATCATTATGTTCATGCTATAGATTATCTGGTCTACGCATATCTTCAGCGGGGTGAAGATGAGAATGCAGAATCAGTCTATCAGGAAGCGTTAAATAAGGAGCGGTACCAGGCATCATTTGTCAGTGCTTTTCATTTTGCATCTATTCCAGCCCGGTTGTCTGTTGAGCAGAAAGATTGGGAACGTGCCACAAACTTGGTACCTCGCACTCCGGATTATCTCCCCTGGGATGCTGCACCCTGGGCCGAGGGATTGACGTGGTTTGCCCGCGGACTCGGTTTTGTTCATACCGGTGATATCATGAGTGCAAAAAAAGCTGAAGAACGTTTGGTTGAACTTCGCAACGTTGCAAAAGAGAGGGGTGATGATGGTATGGCAATTTATATTGAAACAGATCGGCTCGTACTTTCCGGGTGGATTGCGCTTGCTGAGGGTGAACATGATGAAGCTATAGAATTAACCCGATCAGCAGCAGAGATGGAGGCCTCCATTCAGAAGCACCCGGTAACACCCGGCGCTCTGCAACCCCCTAATGAAGCACTTGGGGATATACTATTAGAATTGAACCGACCGGCAGAGGCACTTACGGCCTATGAAGCTTCCGATGCGATTTGGCCGGGTAGACTGAATACGCTGATGGGAGCAGCGGTAGCAGCCAGATTGACCGGAGAGGATCATAAAGCGAGAAAATATGTAGCAAGACTATTGAGCAGTGGGAGTATTGCCTTTGATATTGAACCGCTTCTAACGACTCATGATCACGATGAATAGAATAATATGAATCGAAAATCGTCTATTAAATAATAGATTTGAGTAAGTATGATCATACAAAAAGGGTCAGTATAACTTAGAATTGTAAATGTAATTTCAATCTCCGTTGAGATGTTTGCTAAACTCAGCGGCGCTTTTGGTATTCAGCACCCTGCCCGGTTCAAACTTCGCTTTTTGAGCGATCATCACGCCATATCGGATATCATCAATACCCTCAATGGTATGTGCATCGGGGTTAATAGAAGTGAGTAACCCGGCATCCTTTGCCTTATTACCGTAACGCCAGTCGAGATCGAGTCTCCACGGACTGGCGTTGATTTCAATCGCCACACCTTGTTCAGCAGCCCATTCGATCATCTGATTGAGCTCAATATTACTGCCGTCCCGCTTTAGGAGCAGGCGTCCGGTCGGGTGACCCAACATCGTTGTGAATGGATTATCAATTGCTTTTTTGAACCGATCCATCATCTTATCGTGTGGCATTTCAAGAGCACTGTGCACACTCGCGATCACAAAGTCGAATCCTTCCAAGATCTTATCAGGATAGTCGAGCGAACCGTCGCCCAGGATATCTGATTCCATTCCTTTAAAAATGACAAAATCTTTTCCTGCAAATTGGAATGATTCATTCAGTTCATCAATTTCATCCCATTGACGTTTGACATCATCGATGGAGAGTCCGCCCGCATACGCTGCGGTTTTGGAGTGGTCGGAGATCCCTAGATATTTATAACCTCGCTCCAAACACGCTTCTGCCATCGCTTTGATACTCTGTTTCCCATCGCTCCAGGTACTGTGAGCGTGAATGACGCCTTTGATATCGTCTTCTGAAACCAGTTCCATGCTTTCATGTTCGGTGTAGTATTCAAACTCACCCCGGTCTTCACGGTGGGCCGGTGGCACAAAATGAAGATCCAATTTTTGGTAGATATCCGTTTCGGATGTTGTGGTTACGGGCTGATCAAAATCGGTCTCTTTATCAGCATTCAGTTTAAAAAGGCCATACTCATTGAGAGCCATCCCACGTTCACGGGCTTTTTGGCGCATCACGATATTGTGCTCCTTGCTACCTGTGAAGTACATCAGTGCCGCGGGATATTCATTCGGTTTGACGATCCGCAGATCCACCTGTCGGCCGTTTTCGGTCCGAACAGAACTTTTGGTATCGCCGCGACCGAGAATTTCGACCACCAGATCGTGTCCGGTAAAAGCGTCGAAGATTGCGGACGCATCTGTGGGATCGGCTGCTGCGATGATGTCGATATCGCCGATGGTTTCACGATAGCGTCGTAAGGAGCCGGCGATGTCACACTTCTGCACACCTTTTAGGTTTTTGACAAACTCAAAAACAGGCTCTGCTATTTCCAGAGCCTGATCGAGGCGTGCGCGTTCACCGAACTGTTCCAGGTATTCGATCGATTTGATGATTTTGTCGGCTGATTTTCGTCCGAGCCCCGGCAGATCAGCCACGGCGCCACTCAGGCATGCCTCCTTCAGTTCGGTGATTTCCGTGATGCCCAGCTCCTTGTGGATTTTGGCGATATTTTTGGGTCCGAGTCCGGAGATGTTGAGCCACTCCATCAACCCTTTTGGCACTTTCTCCTTGAGAGCTTCCAGTACCGGCATGGTTCCCGTTTTTTGAAACGCTTTGATATCTTCGGCAATCGACTTGCCGATTCCTTTGATATCGGTCAGTGTATCCTCTTCGATATGTTTGGTGATCTCTTCATTGAGTCCTTCAATGGTTTGTGCGGCCCGATCAAAAGCGATAGCGCGGAACCGGTTCTCGCCGGCGAGCTGCATAAGTTGGTAGACTTCACGTAATTTTTCGGCGACATCCTGATTGGTCATAAATCGTCATGTTCGGTTATTCTAAAATAAAAAGTTAAGCACTACAGAGTCAGTAATTGAGGTAATATATTCAGAAAAGAGGAAGAATTGAACCTTTGCAATGGGAGGGTGTAGGCAGGAATCAGTTATTCACTTCATATAAGGGGATTGGGGATATGTTTGATCGAGTAAATTTATAAAAACGACTTTTAATTTAGTTATCAAAACTCCTATCTTTCTTTTCTATAAAAAATCAGCCCTGGTGGCGGAATTGGTAGACGCGCACGCTTGAGGGGCGTGTGACCTAACGGTCGTGATGGTTCGACTCCATTCCAGGGCACTTGAAGCCTTGTAAGTCATTGACTTGCAAGGCTTTTTTTGATACGGAAGATATGATATGGCAGTAGGGTAAAGTCCGGAAAATCACTCTAACTCCAAGATGCGACTCAACCGGATAGGTTTACAGTTTAGGGTATTGACATACTTTTCGCACCGTCGCAAGACCCCCAAACCGTTTTACATCATTCTGAAACAACAACTTCAGCAGTAGTTTTAAAATGATTAAAGAAGTCCGGAATTACGGTTAGCGGATAGCTGGAATTTGTGTTGATGAGAATGCAGATTCCTACCCCATCTTCAGGAGAAAAAGCAATTTCACTGCGGAATCCATTTACATATCCTCCGTGGTATACAATTTTCTGGCCATGATTATCAAGCACTCTCCATCCCATACCGTAATGTGATTGGTTCACTCCATCCCAGTGCCTGCTGAACCGCCGGTTATGGATGGTAGCAAACGGCTCATAAATTTCTGTAAGCGTCTCTTCGGAAATGACATCAGGGTAATGCCCTGTTAATAACAGCAGCCATTTTCCCATATCTGATACAGATGCATTCATACCACCGGAAGAAACCGCATTGTAATATTTTCCGGATATTGGAACCGGAACGCGTCCCCGCGCACGTGATGCAAAAAGATGCGGCGATGCTCTATTATCAGAGTTAAATATGCCGTCATAATTTGTTGAGGAGTGATCCATCTCTAACGGTTTTAAAAGCTTTTCATACAGCAGTATGTTAAAGTCGGTGTTGGTCTGGGTTTCCAGAACTTTTTCCATCATTGAATATGCCGCATTCTGATATGAAAACTGAGTACCCACACTTGACACCAGCGGAACGGATGCTAATCGGGGGATGATCAGGTCCATAGAGAGACCATCTTCTACCAAATTCGTGTACGCATGGCGTGGCAACCCGGTTGTATGAGTAAGCAAATGCCTGATCTGAACCAGGTTGGTTTGTTCCGGATCGTTCAGCCTGAATTCATTCAAATAATGGGTTACGGGTTGATCCCAACTTACGACCCCTTCTTCTGACATCACTCCTGCCAGAATGGAGGTAAAACCTTTAGACAGGCTACCGAGCCTGAAAACTGTATGTTCATCCACTTTGTCAGATTTCCCTCTCTCTTTAACACCAAATCCTTTTTGAAACAGAACCCGACCGTCTTTTACGATGACAACCGCTCCTCCGGGGATCTCTTCTTCGATAAACCCTTCCTCAAATGTTTTTTCAAATTCTTCAAGGTACATCGATAGGGATTGATCCATCACCCACTCTTCAGGTTCAGGCTTGTAAACGTCCGGCTCCGGTTTGACATCCGGTTTGACATTGGTAAAGGCCAGGTATGACCCAATAATAGTGACCAGTAAAAGTGATGCAGATATTTTTCGAATCACGGAGTATCGCTGTGTGGCTTAAGATGGGGATTCTGTTTCTGATATCATTATCTCAAGGATACAAAAGAACTGGCTTTGATACACATATAAATTCAGCATAAAAAATCTGAATACAGCCGCTATCATCTTCACCCGACCTGGTGAACTGGACTAAATCCACCATAATGATCGGGTGGTAAGTATTGAAAAACTTGAATTCGACAGCGACGGAAAAATCAAACCGGTAGAGATCAGTTTTGATGGTGTGCCGGAAAAGACTCTTGGTGGTTAAAAAAATATGGCTCAATGACTTGTTATATGGCAAGTTGATTATTCAGAATTATTTTGTTTATTGAATATTATTGAACTGTCAATCTTAATCCCACAATAATGGATAAATACAAAGTTGAAATAAAATGGGCATTTATATTTATCGGAATGATGCTTACATGGATGGTACTGGAACGTCTGTCGGGACTCCATAGCACCCATATTGATAAGCATGCCATATTTACTAATTTTATTGCCATTCCGGCTATAGCCATCTATGTATTGGCACTTCTCGATAAGCGGAAAACAGATTATGGCGGATTCATGACATACAAACAAGGTTTTATGGCCGGACTCATTATCACAGTGATTGTAACCATTTTTAGCCCGCTGATTCAGATTCTGATCTCAACTGTGATCTCTCCCGAATATTTTGCAAACGTTATTGAGTATGTCGTTCAGGAAGGTAAAATGACGCAACAGGAGGCCGAGGACTATTTTAACCTTCAAAGCTATCTGGTTCAGGTATTGATCGGAACACCGTTTATGGGGCTGATTACTACGGCAATTGTTGCAATTTTCACAAAAAAGAGTAAACATTAGTGAGTCAATAGAAGCAAGTTAAATTAACAATATACTTATCAAAATAAATGGAGGATGTATGGAGAATTCAGTTGGGTGGTTTGAAATTTATGTGGATGAAATGGATCGTGCGAAGAAATTCTACGAATCTGTGTTTAAAGTACAACTTGAAAAGTTAAACTCACCGGAGATCACAATGTGGGCTTTTCCTTCGGATATGGAAATGTATGGATCCGGAGGGGCGTTGGTAAAAGCGGATGGGTTTCCTGCCGGGAAAAATAGTGTAATTCTATACTTCCAATGCAAAGACTGTGCTGTTGAGTCCGGGCGAGTTGCATCAAGTGGAGGAGTGGTTCACAAAGAAAAGTTCTCAATAGGAGAATATGGGAATATTTCTTTGGTATCAGATACGGAAGGCAATATGATAGGGCTACACTCAAAGGAATAAGAAACCTGCTGAAAAATTAGCCGAATCAACAATCCACCCCAAAAATTATTGATACATAACATTTATAGTATTACTATTGTTTAAAAATGTAACAATAGAGTCAATGTTGTTCTAATCTGATTTGAATAACATAAATAATTTTAATACGGTGACTGAGGTGAAATCAAACAAAATCATAAAAAAACTATTCCTGTTCGCAGGTTTTTTCGGGTTAATGGCTGCATCAGCGTTTGCTCAATTTCAGCAAAATCCGATTGTTTCGCCGGAACTGCATGAGAATGGATCCGTTACATTCCGGATTATGGCACCAGCAGCCGATTCGGTAAAAATAAGCGGGAATTGGATGCAGGGTTGGGGATCTGCAGTGCATCTCAGCAAAAATGACGATGGTTTATGGGAAACAACTTTTGAAGATTTAACACCCGATTATTACAACTACACCTTTAATGTAAATGGTGTCCGAACCATTGATCCGTCAAATCCCTGGGTCATACGTGATGTCAGAAATGTGTTCAGTGCATTTATCCTGCCGGGTGAAGAGAGTGAATTTGTTCAACTCAGTGAAGGGGAAAATGGAACAGTTCATGAAGTCTGGTACCCATCACCGACTCTTGATATGGAGCAGCGACGAATGAGAGTGTATCTGCCGCCAAACTATAATGAAAGTGACGAATCTTACCCTGTTCTATATCTGCTGCACGGTGGTGGTGGCGATGAAAATGCCTGGACTGAACTTGGATTGGCTAATCGAATTATGGATAATCTGATTCATTCCGGTGAAGCTGAACCCATGATTGTGGTTATGACAAACGGAAACCCAAACCAGGAGTCGACATGGCATGTAGCTCCGGGACATGATCCGGTACATGAATCTGATTCACAAAACCCAATGGCAACCGAGCGCTTTGAGGATAGCCTTGTTGCCGATGTCATTCCATTCATTGAATCCAACTATCGTGCTAAAACCGAGAAAGAAAACCGTGCAGTTACCGGACTCTCTATGGGTGGATGGCAAACTCAGAAATTGTCTCTTAAACATCCTGATGTATTTGATTATTTCGGGGTGATGAGTATGGGGATTATTCGTGAAAGCCAATTTGCAATGAATGCTCAGACTCACCTGGAACTCACCAATCAAAAAATTGATGCTCTCAAAGAGAGTGGTTATAAACTTTACTGGATAGCCTGTGGTACGGATGATTTTCTGTTTGATAGTGTAAACTACATGAGAGAAGTGCTGGACGGTCATGATTTTGATTACGTCTATCGGGAAACAGGCGGTGGACATACCTGGGACAGATGGAGGTTATATTTGTCGGAATTTGCTCCGATGATTTTTCAGTAATTTCAAGTCAGATGCCGGCCGGGCTATTTTCCCGGAAGTCGTTCTTTTAAGTATAAAAGTTCCGTAAGAAATTCCCGGTGCTCGCCTAATGTGAGTCCTAAAATTTTCTGTAAAGTACAGTGGAAATCCCATATAAGCCGGATCGCATGGTCCGGTACTTTTTTTTTCAAGTAATAAAATCATAACTTTATCCTGAAAATATGTTTCAAGTAGTGGAAGAAGATTATGAAAATAAAGAATATAGTTGCTTGGTTTTTAAGCTGTATTACAGTTAGTTTCATGATCAGTTCCTGCGATAATTCACTGGATCCATTGGATCGCGATACCGGTGTATTCGCCATTTACGGCTTCTTCGATCTCAATGAAGAGGAGCTTTCCGGATACGTGACCTGAATACACCCTTCACATTGGAAGCAACAAAGAACTTAGATGCCGAAGTCACACTTCTCATAACCAAGTGATGTTAATATCACGTGTAGTCAATCCTGATCTGCGATGTGGCCAAGCCCTTCAAAACGGTAACATATATCTGAGCTACATTCACTATAGCTCCGGTTTCCATGAACAAATTGAAAATGATCCATTTGATAATTTGCAAAGCACCCAGCGTTTCGGTGCCCTCTATTATGACACCCTCGCTGTTCCGGTCGATACCTCACCGATTTGCCCGCAGGATTGTTAAAAAAACTATTAGAATGCATAATTCAACAAAAAACATTTGTCAATTTTTATTAACAGCTTGTATCTGGGCAGTGAAGAGTGTTTTATTGATCATTCTGTTTTTATCTGCGGGCATCTCTACAGCATCTGCCCAGCAGAGCGGCATATTGCGGGTTGTAGCGCTATCCGAAAGTGATGGAAATCCACTCGCCGGCGCCAATGTTCTGATCTACGAACCGGGAGCACGCGAACAAAACGAAGAGCCAAATCTTTACTGTGTAACCGATCGCAATGGGTTTTGTGAAATTCGAAATGTACAAGCAGAAGCCACTTTTGAACTGGTGATTACATTTATCGGCCATCGCCCCTATATGGTTTCACTTCATTCCGAAGGCCCGCTGGAACGTGACCGGCAGTCATTTCTCATCAAAGGCCGTACATCTACCATCGAGCAGTTTGGTCCGGCCCTTACGGGTCAGGATATCCCAATCCAATTCAGCGACCTTGTGACACGATACACTGTTATGGATGATGATATCACGTGTAATCTAACAGGAATCTATACTCATGACAGGGGAGAAATCGTGCCCGGACGCAATGTAGATCATACCTGGTCAAATATGGTTATTGGAGGCCGATGCCTGGATTCAGGAGCCTATTTTCAGCTATTCACCGGCTCATGATCAGCGCCATAAGGTAAATGCAATCACCAGCTACAGTCTGGCCGGTTATACCGTATCCGCCAGCTGGGAGTTTGGTAGTGGTGCGCCCTATACACAGATTTTCGACTATGACTTTTCATTGAGAGTGCCGGATCAACAACCCCAAACCTATCCCGGAACAGCACGCATTCTATTCAGCAGGCCCTATGGTGAAAGGCTGCCCGTATATCACCGGCTTGATCTGTCACTTGAAAAATCCTATCGATTATCATCCGGCACATCCCTGGAAACAAGTGCAGGCATGATCAATGTGTATAACCGGAATAATATTTTTAATTTTGATTTAGGAACACTGCAACGGGTAGATCAGACGCCATTTCTGCCCTATGTCTCATTAAAATTGCTTCTTTAAGTATTGTTTGATGTCAGTGGCAAATCCATTTTATATTAATTTTTACCCAGTAG
>Ga0222634_1000602_pt1 | contig 15464 bp, 18 predicted proteins | sample AntAcemetageno50_FD_179807 | JGI IMG/M metagenome (GOLD analysis project Ga0222634, IMG submission 179807) | Saline water microbial communities from Ace Lake, Antarctica - #50 | ecosystem: Environmental > Aquatic > Non-marine Saline and Alkaline > Saline | place: Antarctica: Ace Lake | collected...
AGGTCGTAAAAAAATGTATGACTCTGGCGATTTGATTTGACAAAACGTATGACCCTTACACACGGCCCCGGAGGCCAGAAGGAGGCCGCGATGGCCGGCAGAGGACGGGCACCTAAGCCCCCCAACGAGAGACGCAACCAATCGAAGCCGCAGCGCGGTGATTGGCAAGAACTTACGGACCCGGTTGACAAGGTGCCGAAGCTCCCGACCCGCGGCAAAGGCCGAGGCACGTGGAGCCCCCGGACCAACCGAGCATGGACCGCATGGTGGTCCGACCCGGTTTCTTCGCAGTGGAGTCCGAGCGATATAGAGCTGGTCGAGCACTTGGCGGACGTAATGGAGGAGTGGGTCCGAGACCCTGAGACAGCAGGCCGCGCCACGGAGGTGCGGCAGATCCGCGACGTTCTCGGCCTCACCCCGAAGGGACGCCAGGACCGCCGCTGGAAGATCGCACCGCCCGCCGAGGTGGTGGACATGAAACCGAAACGCAGCGCCGCCGAGCGCATGGCGGACCTGAAGAATGCGGCCCGCTCGTGACGCATGGCCGGACCTCACGCTAGGAGCGGAGGTTGCGGAGTGGATAGCCGATAACTGCGCCGTTCCAGACGGCGATCTCGCTGGTGAGCCTTTCGTTCTCAGTGAGGATCAGCTTCACTTCGTTGCGTGGTATTACGCCATTGACGAGACCGGCAAGTTCCGCTTCCGCCGTGCCCTCCTGGTTCGGCCTCAAAAGTTCGGCAAGGGCCCGCTGTCTTCCGCCGTTATTTGCGCCGAGGCTGCCGGTCCCGCCCGCTTCTCCCACTTTGAAGACAACGGCGACCCCACAGGCAAGCCGTGGCCAACCCCCTGGATTCAGGTCGTAGCGGCATCCGAGGATCAGACCGATAACGTCTGGACTTCGCTGGTGCCGATGATTGAACTCGGCAACCTCTCCGCCCACGTCCCCGATACCGGCAAGACCCGGATCAACGTACAGGGCGCACATGGTTCCTCTGGCGTAATCGAGCCGGTAACGAGCGCGGCCATATCCCGCCTCGGGCAAAGGCTGACCTTCGCTAACCACGACGAGACCGGCTTTTGGACTGAGCACAACGGCGGGGTCAAGCTGGCCGACACTCAGCGCCGGAACCTCGCAGGCATGAAGGGTCGCTCGATGGAGACGACCAACGCCTGGGACCCGTCCGAATCTTCGGTAGCGCAGCAGACGTTTGAGGCCGACATGGCCGACGTGCTGATCGACTACCCCGAGCCGCCCAAAGGCTCGATCAAGAATAAGCGCGAGCGCCGCAAGGTGCTGGACTTCGTTTACAAGGGCGCACCGTGGGTTGACAAGGACCGGATCGAGTCCGAGATCGAGGAACTGCTGCCGCGCGACCCGAACCAGGCCGAGCGTTTCTTCCTGAATCGGATCGTTGCCGGCGCGGACAAGGCATTCGACATCGACGTGTTCAAGTCGTTAGCCGCACCGCATGAGATTCCGCCGAAGGCACTGGTTACGGTCGGCTTCGACGGTTCGCTCTACAACGATGCGACTGGGCTGGTTGTTACCGAGATCGAAACCGGGCACCAGCACGTTGCCGGGGTATGGGAGCGGCCCAGGAACCTTCCGCCCGACGATGACTCATGGATCGTCCCGGTGAACGAGGTAGACGAAACGGTTGAGGCAATCTTCGACCGCTGGCAGGTATGGCGGATGTATTGCGACCCGCCCTACTGGCAGGACTCCATCGACCGCTGGGCCGGTAGGTACGGGTCCGACACCGTTGTCTACTGGTGGACGAACAACCGCAAAAAGTCTGCCTTCATTCTCCGTGAGTATCGAAACGACATGCGCTCCGGCGTCATGTCGCACGATGGGTCCGAAGACCTGATCCGTCACGTCGGCAACTCAATTCGCAAGCCGACCAACATGCGCGACGATGACGGCCTCTTCCTGTGGCTGATCGGCAAGGACGCCGCGAAGTCTGCGAACAAGATCGACCTAGCAATCTGCGCGGCCCTTAGTTGGCGAGCGCGGGGCGACGCCATCAACGCCGGAGCACTCAAGGCGAAGAAAAAGGGTCGCCTCATCACCTTCTAAGAAAGGAGCAGGCCAGTGAGCTTGACACCTCCGAACGACGCTGTGCCTGTTCAACTGATCCAGCCCTCGGGCGATCAGGACTACGGTTCCCCCGAGTGGTGGCGCGACAGCCTCCTCGCCGAGATGGATCAACGCTGGTCGCTGATCCAGCTCTACGAGGACTACGCCGCCGGTCGGCACAAGATGACCTTCGCCTCCTCCGCTTTCCGCGAAGCCTTCGGGCAGATGCTTGCCGCCGTTTCTGACAACTGGATTCCCCTGGTTCTCGGGGCTTCCGTTGAGCGACTGACCCCGCAGGGCTTCCTCTTCGGCGAAGACCACAAGGGCGACTCCGAGGCGTGGCGGATCTGGCAGGAGAACAACCTGGACGCCGACGCGCCGCTTGCTTTTACCGAGGCAGCCAAGCACGGCGAGTCCTACCTGCTGGTATGGCCCGACGAGAACAAGCCTTCAACCGGAGTGTTCGGCAGGTTCTTCAACCGCCGCTCCGAGGACGTGGCGCCGCGTATCACCGTTGAGCACCCGTCGCAGATGGTTGTCCGCCGTCAGGCAGGCGACCGTCGCCGCCGCGCCGCCGCGCTCAAGCGTTGGCAAGAGGATGACGGCACGGTTATGGCGACCCTGTACCTGCCAGATATGATCCACTACTGGAAGCACGGTAAGAGCGGCTGGGAAGTGCGCCATCCTAGCGGCAAGAACAAGCTCGGAGTAGTTCCGGTCGTCCCGCTTGTCAACGAGCCGCAGATGCTCCCCTGTCGCCCCCCTTCGGCACTCACGGTCCTTCCGCATAGCGTCAACGCCAACGCCTTCATCGGCCTCGGTCGCTCAGACCAGGCAGACGTGATCTCGACCGTGGATCAGATCAACAAGTTGCTCTGTGACGAGATGGTCGCCTCCGAGGTTGCCGCGTTCCGGCAGCGGTGGGCCGTTGGCCTTGAGGTGCCGGTTGACGAGAACGATCAGCCGGTCGAGCCCTTCAAGGCCGCAATCGACCGCCTCTGGATCTCCGAAGACGATTCGACCAAGTTCGGCGAGTTCGGCGCTACCGATCTCAGCAACTACACGGGCGCAATCGAGCAGCGCATCCAGTCCCTCGCCGCTCGCACCCGCACCCCGCCTCACTACCTGCTCGGCAGCATCGTGAACGCCTCCGGCGATGCGCTGAAGGCCGCTGAAGCCGGTCTGGCCTCGAAGGTGGACGGCAAGAAGAAGGGCTTTGGAGAGGCGCTGGAGGAGGCCATCCGACTCGCCTTCGCCTGGATGGACGACGACCGCGCCACGGACCTGTCCGCCGAAGTGTCATGGGCACCGTCTGAGACCCGCTCCGAGGCCGAGTACGTGGACTCGCTGGTCAAGAAAATGGCGCTCGGCATCCCCAAGGAGCAGCTATGGGAAGACGCTGGATATTCACCTCAAAAAATAGCGAGATTCAAGACCATGCTGCTCGAAGAGGGCACCCGCAACGACATCTTCGGCCCGGTAGCACCAGACACGCCGGACGTGGCCGATGTCGAAGCTGGCTGAACGCCACATTGAGCTGAACGCCCAGCTCCGCGACAGCACGGTCAAACGCCTGACTCGCATCTGGCGCTCACTCCCCGAGTACCGGGACGAGACCCTTCCGGCATGGCTGAACGCTGCGGTCCCGGTCGTACAGGCCGCGCAGCGGGCAGAGATCACCATTACCCAGGCGTACCTGTCCCGAGCACTAGGCCGAACCGTCCGGGCGGTCAGCGCCGAGGAGATTATGGCGATGTACCGCAACGGCACCCCACCCGCCGACGTTTACTCCCGCCCGTTCGGCGAGGTGTGGAGCGCACTGGCAGGCGGCGCGACCTTTGACCAGGCCCAGGAGCGCGGCCTGTTTCGAGCCACACAGACCGCAGCTACCGACATACAGGCAACGATGCGCGACACGCTGAACGTTGTAGGTGAAGCCGAACCGGATCTGTGGGGATACCAGCGGGTAACCGACGGAGCGGCATGTAGCTTCTGCCTGCTTCTCAACGGGGCTCAGTTCCGTACCGACGACCCGATGCCGATCCACCCGAACTGTGGGTGTGGAGTCGAGCCAGTTGTCTACACCCGCGGGTTTGACAACCGCAACAACCTCGCAACTTTCAACGCAAGCCCGACCCCGCCCCCGAAGGGCGTAGCGGTCAGGGATCACGGCGAACTCGGCCCCGTACTGGGCGATCCGTCGCAGAACTTCACCACAGCAGCAGACATCTAACCCCTCGGCGTCACGGACGCCAACATAAGGAGCGCCATCGAATGGCAGACGAAACGGCCCCGGAGGTCGAAGCAGCACCCGTAGTCAAAACCGAAACCCCGATCAACGTGAGCATCGAGCCAGGTTCGCCCGATGAGCCGAAGCAGTTTGACGAGTCATATGTCAAGCAGCTCCGCTCCGAGGCCGCGAAGCATCGCATCGAGGCCAAAGAGGCCAATGTAAAGGTGCAGGCGTTTGAGGACGCACAGAAGTCCGACGACGAAAAGCGCGTGGAAGCACTCGAAGCGGAACGCAAGAGAGCCGAGACCGCTGAGTCCCGCATCCAAGAGCTTGAGGTCAAGCAGCTTCGCAGTGAAGTTGCTGCCGAAAAGAAACTCCCCCCCAAGTTGGCCGGAAGGCTGACCGGGGAGACCCGTGAGGAGATCGTGGCTGATGCCGACGCTCTCCTCGAAGACCTGGGAACGCTCCCAGGCGAAACGCCCCCTCCTGGCGATGGCGGCGCTCGAACCCCTGTTCAGCCGAAGGATCTGGAAGCGCAGATCCGTGAGGCAGAGGCAGAGGGCGATTACCGCAAGTCAATGAGCCTGAAAAGCCAGCAACTCGTGGCGATGAAGGCTCGATAAACCAAAAGGAGGCCAATCATGGCCGCAATCTCTGGGCAGGGAACCACTTTCAACCTGCCGAACTACACGGGTGAACTCTTCGGAGTCACCCCCCAGGACACCCCGCTGCTCTCCGCCATCGGCGGACTGACCGGCGGAACCAGCGTCGATTCGACCGTCTTCTCGTGGGAGACCTACGACCTGCGCGACGCAGACGAGGCCCGCCAGCGGCTGGAAGGTGCTAACGCGCCGACCGCTTCCGCCCGGACCCGTTCTACCGTTCGCAACGTCGTCGAGATCCACCAGGAGCAGCTTGAGGTGTCGTACACCAAGCAGGCTGCCGTCGGTCAGATCGCGACCAACGCATCGTCCCACCCCTACGGCGAAGCCGGCACGGGTGAGAACGCGGTCACCGATGAGGTCAACTGGCAGCTTCGCCAGCACCTCGTTCAGATCGCCCGCGATGTCGAGGTCGGGTTCATCAAGAACACCCTCGTGGAGCCCGCTGACAACAACACCGCCCGTAAGACGGCTGGGCTGGCAAGCGTCATCACCACGAACACCGTGAACGGTGGCGACACGCCGCTGGTCAAGGCGGACGTGCTCGACGCCATGCAGGATGCCTACGACAACGGCGGCATCATGGAAGACGAGACCCGCGTCATCATGCTGGGTTCGACCCAGAAGAGGGCGCTGACCGCGGAGTTCATCAACGCTACCGATGGCTACAGGTTCCAGACCAGCAACATCGGTGGGGTGAATGTTCAGACCATCGAGACTGACTTCGGCAATCTGAACGTCATGCTCAACCGCCACGTCCCGGCTGACGAGGCATACATCCTCTCACTGGAGGATCTGGAAGTCTGCTTCCTCGAAATCCCCGGCAAGGGACACTTCTTCGTCGAAGAACTGTCGAAGGCCGGATCGGCGGACAAGTACCAGATCTACGGAGAGATCGGCCTGAAGTACGGCAACCAGCGTAAGCACGCGAGGATCTACAACCTCGGCGGTTACAGCTCGTAATCGGTAGGCGGGGTCGGCTTCGGTCGGCCCCGCCGCTGGTTTTTCATCGAAAGGAGCGGTATGGCTTTCGCAACAGCAACCGAAGTGGCAACACGCCAAAACCGCACCTTCACGGCAGGCGAGACGGCGGCGGTGAGTGACCTCCTCGATACCGCAACCGCAGCGATAGCGGCAGCGGCAGACAAGGACGACGCATGGGCCGCAGCACTTACTCCGGTCCCGGCCATTCTCCGAGGGCTGACCATCGAACTGGTCGGTAGGGCCCTGGCAAACCGCGACGGGCTATTCAGTCAGTCGGAGACAATCGGCTCCTACTCCATCTCGCAGAGCTTCAATAAGGACATCCCCTCACCCTTCGTCCTTACCGACCTTGAACGGCGCGTGGTCCGGCGTACCGTCGGCTCCCTCAATTACGAGGTCCGCACCCCGACCGCCACCGAAGCCTACCTCGAAGCCCTTGTTAGCTAACGACCTCACCGTGCTGGTCCCGGTCCTCGGTAGGCCACACCGCGTCAGACCCGTCATGGACTCGGTCTACGCGGCTACACCGGAGGCCGAGCTTCTGTTCCTGGCTGACCCCGACGATGAGCCGGAGCTGGAGGCGCTGGAGGCCGAAGGCGCGGAATACCTTACCTACTCCGGCGGCTTCGCAGCCAAGATGAACTACGGCGTTCGGCAGACCTCACGCGATCACCTCTTCCTCGGGGCCGATGACCTCCACTGGCACCCCGGCTGGTACGAGCGGGCAGTCTCACGGCTAACCGCTACGACGCAAGTAGTCGGCGTCAATGACCTTTGTTCCGACAGGGTCCAGCTCGGCGAGCACGCCACACACTTCCTGACGACCCGCGAGTACGCGTTGCTACCGCTGCCCGACGGAAAAGACGGACCCTTTTCGACCGCCTACAACCATTGGTACTGCGATGACGAACTGGTGGCAACGGCCAAGCACTACGGCGCTATCGCCTTTGCCACTGACTCCATTGTCGAGCACTACCATCCGCAGGTGGAGAAGGCCGAAGACGACGCCACCTACGTCAAGGGCCGCAGCCGAAAGCGCGAAGACCAGCGCATGTTCAAGAGAAGGAGCCAACTGTGGACGCCCAAGTAGTAATTGGCACCTTCGGATCGCAGGAGTGGGCGGAACTCGCTCTTGAGCGGGCCATACCCTCCGCACCCGGCGCTATCCACGTTCACGGCGACACACTTGCCGAGGCCCGCAACGAAGGGCTGGCGCAGGTCACCTCACCGTGGGTCATCTTCCTCGACGCTGATGACGAGCTGGCACCGAACTACATCGAGGCAATGGCTACCGGCACCGCCGACCTTCGCGCACCCGCTGTCAGATATGTACGCGGCAGCCGGACACAAGACCCGTACGTCCCGCAAGTCGCCGGCCACTCACACGCCTGTAGCGCGCCGTGTCTGGAAGAAGGCAACTGGCTGGTCATCGGAACCGCGCTCAGGGCTGACCTTGCCCGCGAGGTTGGCGGCTTCCGCGAGTGGGAAGTCTACGAAGACTGGGATCTCTTCCTGCGCTGTTACCTACTCGGCGCAACGGTCGAGGCCATCCCCTCCGCCGTCTACACCGCTCACGTCCGACCCGACTCACGCAACCGGGCTCCGAGCATCGAGGTCAAAAACCGTATCCACCACGAGATCGTAAAGGCAATAGGTTGAGGGTCTACGTCACCGGCATAGCAGGATTCATCGGCAGCACCGTTGCCCGCCAGCTTCTCAACGCGGGCCATGAGGTAACGGGGTGCGATGACCTTTCAATGGGCGACAAGGACAACGTCCCGGCGGGAGCGTCATGGGAGCGGACGGACTGCCGCAACCTCGAAGCCATAGACGCCGACGTTGTAGTCCACCTCGCAGCGATGGCCTGCGCCCGCTGGCCGAACGATCAGGAGATATGGGACCGCAACGTCATGGCAACCGCCCACCTCCGAGACACCTTCAAGGGCCGCATCGTCTTCTCCTCAACCTGTGTAGCGGCAGACCCGACCCTCGGCGCATACGCCGCCAGCAAGTACGCCTGCGAGAACATCTTGCCGAACGCCACCCGCTTCCGCTTCGCCAACGTCTACGGACCCAAGCAGCGCGACTGGGGACCGGAGCCCGGAGTCCTGGCCGCGTGGAAGAAGGCCGAGGCAGCAGGAGAGCCGATCAGGATTGACGGCGACGGCAAGCAGACCCGCGACTTCATCCACGTTGACGACGTTGCCCACGCCGTGGTACTGGCCTGCGGAACCGACAAGGGCGACGGCCACACCCTCGACGTATGTACCGGCATCCAGACGCCCGTGATCGAGCTGGCAGACCACTTCAGCGCCAAGCGCACCTTCGCGCCGCGCAACCCGGTTGACCCGGACTCAATGCCGCAAGACCCCGAGCCCGCCGAGCGCATCCTCAAGTTCAAGGCATGGCTGGCGCTGTGAACTACGCGCTGCTGGTCATCAGCGACGGGCGCGACAACTACCTGACCCGGACGCTTTGCTCCGCGCTGGAGTCGTTACCGAAGCCGAAGAAGGTCATCCTGGTGGACGACCGCGCTCACTTGATGGGCTTCGCCGGAGCCATTCAGACCGGGTGGAACCGGATACTTGCCGAGACTCACTGCGAGTTCATTGCTCACCTAGAATGCGACTTCACTTTCAACCAGCCCATCCCCTTGGAGCGCATGGCCGCACTCGCCGCCGACCCGCACATCGCCCAGGTCGCACTCAAGCGGCAGCCGTGGAGCGTGGAAGAAGTCCGAGCGGGCGGCATAGTCGAGACCGACCCCGACTCCTACGAAGAGGGTCGGCACCGGGCTGACACCTACACCGCCCACCGCAAGTTCTTCACCACCAACCCGTCAATCTACCGCCGCGACATAGCGGAGCGCGGGTGGCCGCAAGTGCCTGAATCCGAGGGGCACTTCGGCATCAGCTTATTCGAGGACCCCGCAATCGTCTCGACCTTCTGGGGCGGCAAGTTCGACGCGCCGCTGGTTCATCACATCGGCGACTCACGGGCGGGGCACGGCTACTGATGGTTTACGCAATCGCAATGGTTCTGGATGAATCCGACATCATCGCCGAGACGGTGGGCCACATGTGTCAGCAGGTAGACAAGGTGATCGTCGCCGACAACGGCTCTACCGACGGCACCCGCGAGATCCTTTCCGGCCTTCCGGTCACGGTGGTTGACGACCCCGAGGTTGGCTACTACCAGTCCCGCAAGATGTCCCGGCTTGCCGAACTTTGCCGCGAGGCTGGCGCTGAGTGGGTAGTCCCGTTCGACGCCGACGAGATCCACATGTCATCCCAGGGAACAATCCGCGACGTTCTCGGCACCCTCCCCGACGACGTACTCGTATCCGAGGCTCCGCTGTTTGACCACGTCGCCACTGGGAAAGACGAAGGCGGCACCACGCTCAAGCGCATGACCTACCGCCGCGCCGCACCGGCACCCCTTCGCAAGATCGCAGTCCGGGCCGTCGAGGGCGTGACGATTCACCAGGGCAACCACTCCGCAGAGTTCCCCAACGTGGCAAGCCCGAAGACCGTCACAAACCTGATCCAGGTCCGGCACTTCCCTTACCGCTCGGTAGAGCAGTTCGTGAGCAAGGTCCGAAACGGTGCCGCAGCCTACGCCGCCTCCGACCTCCCCGAGACTGCCGGCGCACACTGGCGACAGTACGGGCGCATCCTTGACGAGCGCGGGGACGAGGGCATCGCCGAAATCTTCCACACCTGGTTCTACCGCGAGAACCCTGACATTGAAGCCGTCATCGGCTCCGAGCAGCAGCCGCCGCTTGTGCATGATCCATGCCCGAGGTCATAGTCCCGTGGTACGGGAACTGTCCGCACCGGCTGAAGGCTCTGGAGTACGTCAAGGGCCGCTACGCCGACCTTGGCTGGCCCGTCACCGTCGCTCACGGTTCAACCCCGTGGGTCAAGGCCGAGGCCACGATGCCCGCCGTAAGGGCTTCTACCGCCGACGTGCTGGTCATCGCGGACGCCGACGTTTCGACAGACGGGCTACCTGAAGCCGTCCGCGCAGTGGAACTCGGCGCAGGCTGGGCGAAACCGCACAAGCTCGTCCACCGCCTGACCGCAGAGTCCACCGACCGCTACATCGCCGGGGAACCGTGGGAGGGGCTGGACCTCGACCGCAAGGCATACGTCGGGATAGCTGGCGGCGGTTACGTCGTCGCAAAGCGCGAAACCCTGCTCGACATTCCGCTTGACCCGCGCTTCGTCGGCTGGGGACAAGAGGACGAATCGTGGGCCGTCGCACTACATCTTCTCGCCGGGATGGCCTACCTCGGACGCGCCGACCTGATCCACCTCTGGCACCCGCCACAGCCGCGACTTACCGACCGCCGAGGCTCGGAGGCGAGCTGGCTACTTATGCGGCGCTACGTCAACGCCCGCCGAAATCCTGAAGCAATGCGCGACCTCGTTGCCGAAATCAAGGAGACACATGATCTCGAACCTACTGAACCGGGAGTGCCAGATAGTGCGCCGAGGCCCGTCCGGGGTTGAGGACCGCTACGGCAACGAGATCCCGACGGAGAACACAGTCTCGACGGTCTGCGAACTTCAGGCGGTTGCGCAACGCAGCGGCAACGAGCCCAACGGCTACAACGAACTGAGCCGAACGAAGTGGACGATCTTCTTCCCGGTAGGTACATACGTGGACTCCGCTGACACCGTGGTCGTTGACGGCGAGGAGTATGAACTAGACGGCGACCCCTGGCCCGTCCGCAACCCGCGCACCCAAGCCGCCAGCCACGTCGAAGCATCGCTGATCCGCGTATCCAGTTCAGACGGAGGTGCCTCGTGATCGTAGACATGGAGGCCATCGTCAGGACATACCTGGACACCGTTGTCATCGGAGCATCCGTGGCAGGCGAAACCCCCCGCAACACTTCGCAGGCATGGGTCAAGGTCACGCAGATCGGCACCCGCGTAATAGGCAACGCCGACGTAGACCACTTCCACGCCTACCACATCCAGCTCGATTGCTACGCCAGCGAGGGCGGGCCGGCCGGGCAAGTCGAGGCGTTCGACCTGTACCAGGACGTGAGGGCGGCGCTAGTGAACCTCCCCGGCACGACCGTCGCTGCTCATATCAGCACGGTTCGGTTTACCGCCGCGCTCCGGCTACCTGACGAGGCATTCGAGCCGCCCCGGCAGCGGTACATCCTTGACGCTCACATCTACGCAGGAGCCTACGATGGCGTTCCTTCCTAACCCGACCTTCCTCAAGCAGCTAGAGGTCGAGGACGAGACGGTCGGGGCGCTGGAGGAAGCCGCCGAGGTGGTAGCCGCCGGAGCCAACGAACTTCGCCACAGCTTCTACCGTGAGCCCGGCGCGGTGCTGGTCCGCAATGAGTCCAGCCGTGTCGCCGCCAACGTCTACGTCGTGAACACCGATCCCGGTGGACACATGGACGAGTGGGGCAGCGTCAACAACGAAGCATACGCGCCCCTGAGAACCGCCGTGAGTAACGCCGGCCTTGAGTTCCAAGAGTCACCCAAGCAGTCCTGACCTTACCCCGCGCCTAGAGGCGCACACCGCCCCGTGGGCGGCGACCAATCAACCATGCCCTCGGGCAAGGAGGAACCATCATGGCAGTAAGCACCAATAACCTGGTGGTCGCAAGCGGAGGCTCAATTTGGGTTGCCGCGACCGGCACCACCGCACCTGTAGACCCCGCCGTCGCACCGTCGGCCCCGTGGATTGAACTCGGCCTCGTTTCAGAAGAGGGCGCGTCCATCTCCTACGGCAAGACCATCGAGGAGTTCATGTCCTGGCAGCGGCGGAACGCTGTAAAGCGCACCGTTACCGCAGACGAGATCACGGCTTCGTTCACCCTTCAGGAGTGGAAGAAGTCGAGCTTCACGTTCGCAGTCGGTGGTGGCTCCATCACCAACGTCTCGGGCACCGTCTATCGCTACAACTTCCCGACCGGCAACGACGACCTCGACGAGCGGTCGCTTCTGATCCGGTGGGATGACAGCGGCAAGAGCTACCAGATCCACATCGAGCGCGGTTCCGTGACCGAGCCCGTGGAGACCAACCTGAGCCGCACGGCTCTGGCGCAGCTCCCGATCTCGTTCAAGGCACTGTCCTCGACGACCACCGACAGCATCGGCGTGGCCCTGCTGACTGACGATCCGGCCTTCGGACTCGGAAGCTGACATGACCAAAGCAACCACAGCCGCAGGCGAGAGCCGCGGCAAGGTTCTGAAGTTCGAGGGTCTGACCCTCAAGCTCCCGGCGAAGCTGCCGTTTACGACGGTCCGCTACATCAAGGGCGACGACATCGACATCGACGGCTTCCTCACCGCAGTAGTGGGCGAGAAGCAGATCGACGAAGTGTGGAACGCCGGCCTCGACATCGACCAGGGTGGCGAACTCGTGGAAGCAGTCCTCAAGAAGTACGGGCTCGAAGCGGGGGAATAGTTGGCCTTGACCGCATCCTGGCGGACGATTGCTGGGATGCGGTCGAGGCAGACTTCCAACGGCATTACGGCCTGAACCTAGGCCGCGAGGTTGAAGCAGCGGGCTGTCGCCGTCTGTGGGTGCTGATCCAGCATCTACCGGCGGAGTCGGCAACGTGGCGGGTCTACAGCCCGCCGAAAGAAGTTGAGAAAGACCCGAACGCTATGGCAGCGTTCTTCGGACAATGAAAAGGAGGTGAGACATGGCTGAAGCAGGTAGAGCAACCGTCAAGTTTGTCGGAAACTACACCGGGCTCTCAGCCGGTCTCGTCTCTGCCCTCTCCCCGGCAAAGCTGGGCAAGATGGGGAAGGTCGGGGGCCTCGCCATTGGCGGGGCCCTTAGTGCTGCCGTGGTTGGGGCGGGCGTCACGAAGGCGCTCTACGACCTCGGCGGCGAGTTCGACAACGCCTTCGACAAGATCCGCGTCGGGACCGGCAAGACCGGCAAGCAGCTCAAGGGGCTGGAAAAGGACTTCAAGGCTGTCTACTCCAAGACGCCCGCCGGGATGGAGGAGGTAGGTAACGCCATAGCCGACCTCAACACCCGGCTTGGCATGTCCGGTAAGCCACTCCAGCGGATGGCCCTTCAGTTCGTGGAGTTGTCCCGCCTGACCGATACCGACCTTCAGGGCAACATCCAGACGGTTACCCGCCTGTTCGGCGACTGGTCCGTCAAGACCAACGAGCAGGCCGGAACCCTGGACAAGCTCTACCGCGCATCGCAAAACAGCGGCATAGCGGTCAAGGATCTCTCCGACTACATGGTGAGTTTCGGCTCGCCGCTCCGTTCCCTCGGGTTTGAGTTTGACGAAGCCGCGGCCATGTTCGCCCGCTTCGAGAAGGAGGGCGTAAACATCCAGACCTCCATGCCTGGTCTGAGGATGGCGCTCAAGAACTTCGCGCAGGACGGCCTCGATCCGGTCAAGTCGCTACAGAAGACCTTCGACGCCATGAAGAACGCCGGCTCCGAGGCCGAGCGGACCAGCCTCGCCTTCGAGGTATTCGGGGTCCGGGCCGGTGCCGACCTGTCCCGCGCCGTGGCAGAGGGCCGCTTCGACCTCGACAAGTTCGTCGCGGCAATGCGCAACGGCAACGACACAATCCGCAAGTCCGCTGAGGACACTAATGACGCGGGCGAAAATATATCCAAGTTCTGGCACAAGGTTCAGATCGCCGTTGAACCCATAGCATCCGATATATTCCAGTCGTTTACGGACCTCACCGAACTACTGTCGGGTGACTTTGGGGATGCGTTGCTTGACGTTACCTCCGGCATAGTGAGCGTCGGTAAAGAGCTAATGTCGGGTGACTTTGCTGGGTCTGTCGATGCCTTCTGGAATGCCGTTACTGGCGACGAAGCAGACCTGGGCCAGTCTCAAAAGAGGATGAAGTTGCAGCGAGAGTCGCTGGCAATGCTTGCCAATTCTACTCGCGGGGTTACCAAGGCGCAGCAGCGCCAGCGCAACGCTACCAAAAACCAAAGCGAAGCTGAGTCCGCGCTTCGCAAGGCGCGAGAGAAGCACGGGTCCGGCAGCGAGCAGGTAATTGAGGCCGAGATTCGTCTCCACCGGGCCAAGCGTAAGACCATCAAACTGACGAAGCAGACGGCCCACGCCGAGCGGCTTCAAGGTGTTGAACGAGAAATCGCTACCCAACGTCTTAGGGATGGCGCTCAGTTTGAGAAGGCACGCATTGGCCGGTTGAACCGCACTATCGAGACGCTGAAAGAGCAGCGGCGCATTGAGTGGCGGCGCAACGGAGACAGCAAGCAGCTTCGAGAGATCGAGGGTAAGCTCACGGAGAAGCTGGACAAGCGGCAGGGTGCGCAGAAGAGGCTGAACAACACACTTACCGACGCAGTCCAGCAGATCGGGCCGAAGTTTGCCAAGTCGCTAAGGGAGATGTCTACGCGCACGGCGGGTCTTGCCGAGCAACTGCCGCGCTTGGAGAAGCCAACTCGGCAGATCAAGTCGGCGTGGAAAGACGTGCTTCCCACCCTGTCCAGCGTCGGCCCTAAGTCTCAGACCAGCTTCGGCAAGGCCGAAGACGCGCTGGAGGAGTTCGCTGAAGCAAGCGGGCGCAAGCGCAAGACGGTAAATACCAACATGCGGCTGATGCCCGTCGTCCAGGTTGAGGCAACCGGCGACATGATCGCCGACTTCCGCGACAAGATGGACGCCCTGGACACGGGCGGCTCCCCTCGGCAGTCACGTCGCCGGGGCGGGCTGATGCGAAAGCTTGCCGAGAAGTTCGCGGGCGGTGGCATGGTCCCGGCAGCCGTATCACCCGGCGAGATGGTCGCCTTCGGAGATAAGGCGTTCACAGTTCCCGGCGCACCCGTAGCAAGAGACTCCGTGAACATGGATCTCCCAGTCGGCGCGAAGGTCTTTACCTTCGACGGCCAGCGCAGGTTGGCGGAAGGCGCGTCAGAGATGAGTGCGCTACACGGGCAGCGACCGCACTTCGCGAGTGGCGGGATCGTAAAGCCGGAAGTCATGGGCGGCTCGACGAAGGCCAGCGGTCTTGCCAATGCGGCCATCGGCAAGATTCACGGCAAGGCGAAGGGTATCTATAACCGAACAAAGGATCGCATCGCCGAGCGCGGCAGCGCGTCCTCCGGCAACTTCAACTACACCGGCCCGCCCGCCGACTTCAAGCAGCTTGGCAACAACTCCTACGTGGACTCGAACACCTACGCGGTTGCGACTTATCTAGCCAACAGGTTCGGCTCACGCATCAGTTCCGATTGGCGATCCGTCGCAGAGAACGACGCGGCTAACGGTTCGAAGACCTCCAGCCACCTTCGTGGCACCCCGGCCAACCCCGGCGCATTCGACTTCGTTGCTCCCTCAACCGCAATGCAGGCGTTCGTGGGGCAGCACATCGCGGGCGTCACCGAAAACGACATTCACGATTACGGCTCCGGCCTCCACAACCACATCGCCTTCTTCCGCCAGGGCGGGCTGGTTCAACGCATGGCCAGGGGCGGCAGCCCGTGGAAGAAGACCGGCTACACCGTCTACAAC
>Ga0222634_1000609_pt1 | contig 15366 bp, 18 predicted proteins | sample AntAcemetageno50_FD_179807 | JGI IMG/M metagenome (GOLD analysis project Ga0222634, IMG submission 179807) | Saline water microbial communities from Ace Lake, Antarctica - #50 | ecosystem: Environmental > Aquatic > Non-marine Saline and Alkaline > Saline | place: Antarctica: Ace Lake | collected...
GCGCTCCTTGCGACATCATGGCGCGACCCCCCGGCGTCCCCGATCCAAAGGTGAAATGGTTTTGCAGCGCCTGCCTCGCTTGAGATTGCTTTGCCGCAACAGCCCGTGCCGCCTGATCGTCGGCCATCTTCTGCCGCAGCATATCGCTCTGAATCGCACCCTGTGCCGAGGCGTCATAAGCCTGCATCCCTGGGCCAATCGCGCGCCCGACATCAGCGCCAAACGAGGACGGCGTGGTGCTCGGCCCGCCTGCCGCGAGCATGTTGGCGCCGAAGTCCAACAGGCCGCGCGATACAGCCTGCTTCCGCTGCCGCTGGTTGAGCAGATCGCCGTATTGGCCCGAATAATCGAACAAACCCATGTGCGCCTCCTAACCGAACAATCCGGCAAGCCCGCCGATACCAGCCCCGAGCCAAGGGTTCACGCCCCCCACCATCTGGGCCAGCCCTGCGCCCGCCGTAGCGCCACCTAGCGCGCCGCTCGCCTGGTTCCGGTACAAGGGCTGCTGCGTCGTGTTAGTGCCACCGTAGTTGCCGCCCAGGAACCCCAGATAGGCACCTAGATTTTGGTAGGGCTTATTCTGCCCCTGGTCGAACCGGGCAATCTGATCGCTCAGTTGCCGCTCGCCCAGACCCTCGCGCTCAGCGCCGACCATCGCCTGCTGGTTGATGTCGTTGTAATCCGCTGATGCCATTGCAGGGGCACCTTGTGCCGCCTCGCCCATCCGGCCCCGCTCGGCCTCGTAGTTGTTGAACATGTAGGGCGCCACGGCATCGCCCATCGCCCTGGTGTAGGCTTCCTGCTCGCCGCCCGATCCACCCTCGCCGCCGGCCATCGCAAATGCGCTTTTGACTTGGGGATTGATGAGGTTGTTAAAGCGGTCAACGACGCCGCCGATGTAGGGGTTGTCCTTGTTCAAGTAGTCGCCGCCGAGCACCTTCTGATATTCGCCTTGCCCGGCCTGCTGTAGCGGTGAGCCAGCCTGAGCGCGAGTGTTGCGCGCCTGGAGGCTTTGCTCGGTTTCCGAACTGAACGGCGTCACCGTCGAGTTGGGGAAAAAGCTCTGCCCGCCGGTGCCATAAAGGCGCTCGGCCTCACCGAAGGCGTGCTTCAGGAATGGGGCCTGACCGGACCACGGGTCCGATGTGTTCACTGAGGTCGTGCTGCCGCCGCCGCTGTCCATTAGCAAATCTCCATCTCAAAAACCGCCTGAGAGCGGCGATATCCCATTTCTCGTAAAGCAGGCGTCCAGCCGTCGCGGCCCATGACTTCCATTATGGAGCAGCCGCGTTCCTTCGCCCAATCTTTCAGCCCGTCGATGTGGTGGACCCACAGCCGGTGATCTTCGCCAGCGCACAGAACCACGTTGCAAGCCTTAACCCCTGTCGGGTAATCCCTGATCTCGGTGACCACCGCCGCCATCACCGCATCGCTGCCATTAACGATGATCCAAAGTTGCTTCTTCGCGGCGAGGACCGCTTGCCGAATGTCTTGTACTCGGTAGCGCCCGCCCGATCTGTCCGTTGCCTTTTCGATGTAGGGCTCTACTGCGTCCCATAGGCTCTTTGTGATCGACTCACGCGGACAGCCGACGAGTTTTATCAAACGCCCCAGCCCCAGCCGCCGCTCGCGTCAACGCTGCCGATCGTTCCGGGCGCGCCGGGGGCAGAAATAGACGGCGCGGAAATGCTTGGGTCGCTTGGCGCAGCCTGCCCAAACCCGAACGGGTTGCTCGCGTTGCCATAGCCCAGCGGGTCTGCGTGCGGACCGTTGGGGTCTGTGAAATAGCTGAACGCCTCCGGGCTCCATCCCTGGATGCCGACGAGCGATCCGTCTCCGCCGTACATGCCAACGCCGGTGCCGCCCGCGCCGGTGTTGACGGTGCCACCAGCCCCGATATCGCCGCCGCTGGTGTCGGTGTATTGCGCTGGCGCCCATGCGTACCCCTGCTGGTTGTTGGGACCGAATAGGCCAGCAGCCCCGCGCCCTAGAATGCCACCAGCCAGCGAGCCAACCGGGCCGCCTAGAAGGCCGCCAGCAATCGAGCCAGCGCCACTGGCAATGGCAGGTCCGATGCCGCTAAAGAAACCGCCTAAGCCGCCGCCTGGGCCGCCTGGATATCCGCCGAGGCCCCCAGGGTCGATGCCGCTATACCCGCCGATATTGCCAGGGTCCGGGCCTGGGCCAGGCTGCTGGCTCTGGGGGTCGTTCGCGGTAAACGGGGGCGGTGCCGGTTGATATGCCGACAACGGATTAGGGACAAACGCCCCGGAGCCGGTGGGCTCTTGCAGCGTAAACGGGTCGAGCACCGACCATGCCGGGCTGTTGAACATCGGGTCTTGGAGAATGGTTTTCATTTATTGTCCTTTATTGTCCATCGGCGCATCAGCCCACCACGAAGTAATCGAAAACACGGTTGGTGCCGCTCGAATTGGTATGCGTGATCGTCGCGGACTCCTTGGTCTTGGCGCTGACGTACATCGTGCCGCTGCCCCATTCGCCCGCCGCGTCAATGGTTGTGGGCACCAGTAAAATCTTGCTCTGCGCCGCGATGTTCTTATCCAGCAGCGTCGTCGTCGCAGCGTTGGCCGTCAGCGTCACCGAGCCTATTGAGGATAGCTTGCCGCGCCGCGCGCCGTTCGCAACCTCGGCCACCATGCTGGCATAGTGCCCAATGTCCAGCAGCGTTTCTTCGAGTGCCTTAACCCGCAGCGCGAGCGAACTCTCCGTCCCAGCAAACGGGTTTGACCGCATCCGCGGCGGTGTTGGCGGGGCTTGGAAATATGACTCCTGCGTCATCGTGAGCCAGACGCACCGCTGATAACCTGAATGCCCTGCGCGTGCTTCCACGATCCGGCAGCGGCGATGATGGTACGAAACTTGTGGTAACGCCCGGCGGTGCCGCTGCCGCCCGGTATCTTGCCGTCAGCCGACTGGCTCTGAACCGCGTTGAATGTCTCGGCGTCGTTGATCCTGATCGTCGCCGCGATTTGGCCTGTCAGCACCCCGCCGTCAACTAGCGGGAGAAACCCAGCCACCTTCGACCGCGAGCCCTGCCCGAGTTGCAACCGTCCCGTCTCGATAGTCGCGGCCAGATTGGCCCCGGTAAATGTGCCGTTGTTATGGTCGCTGCTGAACGCGCCGACTTGCACCACGCCGCCCTTCCACGCACGGCTATCGAGGCTGGGCGTTAGCGCATCGAGGTCAGGATTGATCGCGTCGAGTTCTTCCAGCGTCAACCCTTGCGACAAATTGTTGAACAGCAATTCATGCGTTACTTCGCCGTAGGACCACCAGCCCGAGGGCCAATGATACGCGAGGATGCGGTCTGCCGTACCGGTCGCGGCAGCCGAGGTAGCGAAGCCGATGATCCACAGATTGCGCTCGTTGTCGATTGCACTAGAGACCGCGCCAAACATGGTCTGTTGATCGACGTTATCGAAAAACCATTGGTTGACCTTAGTGGCACCGATGGGGTGAGACTGCATCCCGTCGAATAGGAAAAACCCGTCTTGCGCGATGTAGAAGAACACCCGCCCGATGCGCTGAATCCCGCCCGGCGCTAACAGCCCCCGGTTTTCCTCCCGCCGATCAAATCGGAACACTGTCGGCGCGCCCTCAAAGACGCCCGTGTAGATGGACCGCTCCATGAAAAGCACAGCGTCCTTATCGACGCCGAAGATGCGCTGGCCCTCGCCGTCGTCGGTGCCCATGTCGCGGGCGTCGGCCAGGGTGGTCGCCGACTGGTCCATATCAAGGCTGTCGTCAATCGCAGACCAGCGCACGCGGTCAGGGTACGCGGTGCCGCTCTCGTTGGTGTTGAGCAGCATCAAAAACCGGCCGACCTTGGCGCCGTGCTTCGCCTTTGGCTTGAGCGTCGATGTGAAGTGGGCAGCGAAGTTTCCGGTAGCGCCAATCGTGATCGACTGCGCCGCATCGTTGATGTTCATGGCGACCAGGTAGTCACCGTATTTGACAAATTCCCACTTGTCGTCGCTTGAGAGCGTGTAGGTGCCGTTCGAGCGGTCCTCCCAAGTCTTCGCTATCAGTGTGTAAAGTTTCGTCGCATCCCCGCCATAAGCAATGGTGTTCTGCGTCGTGTCGCCCACCGATATCGCGCCCTGGCATTTAGCCGTCATGGGCGTCGTGGAATAGGCAGCGAGCGCGGGCAGGGGCGCGTATCCCACCGGGCCGAACGGCAGGACGTTCTTGGCAATCGAGCAGCCCTCATTGCCCAAGTCGGCACGGTCAGGCTGCCACGGGCCGAACATCACGGGTTGCGCCGGGTTCTGGCTGCGCGGCCTGCCCTGGGCCGTCACGATTTGGAGATATTTCTTCATCTAGCCGCCGAAATAACTTGAACGGGCTTCGAGCGGCGCGCCGGAGAAACGGTCGCGCAGTTCTTCTTCTTCAATGTCGTCCATGATTTGCGCCAGCGCCGCGGCCCAAGTCACCGAGCGGATATCGTCCCCAAGATATGGCGAGGCATGGGTCAGGGCGGCGTAGAGGTACAGGTCCGGGTTATCGCGGAACAGGCGCGGCACCGCTGTCGCCACCGCCGATGGCCGCCGGTAGTACAGAACCCGCGCAAACTTGGCCGCACCCGAAACCGGGGCAAACACGATGCTGTCGCCCTCAATCGTGTAGAACGTCGGGCTGTCGGAGCTGTTGACGCCCGCGCGCTGCCAGAAGTCCTGCGATGGGTGAAAGTTGAGCCGCCGCGTCGGATCGCCGTCGATCAAAACGCGGCGCAGGCCCCGGTATCTCGATGGCAGCGGGGCCGCACCGGCGTAGGGCTGGCGAATGAATTGGGTGCCGTCATACCATGCGGCATAGGTCGCGCCGGACAGAATGTCGTTTGCTTCGAGGGCGTCGAGATTGTCGCGCTCGCCCTTCTTCAAGTCCTTGGCCCCCAGGCCCGACACGTTGACGGTGGTGGCGGCGGTGTTATTGGCTGCCGCGGTAAAGCTGATCGTGGTGCCGTAGGCATAGGCGGCGAGGGCCGTGGTGGGGGTCAACGTGATGGCGTCAGCCGTCCCGGTTGCGGTGCCGCCCGCGACTGCCGCGCTCAGCGGAATATCTACGAACTCTTCAACCCCGCGGGTGCGGAACTTACGCCATATCCACGCCTCGCCCAGGTTGATGAACTCCGGCGCGCGCGCCGATAGCGTCGTGTCGTCCAACCAATTTTGAACGGCGGTAACTAACTCGGCATTTGTGGTCAGAGCCATATAAGCGCCCGTTAAACGATTAGTTTGGGTGTTGGGGCAGTTCGGCCCAGGGAGAACCGTCGGCGGCTCTCAGCGGGCTGATATCCAGCCCTAAATGCGGTTCTGCCCTTATTCACCAAGAAGTCGTCTAGGCCCTGCTCGGCGATCTTGCGTTTGCAGCGTCTCCAAAACTCCGTCCGGTGCAGTTGCAAATATGACACACCGTCCTGGGCGGACCACTTCGTGATGAACGTCGGCGGGATGCTCGCCAGGTGCAGCATTTCGCGCTCCGGGGTCCAGCCGTTCGAGTCGTTGTGAATCGCGCGGGCCTTGTCCCGGATCGGCTCGGCGTCCATCGTCTCGTGGACTGTGATCTCGTCGGTGGACTGATCGCGGCTGTACCAGAGGTCAATGCCGTTGGCCGTCCGCATGATGTGGGTGCGATCAGTCATCAGCCTGAGTACCCGATCAGCGTCACGCGCCCGACAACCGACCCGCCGCCCGTCGCCAGCGTCAGCGTTACCGCCGTGCTGATACCGCACAGGATGGGCGAATGGAATGTCAGCGCGACGCCGTCATAGACGGTGAAAACGAACGTCTGCGCGCCGATATCGAGCGTCAGGCTGGCCGACGCCGTGGTGGAAAACGAGGCCATGATCCCCGTGATGTGCCAGCGGGCAAAATCGCCGGGATCGGCCAGGGTTGCGACCGCGTTGTCCGCTGTCGCGTTGCCGATGGCAATGGTATCGGAGCCTCTCATTGGATGAACCTTTCAATGTCTCTTAGTTGCGAAACAGCGCGCTTAGGGGTTTGGGCTTTCAATCGCCGCACAACGTCCGCGGCCTCGTCGGGGTTTCTTTCGGTGTTCAACAAATCTTCGAACCGTATGACCAGCAGCGCCGGGAAGTTGGGCGATGCCGACTGGCCGACGCGGTAGTAATGATCCTGCACGGTAGGGTTCCGAATGTCGTTGTGCTTCATGTAGGACGCCAGCGTGAGCGGATATTGAATCCGAATCCGCCAATCCCAATCAAGTTGCTGCCGCGCCTTTTCGTTCCAGTTTACCGCTTGCGCCTCGTTGCCGCGTCCCAGCGCCGACAGCGATTGAGCCATCTGCAACTGTGCTAGGTAGCTGCTGCCAACCAGCACAAGTGCGGCGAACACCACCACCATCAGAACCCCGGCGCCGCCGAACCGCACCGCCTTCGAAACCTCTATCTCACCGCCCCGGCCAGCGAGGATGCCGAGCGCCAGCGCGATAAGCATGGCCGTCGCTGCGTTCTGAGTGGGGAAGTCAATGACCGCAATAACCGCCGCTATACCAAGCGAGCCCAATGCCGCGAGATAGATGCCGCCCTTCCGGCGCGCCTTTATGCAGGTCCAAACAAACCAGCCTGCGAGCGCCAAGCCGACCAAGCCTAATTCCGCGACGATCTGCAAATACTCGTTATGCACCGCCCCGGCATGGTGGGCTACGCCCGTTTGCTGAATGCCCCACGATGCGAAGACGTTGGTGTGAAACTCCTGCAGCCGCGGAAACTCGTACATGAACGAACCGAAGCCGTGCCCCCAAACTGGGCTCTGAGAAATCAACCCGAGGGTGTCCACCCATATCTCGGCGCGCGGCACGACCGAGCCTGAATAAAGCGGCCAGGCCAGCCACAATGCCACACCCACAATCGGCACCACCACGGCGACGTAGCGACGCTTGATGGTCTTGTTCCAGGTGCCCCAGCCCAGGAGCCCAAACCCGGCGACCAGGGCCACGAAAAACTCCTGCTTCGATGGGTTCCAACCCAAGAGGTACAGGGCTGCGATGGAAGGCGCTAGGAAGGCTCCTACAGGCGCCAGAAAGGCAAATGGGGCGGCGATCAGCAAGAACGATGCGATGAAGTTCTCGTTGCCAAAACCGCCGTAAGTCTCAGGCGGAAGAACCCCCGCCAGCAGAACCGCTAGAACCATCGCCGCGGCAAGTGCCAGCGGGACTGCCCGCGCGATGTAGGGCGCTATGAAGAAAGCCGCCAACGGCCCCAGCGCATTCAAAAGTTGGTAGCCGCCCTGCTTCGAGTCGCTGCTCCACAGGAGCGAAAACAGGGCGTAGCCGTATAGGAGCAGGGCGAAGCAATGCGGTTCGGAAATCCTGACGGTAGACTTTCGGAATAGGTGGACCGCCAGAAACAAAGCCGCCACGGCGGCGATTATTGCCATGAGCGCCCACCGAGCACCTCCAGGCGTTCCATCCCCGTGGGCGAGGCTGACGACTACAATCGAGCCGCCAGCCAGCCACAAGAGGACGTTAGTACGGGTCAACGACAATCGTGATAGTCGCATCGATATCAGTGGATGACCCACCGTCACTGCCGAAGTGCAGGACAAACGGCGATGACGTACCGCACACCGCCTGACTCAACCCGGTACTAGAATCAGCGTCCCCCGCCGCTGACCCGGATTGGGTGATCGTGAGGGATGCGAACGTATCGCCAGCAGCCGCTCCGCAAACGAAGTTAATCAGAGCGTCTGCGTTCGTGATTGCCCCGTGGATAACGGAATAAACCGCCGTCACCTGACCCGACACCGGCACGACCACATAGGCCGTGCTGGCCGTCGAGATGTTCTCGTAAACGACATTGATGATCTGACGACCAATCGTGTACTCGTTGCCGGAGTTGTTGCCTGTTCGTTCCCAGACGGCAACGCCAGTGTCTTTCTGCTTCAGCAGCATGCCGGCATCAGCCGGGAACGATGCCAGAGCGAGAAGCCCAACCGCCATAAGGGCTGAGAGGCCGATATTAAGAATCCGCATTGGACTCCTCCTAAGTCGTGAGTGAAGTGAAACGACGAAAAGGACGCCCCCGCTAAGAGGCGCCCTCATCGGTCTAGCTGGTGGAGAGATCCCAAACAGCGCCGCTCGAAGCCTCGTTGCGGGCCTCAAGGGTCCATTCAACGATGATCTGCTTCGCTTGGCTGTCGCCGGTCTTGCCGATGTTCGCCAAGCTGACGGGACGGAGGTAGGCCGCTGCCCACATGTCCTTTTGGAAGATAAACGCATCCCGCGCCCGTTGGAAACGGTTGGGAATGACTTCCAAGTCGCCCCAATCCGAACCGTAAACGTCGATCGAGGAAACCAACTTCTTGTCCTCGGCCGTCTTGAAGCGGGTAGCGTTTCCGGTGAACGTCGAAAGCAGCGTCTTGGCGAACGAACCAAGCGTTATGCAATCGGGCTCTCCGCCGGCGTTCCAAATGGACTGAAGCACGGTTTTGAGCAGGGCCTCGGTAAAGGTCCGCTGGGTGCCGTCGGTCCGTGCGGTATTACCGAGCGAGCCGGTTGCAGCCGCGCCGCCGCCGTTCGAGTCCGATGTGTCGATCCACGACGGAACCGAGCCCATCTTACGCGCGGTGGTCGCATCGCCGGTATTCTCGGCCTGGTTATTCAGAACCGTGGTCTCCATGTCGCGGCGCAGTTCGAGGGTGCGCTTGACGACCTGGTAGGCCATTTCCGACGTGCGGCCCGCCTTCTTCACGACTTCCTGAGTGCCGGTAACGCGCGGCACTTTGTCCTGAATCTGGCAGGTGTTCGAAAGCCGAACAGTGGCGGTGGCGGCGTCGTTGGTGATCGCGTCACCTTCGAGAACCGCGTTGGAGGTAAGCGCCGAGGCCAACGAGTCGGTCTCCCACTCATGGAGAACGGCGGAGGCGTTGACCTTCGCAATGCCCGTCAAAAATGGGGTTTCGGTCGGGGCGACGTTGTAAATAACGTCAGACAGGTCTTCGCGGTTGCCGACCGCAAGATAGGTGGTAAAGGCATCTGTTTCGAGCGTCATAGGGTCACCTCAAAGAATGGTGCCCCGGCGGGCCCTTAGTCGAATAGCGACTGCACATATGCGGCGGCCGCGTCTTTCGATCCGGTCCTTCGGAGCGTTTGACGAGACTGATTCCGCTTTTCTGACCCAGACGATCGGCGATCTGCCGATGCCCCCGGTTTTTTCCCTGTCATCTTCGGTGCTGCCTTAACCTTCTTCAGCCCTATTTTGGCGTTCGCTATGTTTCGATCGTAGAACATCGCCTTGCGCAAAAGCAGCACATGACGGTGATCCAAGATGCTCGAAACTTGCTCCTCGCTGAAACCAAGATTGTTGATTGCGTAGGACTTAACCTCGCCCATCAACCTCTTCCGCTTGCCGTCGTCTTTGGCTGTAATCGCCTTGTCGAGGGCGGGCCACTGCTTGCGCAGCTTCTCGCCTTCGGCCTGCGTCAACTTGGCTCGCTCGGCCTTCGTTGACTCCGACAACGTCTCGCGGGTGGCTTTGATCCGGTTGGTTAGCTGGTCGATGCGCGCCTTTGATTGGTTAAAGCGAGCCTCTTGCAGCCGGTATTGATCCGGGTCGTAGCTGTCATTGGTTTCGTCCAGTAGGTCTGGGTCTGGTTGTCTGGCAACGCCGAGAGATTGCAGGGCTTCCGACAGGAGGCCGTCTGCGATTTCAAAGCGTTCATTTAACGCGGTCTTCGCCTCGGCAACATGTGTCTCGTGTTGCTGCCGATCTGTGGCGATGGCCGCTGTTTTGCGTTGATAGTCCGCCTGACGCTGGTAGCCCTTCAACGCCTCATCGAGGGTGACCTGAATCTCCTCACCATCAACTTTGACGGTGTGAAGCGCAGCAGGTTCCTCTTCGGTGTCGAGTTCTTCCTCGTCATCGTCCAACGCCTCGGCATCGTCGTCCTCGGCATCGTCCTCGCCCAACTCATCGTCGGGTTCGTCCTCAGCCTCGGCTTCCGCGCCGGTGTCTGTCTCGTCCGTAGGCTCCGGTTGGTTGGCCTTCGGTTTGTCCTTCCGTGTCTCAGAGGTTGGCCTTTTGGGCTCCCCATCGAGCATGGACTGGACTAATTGCGCTGCGGCATCTTCGCTCGTCGGCGCGGACGCCGGTGTTGCAGTTTCTGCCGCCTGGGTAGCTTCCGGTCCCGGATTGGCTACGTCGCTCATTTTTGGCTCCTCTTACGGTTGGCCGCTAAAAATCCATATCGTTGCGGGTATTCGACGGTCAGCAGCCCCATCCGATCAAGGCGCTTCATATCGAACATGTGAGAGGTCGGCGGAACGTATACATCGACGCCTTGTCCGCGCGCAAAACCAATCAAGTAATTCATGTTGGGCCGGTCGTGGTCGAACCGCTGCTGCGTTATATCGACGCCGAATAGGCCGATCTCCGCGTAGCCCTCACTGATCGCCAGGGCCAGCAGATAGGCGATGTTGCTGCCGTACCAGTCCTCTTGAGTGTGAACAGGGTATTGCGGAAACGAACCCTTCTTGCCCCAGCCCTCGAACACCACCGCGTTGACCTCAGCAAACGGGTAGGCGGTACTCTGCGGCGCCCAGTCGAACGCCTCTTGCATGAATAGCCGCCGCGGCGCGCCGACGTTCCCGAGCAACTTGCGATAGCCTGTCGGCATTCCCGCGCTCGGGCTTTGATTCAAGTCCTGGTCGTGCATGTCGACCAGGGTCGTGAAACTGTTGGCCTCCTGATCCCACGGGATGCCCCACTTCTCCCAATCCTTGTCATGCCACGGGGCGAAGGCTCGGCTGTCATGGCTCAAGCCCATGATCGCAACGCGCGTTCCGTTCACCGCCAATGATCCAACTGTTTCTTCACCCAATTGCGGCGCTTGATAATGCCGGGCAGGGCCGCCTTCGCAACTTGGCCGCTCGTCATGGTTTCCTCGAAGAACTTGCGAAATTGCGACATCGCCTCGCTCTGTAGCCACAACCGCTCGCGCAAATCGCCGTCTTTGTCGTTGGTGCCCTTCCAGCGTTCGAACGAGCCTTGCTCAATCGCCGCGAAACACTCGATCACTAAGGGATGCTGGAGGATCGCCGAAGCCTGCGCGGCTAAGTGGCCTTCTTCTGCAATCTTCCGCTCTTGTTCCTCCAGCCCTTCATCTTCTGTCCGCAGCATCTGCTCGGTGTCAGGCACGGGTTAGTAGCCCTTCATTTTCTTGCCGCCACCAGACTTCTTGCTGCCGTAGCTCATCTTGCCGCCTTGGCCGCCGGCCGAGTTGGTTTTGACGTTGGCACCGGCGCCGCTCCAAGAGCCTGACGGCAGATGCCCGCCCTTCATGCCGGGGCTGGTGTCTTTCGGGTTCACGGGTTGGTTCTTTTCCACAGTTATCGTCTCCTGATTAAGGATAGAAGCAGTATTGCTTCCTCGTCGTCCTCGTCGTCCTCGTCGGTTTCGCTAAGTTCGGGCGTTACGCCCCGAAATGAGCCCTGCTCGCCATCACAGTCGCCCGCGCGCTACGCTCTGACTCGCGGTCCCGTATCTGCGCGTCCGTCGTCATCTTCTCGCGGTCAATCGCCGCACGGGTTTCAATCTCGGTCTGCTTAATGCGCGCGTTGATCGTCAATTCCTCGCGCCTTAATCCCATCTTCTCGCGCTCAATGTTTATCTCGGACTCGGCCTTGGCGACAGCCAACTGCATTTCAGCCTGAGCCCGCTCGCGGGCAACCTGTATTTCAGCCGCCGCCTTCTCACGCGCCAGCATGATCTCGGCCTGATACTTGCGCTCTTGGTTCGCCGTCTCGGCCTGATCGCGCTGCGCGTCCAATTGAATGCGCTGGCCTTCCATCTGCATCTTGGCCTGTTGCAACTGTTGCTCACCTTGCAGCTTCATCATCTCGGGGCTCGGCTGTTGCGGGCGGTTCTTCATCGCCTCCCATGCCTGCTGGCCCTTCTTGCTACGCGGGTCTTCGAAGAACGAATCGACGTTCCTGAATCCGCCCGCCTTAACAAACCGCTCAAACGAATTGTGCAGGTGCTCGGGGAACACCATCGGACCATCAAGCCCGCCTTGGTACTGCATCGCCTTTTCCTGAATGGCGATCAACTGCTGTACCATCACAGCCTCTTGCTCTTTGGTGTCGTAGCCAAGCCCGACCTGAACAGTCGTGTCCATGCCCTCGGACCACGACTTCGGATCAATGTCCACCCAGTCATTACGCAGCCGAATGGTGCGGGCCTTGTCCTGGTTTTCAACTGTCAACAGCGCGATGCGCCGAAACAACTTGACGAAGCCCATCTCGGCGAACAGCCGCGCGATTAACTCAATCCGTGAGTTCGCCGCAGCCATAATCCGCGCCGAGCCCGAGGCGGTCTTGTTCAAAGCCTCAACGTCAAGCCCCTGTTGGTATTTGTTAACGCCGGTGCGCCCGATCTTCTCTGAATCAAGGAACTCCATCAGAGGCTGCGCAAACGCGCCAAGACCTGAGTTTTGAATCGGCTGCGCGTGCTGCATGACGCTGTCGCCGTTGCCCTGCAGCTTGACCCGCACCGCTTGGTTTGGCCGGTTCGACAGCCAATCGTCCATGTTGACGGCTTGCGAGATGAACGCGCGGCCAGAGTTCATGTTGTACATGTTGTCCAACATCTGGCGCAGAACAGTGGTGCGAATCTTCTGCAAGTCGCCAACCAAGTCGGCCATGCCCAAGCCGTTGAACTTGTGCGGGATGCGGATCGGGTTGATCGTGATCCACGGGTGGTCGTCAATCTCCTCGTTTGAGAGGATCACGCTGTTGTTCTCACCGGCGGTGATGATCTGGCGCATTTCCGAAATGCCATCGCCGTCGAAGTCGATCTTAAAATAGCCCTCGATGATCCACAGCGAGCGTTGCGCCGGGTCCAACGACGCAGGATCGTCGGCTAGATATTCCTCGTCAACGTCATGGCGCGCAATGCGTTCTTCGTTGTATTCGCCCTCGCCTGTCTTGCCGACAGACGACTCAATGTCCTCCTCGTCAAAGCCACGCTCCCGCGCCTCAGAAACCGTGATCCGGTAACGGTGCCCGGTAAACCCAGCATCGTCCGCCGAGGTCGCACGGCGGCTAATCAAGAACTCCTCAGGCGGAACGCAGACAATGTTGATGCGGCCGCGCTTGTCGGTGCGAAGGATCGTCACATCGTAGCGAACCAAACTGTCGGGATCGTCCTCTGGTATGTCTCCACCGAACATCGCTAGCGCCATCGCTGCTGCTCCGGGAGGAAGAGCAGGCTGGCCCATCATTGGAGCGGTGCCCGGTGGAGGCATTGGCGCGCCCTGCGGCATCATCGGAACGGCACCGCCGTCCTCCATCCCATCTAGGCCCTCATTCTCGGCCTCATCCTCTTCTTCGGGATCAGCCATGTATTCGTTCTGCTCGACAACCTCAATATCGGTTTTCTCGTCGGTCTCAAGCAACTCGCCCAACTCAAGAACCGTCAGCCCGCGGTGCGTCGAGCGCTTGGTAACAGGCGTCGAGTCCCATTCGCATTTTAGAATGCCGGTCTTCTGCAACAACGCATCCTTGAACCAGTCATAGGTCAGCAGGAATCCGTCGTTGTCCTTCAAAAACACATGGTTGCAATAGTCGGTCTTCTGCGCCGCCGAATCCTCGTCCTCTTGTCCAACCGGGTCGAACTTCACCGCGTCGGTGCCCGAAAAAAACAGCTTCATCAACGCCGGCATGATCCATTCAACGGTGTCCATCGTGTCGGACAGAACCACCGCGCTGCGACCCTCGACCTCGTTGCCTAGCGGCTCGCCGTAGTAGAGTTCCATCGCCTGGCGCCGCTGGTGCGACAACTCGCCCCCGTTGTGACCCTGGGCGGTCTTGATCTCCGCAGAGACCGCCGCCTTGAGCGCCGACTCAGTCATCGGCACGGGTTTGATGTTGCCGCGTGCTGCCATTATTCGGCAGCCTCAGCCATTGCATGTTGCATGATGTGCTCTTGCACCAAAGCCTCGGCCTGGGGCTTGCGCAGACCCTTGCTGTTTAGCTTCCGACCGCCGAAATAGGCGTCAAACCAGCCGCCCTGCATGTCCACGATGCCCTGTTGAACTGGCTCGCTATGACCGGGTTGCACAGGCTCAACGGGAATCTCAGCGCCCTCGATCTTTGCCTCGGGCGCTGGCGCTACTTCGGGATCACCGAACAACGCCGACTCAAGCGCGGCTACGCGCGCCGTCAGTACGGCGATCCCGCGCATCAGGTCCATGTGCTCAGTGCGGTTCATTTCGCAACCTTGCGCAACGGCATCTCGGCCTTCGCCTCAGCAGGCGCCGCGCGTCCGCCAACGTCGATCGTCAACCCGCCTTCGTCGTCCAGGCTAACGTCCATGTCGCCGGTATAGGACTTGCCGCCAGCCTTCACCGTCAGTGTGCGCATGTTCCCGAACAGCCGACTAACATCAGCCCACGGGGAGAGTACCTTGCCGTCTACTTTCATTGCGTTGTCCCTTGTTGGTTAAACGATTGCCATGTTGGTGGGGTATTTGACGTCTTCCCAGCCGCCGAAGTCGTCGACCTTGTACATAGCGCCAGTGCGTAGCGCGTCAGCGCCGTTAGACGACCAGTCATGGTGCGGCTTGTCGCCAAAGATTTTCTTTTTGTCATCCCACACCTTGTGGTAGCTGCGCAGCGCCTCGATGCCCTTGATCGCCTTGTCCTCGTCGAACCAAATCTTCGGGATCAGCGCGCGGGTTTTGTCGATGCCGTCCATCAGCCCCGAGCGGGGCACCACCTCAACCTCGTAGCCCAGGCCCTTCATCGTTTCGACCCTGGTAAGGCCGCTGCCCAACTCGGTCACCTCGCCGTCATGCGGGAACAGGTGGCGGGTGTAGTTGTAGCCGTGCTCGATCGCCAGAGCGTTCAGTTCCGAAACGTACCAAGCGAGATCCTTGCCGTTGTTCTGAATGTAGTTAACCGCGTGCAGTTCCTGGCCGCACCGCTGCATCAGCCAAATGCAATTCAGATCGCCGTGGCCCAAGTCCCACCAAGTCTCGACGCCGGTCTGCCTGTCGTGCGGCACGTTGCCAATCCGGCCACCGGCCAGGGCATCAGCCATCTGCTCGCCGTAGTACGAACCAACCAGCGGCGCGTCGAACGACGCATAGAACTCCTGCTGAATCATCTCCTCGGCCATGCCGTCCTTGCGCTCTTGGGCGATGGCTTCCTTCGAGATGGCGCCGGTATCGTCGGCCGTCAGCTTCTCGCAGAACCAATGCTCATTCTTGCGCGCGTTCTCGTAGATCGTATAGCCGTGGTTGCGGCCGCGAGGGGTGTAGATAAACAGCGCCCAGCCGCCATTTTCAGCGAGGATCGGTCGGATGAAATCCCACGCCGCGGGGTCCGT
>Ga0222634_1000615_pt1 | contig 15268 bp, 8 predicted proteins | sample AntAcemetageno50_FD_179807 | JGI IMG/M metagenome (GOLD analysis project Ga0222634, IMG submission 179807) | Saline water microbial communities from Ace Lake, Antarctica - #50 | ecosystem: Environmental > Aquatic > Non-marine Saline and Alkaline > Saline | place: Antarctica: Ace Lake | collected...
CCTCTACACCTGCGGCCAAATCCAGTTTGGTCAACGCATCAACGGTTTTTTCAGTAGGCTCTACAATATCGAGCATACGCTTGTGAGTTCGGATCTCGTATTGGTCTCTTGCGTCTTTATAGACGTGGGGTGAAGTCAGCACGGTGAACTTTTCTTTACGTGTCGGCAAAGGGATTGGGCCTTTCACCTGAGCACCGGTCCGCTTCGCTGTATTGACAATTTCCTGTGTGGAAATATCGATGAGGCGGTGATCAAAGGCTTTCAATCGAATTCTAATTCTTTGGTTTTGCATTCAAACCGTCTCCGTTCACAACAGCGCACTGTTGTAATTCACTGATTCATAAAGCAAAAAAGGTCCTCCCTTTCAAGGGAAGACGCATTCAATGCTAATTGCTCGCTTTCGAGCTGCCCATGGCTCCCTATCGGAACCTTGTCTTTACTACAAGAATAGTCGTTCTATTCTCTCTATCACCACAAACCGCTATATTGCTGAGTCCGTGACTACTACATGAGGACCCCCCCATGCAGAGGGCGCGAATAATACGCAACCTGTTCAGGAATTGCTACTGTTTTTGCTGCTACCGGCAGAAAAGACGCCCGCAGATCTCATTGGGCCCAGGATGCTCAGCTACTTCAAACCTGACCAGCAGCTGTTAGTAAGCGATCACTTTCAGCAATGCGCTTTATAATCAGGCATGATAGCCGATTCGAACCAGGCTTTCCCCGGTATTCGCGACGTACGCTTACCGGGTCCAGCAGAGATCTCTTCCAATTCCACATAATGGCATCAGTGGCTATAAGCCAAGAGATTCCTTCGCTTCGGTCGAGTGCGGAGGTTATCTACCGAGAGATCCCTCCGCTTCGGTCGAGTGCGGAGGCTATCTACCGAGAGATCCCTCCGCTTCGGTCGGGATATCTGAATAGCGCAGCTATTCAGATAGTGCGGGGATTATCCACCGGGAGACCCTTCGCTTCGGTCGAGTGCGGAGGTTATCTAACGAGAGATCCCTCCGCTTCGGTCGGGATATCTGAATAGCGCAGCTATTCAGATATCTTCGTTACGACGCCTGCTCCAACAGTTCGTCCACCCTCGCGGATAGCAAAACGCTGGCCTTCTTCCATCGCAATCGGGGCAATCAGCTCAACTGCCATCGTCACGTTATCCCCAGGCATCACCATCTCGGTACCTTCCGGTAACTCACAAGAACCCGTCACGTCCGTCGTCTCAAAGAAAAACTGCGGCTTGTAGCCTTTGAAGAACGGTGTATGACGACCGCCTTCATCTTTTGACAAGACGTAAACCTCACCTTCGAACTTCGTGTGCGGTGTGATGGAACCCGGCGCCGCCAGTACCTGACCACGCTCTACTTCTTCTCGCTTCGTACCACGGAGCAGAACACCAACATTCTCGCCTGCACGACCTTCGTCAAGCAGCTTCCGGAACATCTCTACACCCGTACACGTCGTCTTCTGCGTCGCCTGGATTCCAACGATCTCGAGTTCCGCGCCAACCTTTACAATGCCGCGACCAATCCGGCCCGTGACTACCGTGCCACGACCCGAGATAGAAAATACGTCTTCAATCGGCATCAAAAAGGGTCGGTCAATGTCTCTCGTAGGCTCTGGAATATAGGAATCCAGCGTTTCTACCAGCTTAACAATCGCCGGCGTGCCAATCTCTGACTCATCACCTTCCAGCGCCTTCAGTGCACTACCGATAATGATCGGTGTGTCGTCGCCCGGAAAATCGTACTGGTCAAGTAACTCTCGTACTTCCATTTCAACCAGTTCTACCAGCTCTTCGTCATCAACCATGTCCGCTTTGTTCAGGAACACAATGATGTAAGGAACACCAACCTGCTTCGACAGCAAAATGTGCTCTCGTGTCTGGGGCATCGGACCATCCGCTGCTGAACAGACCAGAATCGCTCCGTCCATCTGCGCCGCACCCGTGATCATGTTCTTCACATAGTCAGCGTGGCCAGGACAGTCTACGTGTGCGTAGTGTCGATTCGGTGAATCATATTCAACGTGCGACGTCGAAATCGTGATACCACGCTCTCGTTCTTCCGGCGCATTATCAATGGCATCGAACGCCGAAAACGTACCACCCCATGTTTCTGCACAGACCTTGGTAATCGCCGCCGTCAGCGTCGTCTTACCATGGTCAACGTGACCAATGGTTCCTACATTTACGTGCGGCTTTGTCCGCTCGAATTTTTCCTTAGACATTTTTACCTCGATCTCACTTTGAAAAGGGGCCTGTGCGAATGTCGCCGTGACCACAAAACTTAAACATGAAGTTAGCGCTGACTAACCTCTCCTACCATTAAAATTAAGGCTGGTACTTCACCACCCATAACGTTTGGTTTCTCTTTCGTCTCCGCCAGTTAGCCAGTTCGGCTGATCACCGATTCGGCGATACTGTCGGGAACTTCACTGTACTTTGAAAACTCCATGGAAAAATTGGCTCTACCCTGCGTGGCAGATCTCATGTCTGTCGCATAACCAAACATTTCCGCGAGTGGGACTTCAGCCCTCACGGCCTTACCGGCGGGCACATCTTCCATGCCCTGCACAATGCCCCGGCGACGGTTCAGGTCACCGACAACATCACCGTAGTATTCTTCCGGTGTGACCACTTCAACATTCATTATCGGTTCAAGCAGAACAGGCCTCGCATCCAGCGCACCAGCTCGCATGGCCATCGAACCTGCTACCTTGAAAGCAACTTCACTGGAATCAACATCGTGGTATGAACCGTCATACAACGTCGCCTTCACACCCTGAAGCGGGTAGCCGGCCAATACGCCATTGGATAACTGATCCTGGATTCCTTTTTCTACCGCGCTGATGTATTCGCGGGGTACAGCGCCGCCAACAATCTCATCAACGAACTCATAACCATCACCTTCGAGCGGCTCGATTCTAATCCACACATGACCGTACTGCCCCCGACCACCCGTTTGCCGAACAAACTTGCCTTCGGAATTTACGGTATCGCGAATCGTTTCACGATAGGCAACCTGCGGTTTCCCGATGTTTGCCTCAACACCGAACTCACGCTTCATTCGATCAACAATAATATCCAGGTGCAGTTCACCCATGCCGCCAATAATGGTCTGGCCACTTTCCGGGTCAGTGTGAACCCTGAACGATGGATCTTCGGCCGCGAGCTTACCCAGTGCGATGCCCATCTTTTCCTGGTCTGCCTGTGTTCTGGGCTCTACCGCCACATGAATCACGGGCTCTGGAAACTCCATTCGTTCCAGAATAATAACTTTACTCTCATCACACAGGGTATCGCCTGTCGTCGCCATCTTAAGACCGATAGCTGCGGCTATGTCGCCAGCCCTGACTTCCTTAATCTCTTTTCTGTCATTGGCATGCATCTGGACCATGCGCCCGATACGTTCCTTTTTACCCTTAATCGGATTCCACACGGAATCCCCTGATTTCAGAACACCTGAATAGACCCGGAAAAAGGTCAACGCGCCAACGAAAGGATCTGTGGCAATCTTGAAAGCAAGCGCTGCAAACGGCTCATCATCATTCGCATGTCGTTCTGCTACTTCCTCAGTATCCCCGACAAAGCCTGTGATGGCCTTCACTTCATCCGGTGCTGGTAAATATTCAATGACGGCGTCCAGCATTGTCTGGACACCCTTGTTCTTAAAGGCTGAACCACAAAGCGCGGGGACAATCTCGTTAGCAACGGTACGTTGCCGGATACCCTGCTTGATTTCCTCAATAGTGAGCTCGCCACCTTCAAGGTATTTTTCCGTCAGCTCGTCACTGGATTCAGCAGCAGCTTCGATCAGTTTTTCACGATACTCTTCGGCCTGTGCGACCAGGTCTTCCGGAATATCCGCCTCTTCAAATGTCAGCCCCAGATCAGCTTCATTCCAGTAGATGGCTTTCATTTTGACGAGATCGATGACCCCTTTGAAATGCTCTTCGGCCCCGATGGCAAGCTGCAGACACACTGGCGTCGAGCCCAGTCGCTGCTCAATCTGATCTACGACCCGCAAGAAATCTGCCCCTGCACGGTCCATTTTGTTGACAAAGACCAGCCTCGGTACTGCGTATTTGTTGGCCTGACGCCAGACTGTTTCCGATTGCGGCTCTACCCCGGAGGTGGCACAAAACACAACAACTGCACCATCAAGTACCCGCAGCGAACGCTCTACTTCGATCGTAAAGTCGACGTGACCGGGCGTATCGATAATGTTAATTCTGTGCTGATCGAACTGGCCTTGTGTACCCTGCCAGAATGTCGTGGTAGCAGCGGACGTGATCGTAATGCCACGCTCCTGCTCCTGCTCCATCCAGTCCATGGTTGCTGCACCATCGTGGACTTCCCCTATCTTGTGGGAAAGTCCGGTGTAGAACAGGACTCGTTCCGTTGTCGTTGTTTTACCAGCGTCAACGTGAGCGACAATACCGATATTTCGATATCGCTTGATGGGTGTTTCTCTAGGCACGGTATCTCCGCTAAGAGGTAGTCGCTAGAATCGATAGTGAGCGAAAGCCCTGTTCGCTTCTGCCATTCTGTGCGTATCTTCACGCTTTCGAACAGCGGAGCCACGGCCTTCAGCCGCTTCCATCAACTCACCGGCAAGTCGCTGAGACATGGATTTCTCACCACGCTTTCGTGCTGAATCAACAAGCCATCTCATGGCAAGCGCATTGCGACGGGAAGGTCTGACTTCAACGGGAACCTGGTAGGTTGCACCACCAACTCGTCGAGATTTCACCTCAACAGAAGGTGCAATCGCTTCGAGCGCGGCGTCAAAAACCTCGATGGGGTCTGCCGCTCCACGTTCTTTAACGCGGTCCAGCGCACCATAGACAATCTTTTCTGCAACAGCTTTTTTGCCACTAACCATTACGTGGTTCATGAATTTGGCAAGCGTGACGTTTCCGTACTTTGGATCAGGGAGGATATCCCTTTTCGGTGGAATTCTTCTTCTAGGCATGGTTACTTCCTCTTCAGGTTAATCGGGCACAACGCCCGGCCTTACTGGACCCCGCGCGTTAGCCGAGGGGCCTCGATTTAACCTCGGTCTTCAATAGATCAAGGCCTTGGTATGAGATCTCTCCACTCCAGCGCTTAGCGCTTCCGGTCGAGATGACAATGGTTTGCGAACGCTTCCGGTCGAGATGACGATGGTTTGCGAACACTTCCGGTCGAGATGACGATGGTTTGCGCACGCTTCCGGTCGAGATGACGTTATATTAGCTTTTCGGCTTCTTCGTTCCGTACTTGGACCGACCTTGCATCCGGTTGCCAACGCCAGTGGTATCCAGCGTTCCACGAACCGTGTGATATCGAACACCCGGCAAGTCTTTAACCCGACCACCCCTGATGAGAACAACCGAGTGTTCCTGCAGGTTATGGCCTTCACCACCAATGTATGAGGTAACTTCAAATCCATTGGTCAATCTGACACGGCAGACTTTACGTAGCGCCGAGTTAGGTTTTTTCGGTGTGGTCGTGTAGACACGGGTGCAAACGCCCCTTTTTTGGGGGCTGGCTTGCAACGCAGGCACGTCGCTCTTGGCGATCTTGCGTTTTCTTGGCTTTCGAACCAATTGGTTGATTCTGGCCATAACTCTGTATTCTCCTGTATTTTTTCGACAATCAACCCTTGGGCTGATTCCGCGAGGGGCGCATTCTAGGGGTAACCGGTGTCGGAGTAAAGTGTTACTCCGACACCGAACCTGACTTTAACTTGCCTCGCTGGAATTAAACGCTTCTGAAAGCGCCTGTTCTACTTCACTGGCGCTAACTGTGCTTCCTTCCACACCGGCTTCACGCTTCTTCTTGCGATCTTCATGGTATTTCAGACCGGTACCGGCTGGAATCAAGCGACCAACAATCACATTTTCCTTCAACCCACGAAGGTGATCACGCTTGCCGGTAACGGCTGCTTCCGTCAGTACCCGTGTGGTTTCCTGGAACGAAGCCGCTGAGATAAAGGATTCTGTTGCCAGAGCTGCCTTGGTGATACCAAGCAGTACTCGCTGTCCCTTAACCTCAACCTTGCTATCAGCGCGAAGGCCATCGTTCGCTTCAAGGAAGCGATTATATTCAACCTGCTCGCCCTTGATCATGACTGAATCACCAGGCTGTGATACCTCTACCTTTCTGAGCATTTGGCAAACAATCACTTCAATGTGCTTGTCATTGATACCTACACCCTGCAAACGGTAAACGTCCTGGACTTCCTTAACGATGTAGTTGGCAAGTGCCGAAACACCCTTCAACCTGAGAATGTCATGTGGGTTCTCGGGTCCGTCAGATACAACTTCACCTTTCTCTACATGCTCACCCTCAAACACCGTCATGTGACGCCACTTGGGAATCAGCACCTCGTAGTGATCTGAACCTTCCGGCAATTCACTCGTGTCTTGCGGTGTAATCACAAGCCTGCGCTTGCCTTTGGTTTCTTTACCAAAGCTAACGGTACCGGTGATTTCTGCCAGTACTGCTGCCTCTTTCGGCTTTCGTGCTTCAAAGAGATCGGCAACCCGCGGCAAACCACCCGTGATATCACGTGTTTTTGAGCCTTCCTGAGGAATACGGGCAATAACGTCACCCGCCTCGATATGGGCCCCGTCTTCCAGACCAAGGATCGCGTTTGCTTCCATAAAGTAGTGAGCCGGTACATCCGTACCTGCCAGGTTCAGTGCTTCACCCTTGTCGTCCACCAGGCGGACTGCTGGCCTGATATCCTTACCTGCACTCGGTCGATCCTTGGGATCGATGGTGGAGATGCTGGTCAAACCGGTCAGCTCATCAGTCACTCTGCGAATCGTGATGCCTTCTTCCATGCCCTCAAACACGACGTTACCCTGAACCTCAGAGACAATCGGGTGAGTGTGGGGATCCCAGTTTGCAACGATTTCGCCAGATTCGACGTGTTCGCCTTCACCCTTCTTCAGTACAGCACCGTAAGGTAGCTTGTATCGTTCTCGCTCCCTACCGCTTTCGTCATCAGAGACCGCAATCTCGCCGGAACGGGATACCGCAACCAGATCACCGTTGGTCTTGGTGATCGTCTTAAGGTTATGAAGACGGATATTACCCGCGTGTTTCACCTGAACATTGTCGATCGCTGTTGCTCTGGACGCCGCACCACCAATGTGGAACGTACGCATGGTGAGCTGTGTTCCTGGCTCACCAATTGACTGGGCAGCGATAACACCGATGGCTTCACCAATGTTAATAATATGACCACGACCCAGATCACGGCCATAGCATTTAGTACAGATGCCATATCGTGTTTCACAGGTAATGGGACTACGTACGATCATTTCATCGATACCGGAGCCTTCGATAACGTCAGCAAGTTCCTCATCGATAATCGTGCCCCGGGTTAACAGCACGTCTTTGCCGTCAGAGGTCATGACATCTTCTGCCACAACCCGCCCAAGGACTCTGTGACCGATTGCTTCGACGACGTCGCCACCTTCAATCACAGCGTTTATGCGCATACCCTTGTCGGTACCACAATCAACTTCTGTGATAACCAGGTCCTGGGCAACGTCAACAAGTCGACGAGTCAGGTATCCGGAGTTAGCCGTTTTAAGCGCGGTATCCGCAAGACCTTTTCGAGCACCGTGGGTAGAGATGAAGTACTGCATTACATTCAAACCTTCACGGAAGTTTGCTGTAATTGGCGTCTCAATAATCGAGCCGTCCGGCTTGGTCATCAGGCCTCGCATACCAGAGAGCTGCCTGATCTGTGCGGGGCTACCCCGTGCGCCTGAGTCAGCATACATCCAAACACTGTTGAACGAATTCTGTACTTCGTCTTCGCCTTCGCGGTTTTTAACGGTTTCCTTGGACAGGTTGTCCATCATGGCAGCACCAACCATATCGTTAGCGCGGGTCCAGATATCAATAACCTTGTTGTACTTTTCACCCTGGGTCACAAGACCGGAAGCAAACTGGGATTCGATTTCCCGGATTTCTGCTTCGGCTTCAGCAATGATTGGTGCTTTTTCATCAGGGATAACGAAATCATTTACACCAATGGACGCACCGGAACGAGTTGAATACTCGTACCCGAGGTACATTAACTGGTCAGCAAAAATAACTGTCTCTTTCAAACCTACCGATCGGTAACAAAGGTTGATGAGGCGAGAAATATCCTTATTGCTCATGGTGTTGTTCACGTGGCTATAAGACATTCCGTCAGGCACGATTTCATAAACCAGTGTTCGACCAACGGTTGTATCAACAATTTGGGTGGACTCAACCAGTTCACGGTTTTCGTTAAACAGCTTCTCTGTGATCCGAACTTTGACCCGAGCCTGCAGACCGACCTTACCGGATCGGTAAGCTCGAGAAACTTCGTGGATGTCAGCGAAGATCATGCCTTCGCCTTTGTCGTTAACGCGTTCCCGGGTCATCCAGTAAACACCTAGAACGACGTCCTGGGACGGAACAATAATTGGCTCACCGTCTGCAGGTAGCAACACGTTATTCGTGGACATCATGAGCGCACGCGCTTCCAACTGCGCTTCCAGCGTCAGTGGAACGTGAACTGCCATCTGGTCGCCATCAAAGTCAGCGTTGTAGGCCGTACAGACCAGAGGGTGAAGCTGGATCGCTTTACCTTCAATCAGCACAGGCTCAAACGCCTGGATCCCTAACCGGTGGAGTGTTGGTGCACGGTTGAGGAGTACCGGGTGCTCACGAATGACATCGGCGAGAATATCCCAGACTTCAGCCGTTTCCCGCTCGACCATTTTCTTGGCTGCTTTAATCGTTGTAGCCAGGCCTCGTGCTTCGAGTTTGCCAAAGATAAAGGGCTTGAACAGCTCAAGTGCCATTTTCTTGGGCAGACCACACTGGTGAAGACGCAGTGTTGGCCCAACCACAATGACCGATCGACCAGAATAGTCCACTCGCTTACCGAGGAGGTTCTGACGGAATCGACCTTGCTTACCCTTGATCATGTCTGCCAGGGACTTAAGTGGACGTTTGTTCGTTCCCGTAATGGCCCGACCACGTCGTCCATTGTCCAGCAGTGCATCGACTGCTTCCTGCAGCATTCGCTTCTCATTACGCACGATAATGTCAGGCGCGGAAAGGTCCAGCAGTCGCTTCAGGCGGTTGTTTCTGTTGATCACCCGACGGTAAAGATCGTTCAGGTCGGAGGTCGCAAAACGTCCACCTTCCAGCGGTACCAGAGGGCGAAGATCTGGCGGAAGAACCGGCAGGACAGTCAGGATCATCCATTCAGGTTCGTTGCCGGATTTATCGAAAGCTTCCATCAACTTCAGTCGCTTGGTCAGCTTCTTGATCTTGGTTTCAGAGTTTGTCTGTGGAAGCTCTTCACGAATCGTCTGAACTTCATCGTTCAGATCCATATCTTCCATCAGTTCCTGAATCGCCTCGGCGCCCATCTTGGCGTCAAACTCATCACCGAACTCTTCAAGGGCTTCGTAGTACTGCTCATCAGTCAGTAGCTGGCGTTTTTCCAGTGTTGTCAGACCGGGGTCAATCACAACAAATGATTCGAAATACAGGACTCGCTCGATATCACGCAGCGTCATATCCATCAGCAGCCCAATTCTGGACGGCAGTGATTTCAGGAACCAGATATGAGCGACAGGACTTGCCAGCTCAATGTGGCCCATACGTTCACGGCGCACCTTGGCGAGCGCCACTTCGACACCACATTTTTCACAGATAACACCGCGATGCTTCAGTCGTTTGTACTTACCACAAAGACATTCATAGTCCTTGTTCGGGCCAAATATCTTGGCGCAGAAAAGACCATCGCGTTCCGGTTTGAACGTGCGATAGTTGATCGTTTCGGGCTTTTTAACTTCGCCGTAAGACCAGCTTCTGATCAAATCAGGCGAAGCGAGTCCGATTCGAAGCGAATCAAACTCTTCTGATTGTCCTTGTGCTTTCAGTATGTTCAGCAAATCTTTCAAGGCTTTCCTCCACGTCAGGTCGAAACCTGACCTTTATTTCAATTCTGTGTCGTCAGTCGATATCGGGTGAGAACGACGCTAGTCGTTCTCTAACTCAATATCGATGCCCAGTGAACGGATTTCTTTCACCAACACATTGAATGACTCAGGCATACCCGGCTCCATTCTATGGTCACCGTCCACGATGTTTTTATACATCCTGGTTCGACCATGAACGTCATCCGACTTAACCGTCAGCATTTCCTGAAGCGTATAAGCAGCTCCATAGGCTTCAAGTGCCCAGACTTCCATTTCACCAAATCGCTGGCCGCCAAACTGGGCTTTACCACCAAGCGGTTGTTGCGTTACAAGGCTATAGGAACCTGTCGATCTGGCATGCATCTTGTCGTCAACAAGGTGGTTTAACTTCAGCATATACATGTAGCCTACCGTCACTGGTCGATCAAACTGCTCACCCGTACAGCCATCGTAAAGAATGCACTGGCCATCGGTTGGCAGGCCTGCCAACTCAAGCATCGTCTTGATCTCGGCCTCATTGGCACCATCAAAGACACCCGTAGCCATCGGCACACCACCTCGGAGGTTGCCTGCCATCTCAATGATTTCATCATCTGAAAACTCATCAAGATTTTCGATCCGGCCACTCTGGTTATAGATCTTCTCCAGGAACTCCTTGATATCTGCGGCTTGACGCTGGGCGTCCAGCATTTCGCCGATCTTGATGCCAAGACCGTGGGCAGCCCACCCCAGATGAGTCTCTAGAATCTGTCCAACGTTCATTCGCTTCGGAACGCCAAGCGGGTTCAGCACGATATCAACTGGCTCACCGTTCTCGTCGAACGGCATGTCTTCGACAGGCTTAATGACCGAGATCACACCCTTGTTACCATGACGTCCCGCCATCTTGTCGCCTGGCTGAATTCGCCGCTTGATCGCAAGATAGACCTTAACAATCTTCAGTACACCCGGCGCCAGATCATCGCCTGACTCCAGCTTGCCCTTGCTTTCTTCAAATCTTTCATCCAGATCCAGGCGACGCTCCTTGAGCCTTAAGTCTGCCTGCTCAAGTAGTTCGTTAAGGCTGTCCTTTTCCATTCTCAGCTTGAAGAAACTCTCTGACTCAAGATTCGCCAGGTAGTCCCGGGTCACCTTGTCGCCTTTCTTCAACTCCGGGCCGGCTATAACCTTCTGGTTCGCCAATGACTCGGTCAATCGTTCAAACGTTGCGGTCTGGACAATTCGAAATTCCTCATCAATGTTCTTGCGAACTTCGTCGAGTGCAGCCCGTTCAATATCAAGGGCGCGGTGGTCCTTGGGAAGACCGTCGCGAGTGAAAACCTGCACATCAATCACAGTACCGTTATAGCTACTGGGGACGCGCAGCGAAGTGTCTTTCACATCGGACGCTTTTTCACCAAAGATCGCTCTCAGGAGTTTTTCTTCAGGTGTCAGCTGGGTTTCGCCTTTCGGTGTTACCTTACCAACCAGAATGTCGCCCGGATCTACTTCTGCACCGATATAAACAATGCCGGACTCGTCGAGCTTGGACAGCGCGCCTTCGCCTACATTCGGGATATCACAGGTTATTTCCTCTGATCCCAACTTGGTATCACGAGCGATACAGGTCAGTTCCTGAATGTGAATTGTGGTAAATCGATCTTCCTTCACGACCTTTTCGGAGATCAGAATCGAGTCCTCAAAGTTGTAGCCATTCCAGGTCATGAACGCGATGCGGATATTCTGGCCAAGAGCCAGTTCACCGATATCAATGGAAGGGCCGTCTGCAAGGATGTCGTTTTTAGCAACCACATCGCCTTCCCGGACCAGTGGCTTCTGGTTAATGCAGGTGTTCTGGTTAGAACGCTGGTACTTCGTGAGGTTATAAATATCAACACCTGCCTCACCACTTTCGGTTTCAACATCGTTGACTCGAATAACTATCCTGCCAGCGTCAACGGTTTCAATGACACCACCGCGCCTGGCCACAACACAAACACCAGAATCCCTTGCAACCGTACGCTCCATACCGGTTCCAACGAGCGGCTTTTCGCTGCGCAGAGTCGGTACAGCCTGACGCTGCATGTTGGAACCCATCAACGCACGGTTAGCGTCGTCGTGTTCCAGAAACGGAATCAGGGACGCCGCCACTGACACTACCTGCTGCGGCGATACATCCATAAAGTTGACGGATTCACGAGGCATCTTGGTGAATTCACCAAGGTGACGAACTTCAACCATATCTTCCGTCAGTCGACTCTTTTCATCCATGGTCGCACTTGCTTGCGCAATAACGTAATCACTCTCAACAATCGCTGAGAGGTACTCGATCTCATCGGTTACATTTCCGTCGGCAACCTTTCTGTAAGGGCTTTCAAGAAATCCATACTCATTGGTACGCGCATAAGTCGCCAGTGAATTGATCAGTCCAATGTTCGGCCCTTCGGGTGTCTCAATAGGACACACCCGCCCATAGTGCGTCGGGTGAACGTCACGAACCTCGAAGCCTGCACGTTCCCGCGTCAGACCACCTGGACCGAGCGCTGAGACGCGACGCTTGTGCGTCACTTCAGAGAGCGGGTTGTTCTGGTCCATAAACTGAGACAACTGCGCAGAACCGAAATATTCTTTTACTGCTGCCGCAACGGGTTTGGCATTAATCAGGTCCTGCGGCATCAAGCCTTCGCTTTCTGCCAGTGACAATCTTTCCTTCACGGCACGTTCCACCCGGATCAGACCAAGACGGAAAGCATTTTCTGCCATTTCTCCGACAGAACGAACTCGTCTGTTACCCAGGTGATCGATATCGTCCACGGTATCTTTACCGTTCCTGATGTCGATCAGGCACTTCATTACCTCGATGATGTCATCGTTCGACAGCGTACCCTGACCGACTTCTTCTTCGCGCCCCAGGCGGCGATTGAACTTCATACGACCCACTGCCGTCAGGTCATAACGCTCGGAAGAGAAGAACAGGTTGGTGAACAGGTTTTCAGCCGCCTCTTTAGTCGGTGGCTCGCCCGGGCGCATCATCCTGTATATCTCAACGAGCGCCTCGAGTCGGTTGGTCGTACCATCGACATTCAGCGTATCTGAGATAAAGGGTCCGCAATCCAGGTCGTTTGTATAAATGGTGTTGAATGCTGTGATGCCGGCCTCAGCCAGCTGATCCAGCACTTCCTCGGTGATTGCCGTATTACATGGAATAACAACTTCACCGGTTTCAGTATCCACGATGTCTTTTGCGAGCACATGGCCGCAGACATATTCTGACGGACAGTTAAGCCTTTTAAGACCAGCTTCTTCCATCTCCCGGATATGCCGGGCAGTGATCCTGCTGCTTTCTTCAACGATGATGTTGCCTTTCTTGTCAACAATGTCGAATTTGGCTGTCTCACCGCGAAGACGACCTGCAATCAGCTCTAGCGTGTAGGCTTCTTCCGTTACCTCGAAACTGTCTGTTTCAAAGAAAATATCGAGAATCTGTTCTGACGTAAAGTCCAGCGCGCGGAGCAGTATCGACGCGGGCAGTTTTCTTCTTCTGTCGATTCGTACGAATACGCAGTCTTTGGGATCAAACTCGAAATCCAGCCATGATCCTCGCATCGGGATGACACGCGCGGAATACAGGAGCTTGCCTGAAGAGTGCGTCTTACCTTTGTCGTGATCAAAAAATACACCAGGTGATCGGTGTAGCTGAGAAACAACAACGCGTTCGATACCATTGATCACGAAGGTACCGTTCTCGGTCATGAGCGGAATTTCGCCCATGTACACTTCCTGTTCCTTGATGTCTTTAATCGCTTTGTTCGATGAATCTTTATCGTAGATCACCAATCGAACTTTCACCCGAAGCGGAACCGCGTAGGTCACACTACGGAGCTGGCATTCCTTGACGTTAAACGGCGGCTTTCCTAGCCGGTAGCTGACGTACTCAAGTGAAGCGTTACCCGAATAACTTGTGATCGGGAAAACTGACTGGAATGCGGTATGCAGACCCTTGTTGATTCGTTCAGAAGGATCAACTTTGTCTTGCATAAACTGCTTGTAGGACTCCACCTGGGTTGCAAGCAGATAGGGTATATCCATCACACGGTGCAACTTGCCAAAGTCTTTCCGGATACGTTTCTTCTCAGTGTACGAATAGGCCATTCATGCCTCCCAGCTGGTCATAGGGTCACAATATTTTTTAGGCACAAAAAGGCCGGGCAGCATCGCTGCTGCCAGCCTTCTTGAACCTAATTCCAGGATGTAAAATTCCTGGATTACTTGAGCTCAACAGTTGCGCCTGCTTCCTCGAGTTGCTTCTTGATGTCTTCCGCTTCTTCCTTCGTAACGCCTTCTTTAACGGCAGAAGGTGCTTCATCGACAACGGCTTTGGCTTCTTTCAAGCCAAGACCAGTGATGGCTCGGACAACTTTGATAGCGTTTACTTTCTTTTCGCCTGCAGAAGTAATAATGACGTCAAATTCGTCCTTCTCTTCTACAGCGGCGCCAGCGTCACCACCACCGGCAGGTGCTGCTGCAACTGCTGCTGCGGCAGATACGCCAAATTTTTCTTCCATTGCTTCGACCAGCTCGACAACGTCCATGACGCTCATCTCGGCGATCGCATTTAAAATATCATCTTTAGATAATGACATCAGTCCTATCTCCAATTAGTAGTAATAAAATTCAAGCAGATGCTTCTTGTTTCTGATCTCGTACTGCCGCAACAACGCGGGTTACCTTCGCTGGTACGTCGTTAAACGTTCTTACCAGTTTGGTAATCGGCGCCTGCATAACACCCATCAGCATTGCGAGGGCTTGATCACGTGTAGGTAGCTTGGCCAGGGCATCAATCTGGGTAGCAGGAAGCAACTTCCCACCCACAGAGAGAGCTTTAATTTCAAACTTCTCATTATCCTTGGCAAAGTCCTTGAAAATCCTGGCGCCAGCGCCCGGGTCTTCGAGTGAAAAAGCAACAATGTTTGGGCCAAGTAGCGCTTCATTCATGCACTCAAAATCAGTACCTTCAAAAGCCCTCTTCGCCAGAGTATTACGAATAACGCGTACTTCTACGCCAGCGTCGCGTGCCTGCTTTCTTAAGCTGGTCATGTTGTCTACCGAAACTCCCCGGTAGTCAGCCATAACAGCAGAAAGGGCTTTGCTCGCTGTATCGTTCACTTCAGCAACAATCGCCTGCTTTTCTTTAAGTCCTATTGGCACAGTTACGTACTCCTGACTTGTTTAAAATTGCTACAACCCGCCTGTCACACAGCTTGTAACGTTACTCACGGCGATGGATTCAATGCCTGAATCGGGTTCACCGTCA
>Ga0222634_1000619_pt1 | contig 15106 bp, 24 predicted proteins | sample AntAcemetageno50_FD_179807 | JGI IMG/M metagenome (GOLD analysis project Ga0222634, IMG submission 179807) | Saline water microbial communities from Ace Lake, Antarctica - #50 | ecosystem: Environmental > Aquatic > Non-marine Saline and Alkaline > Saline | place: Antarctica: Ace Lake | collected...
AAGTTGAAACATTAAATAATTCTAAAGTTGTTGCAGTTACATTTTTAGCAGTATGAGTACCGTTTATGCCTGTCATACCAGCCGCATTTGCAATTGTAACAACTTGCCCTTCAGTAAAATTATGTCCTCCAGACATTGATACTACAACAGGATCAGCCTGTGTTGCACCTGTAATAGTTCCTGAACCAGCAACAGTTATACTTTCAATAATACCAGTTGCACCTGAAGTACCACCAGTAAGTTTATCACCAGTCGTAAGGGCACCAGACATTGCACCTGCAACGTTAATATGAGTAAACATATCAATATCAAAAAGATAATGTTTGAATTTTACGCCTGTTGTAGCCTCAGTTGATAAAAGAGTTGTTGCTCCTGAGTCAGGACTAACAGCATTACCAGAGTTATATTCAAATGCTCTAGTCTTTGCACGACCAATATCAAAAACGTGTGCAAGAGCAGTACCAAAAACAGTACCTCTTGTAGTATGTGCTGTATCTACTAATCTTAAAGCTTTGTAATTTTCTATCTCACCAGATACAAAGTTTATGTCTGGCGTTCCGTGAACTTCCTCTACGTTGACAAAAGAACCAATATCAAATCTTGTAGCACTACCTGAATCAGTTTCAAAATCTCTGGCCTTGTTTACATCAATATAGGTTGTTCCTATTTTTTTAATTTCATATCCTTTAACATATGCCTTACCTTGTGAAAGACCAAATGCTAATTTTGCCTCGTTAGCAACATTACCGTCATCTGAAGTTATGCCAGCTGCATATATACCACGATTTGTTCCTGCTAATAGATGTTCTCTAATATCTAACTCGAAATCATCAACAGTATAATCACCTGATTCATCATATGTTCTTCTTGCCAACGTATCTTCAATTGAAGTACGAACATCATCAACCGGTCTATTCTGCAATTTACCAGTCTTTAATCTAAATGTTTCTACAAAGTCAGCGTCAGCAGTTGAATCTAATGATAACTTAGCAAGGGTTAATGTAATTTTAAATCTGTGAGCACCAGTAGCATTTGCATTTGATGAACCGGTTGCGTTATCTAATAAAGTTGTATCATCTGTTGATGTTACAAAAGATTCTGTAACTGTTAGACCAACTCTATAATCTGGAGTGTTTGTGTATTTGTCTAATACTAAACTTTGTGACTCTACTTCAACGAAATATCCATTGATATAATATGTACCAGCATCTATAAAAGCGGCTGAACCTGTATGTGAAGTTGAAACAACAGCGGTTTCTGCTGTTGAAGCATCCGATGTTATTGTTTCTCCACTAGTAAATGACGCTGAAACATTATCTGTTCCAGAATTTTTATATTTAACAAATAATGTATCAGGATCAGTACCATCAGTTGCAACAACGCCTTGAACAATAGCAGTAACGCCAGATGTTCCACCAGTAATAGTTGTGCCTGTAAAATTTGCTAATGTGCCTGAAAAAGAAGTTAATTTTATTGAGAAATAATTTAAATCGTAAGTTGCCTCACCAGGAATCACCATAGACCCATGTTTGTACATAGAGTCACCAAGTAATTCAATTTGGTTTTGTAATATTGTCTGTTGGGTTGTTAATTCTCTTGCTTGAACAGCGAATGCTGGTCTATACATAACCCTATGAAACTTTTTCTCTTTTGAAAAGTCATCATAGTAAGGACTAACATTAAAATCAGTTTTACTTGGCATTTATTTCCTTATTATTTAAAATTCAATTATTAGTTTAATGTTTTCCGTTTGGTCAGAAGCTCTTGTTATAGGACTTCTTTCTTCCACATAAATTATATCTCCTGAGTCATATGCTAATTCTGGAGTTGAATAACCAGAAGCAAATACAACAGCGTTTACTGTATCAGAACTACTTGTGTTAGGAGTTGCACTAGCACTTGAACTTACTCCTGTGATTGCGTTTGCACCACTAAAAGCAGTTAGATTACCATTTGTATCTGTTCCAACATCTGGAAATCTAGTTTGATACCAGTATAGAATTTTATTTGTTGCGTCATACTCTACAACTTTACCAACAGCACCTGTACTTGCCTGATTTATTTCTTCATCAGCAGTAAATGTTCCTGATACAGAAGAAAATACAGCAGCATATAATTGTCTTCTTGTGTCAGCACTTGCAACAGTTGTTGTTCCAAAGTTTGTAGGATTTCTTACAAGACCAATTCTTCTAAAGTCATTGGTAACACCAATATCAGAAGTACCTTCAATACCAGTCAATGATTTATTCATCATCACATAAAATCCACCCAATTCTTTAAGAGCGTCATATCCGTGACCGCCTTTTGGTGGAATAATTACATTTAAATTACACGCTGATCCAGCACCACCAGCGCCTGTAGCAGTAATAATATCAGCACTACGAATATATGCAAATGTGTATCCTGTTCCTGCAGTTGTAACCGAAACGGCCGTAATTGCACCAGAAGCGACTGTTACTGAAGCAACACCACTTGCACCATCACCACGAATTGGGATAGCAGAAATTGTTCCTGAAGAACCACCACCTGTAACTGTATAACTTGATCCACCAGCAACAACTAGAACTGTGTCTAATGCACCATCAACGGCAGCCGTTGATACAGTAGAGTCTGTTGATACATGAATGAAATCTGTTGACATGAAGTTAAGAGTTTCAGCAGATGTTAAAGAATACATATACTTCCATTTATAACCATCAGATGTCGTGAAAATTGAGTTTGAAGTTGAAGTTGGTTCAACAGTTGAGGCAGTTGCACCATCATTTTCAATTACTTTATAAACAGCATAAGAACTATTCATTACTACAAAAGTAGCGTCATAAAGATTTGTAGCACCACTTGCTGTAGCATTTGCAGAACTTATATTATGTTCATACATATCATATGTTGTTCCTGTTGTCCAGTTTCTTCTTGGTATAGCATGAGATACGTCTGTTGAAGCAATAATTTTTGCCCCCAACATATCATCATAATTGTAAAATTCTGAAGCCACATCATCATTAGGAGTAGGAGGCGAAGCATCCGTTCCTTCTGCAATTGTATTGCCTTGTGCGTCAGCGTCTGAAGCCCAAGAGTGTGATCTTCCTATGAATAGGTAATACGTTGTAGCAGCTGTTTCTGAAAAAGATTCAACAAACTGCTCAGCGTTGTTTATTCTAAATTTGTTAGTTATTATAGCTGCCATTGTTTTTTTCCCATTAAATATTAATGTTTCTTTCTATTATTTATAAGAGTTTTCTATGTAGATTTACTGACTTCTGTTGGAAATGCAAAATTAGTTTTAGCATTTTTATTTGAAGTACTACCATTTAAATCAGACAATCTGATAGTTTCTCCATCAACGGATGTATTTAAAGTACCTGAAAATCTTAAATTTGCCCATGATTCCATAGTTGTACTAAAGGATTCTGATCCATCGTTCTGTAATACACCAGAATTACCATCAGTTGCACCTTCTAGTAATATCTCACCAGAACCAGTACCACCTTCTAAAGTAATTGCGTTATTCGCCGCATATGCTGACAATCCAAAAGTGTTTAAAGTATTTAATCTAGGACCTGCATATGCATATCCATTCTTAACAGCAATATCTCTAACTGTATAAGATGTATTCGTGTAAAAATTCGTTCTACTTCTTCTTTCAAGGTCTAAAGTAGTTTCAGGATATAGATTTAATTCTTTTTCAGTATTTGTACTTGTATCTCTATAATCATTATGAACTTCTACTGGACTACCTGTTCTTGCAACTGCTGATGATACTAAAGTTTTACCATCTAACTGTGCAGCATTACTCATAAATTTAAATCCAACTCCTGTTCTTCTGCTGAAGATAGTAGAGAACAATGTATTTAATCTCATGTAGATTGGACTATCAGCAGTACCAGAGAATAATCCAGAAGTTAAAGTAGCGCCAACGGGTTGTTTAACACCACCTGATAGTTGTGTTTGGATATTTACTTCTCCTGTTACATAGAAACCACTTGGGTGAACTGCTTTCTTAATTGAATCTCTCCATTTATTAATTGATTCAGAAACTCTAATTACATAAGAATAATCTTGATAGTATAAACTATCTTGAATTTTTTTAGAACCTTCAGAAATGTGACCATCTTGATTTATATATTTCCCACTAGTTGTAATAAATGAATCTATCGTTGCAGTACCAGTTAATGGATCAGTTTTAGCCACAACAGCAGTTTGACTACCAGATGTTGATATTGTATCATCTTCAACTAATTCACTTGTTGTTGCTGTATATTTTAAAAGAGGTGCTGTATAATCAACTATCGTACCTGTTGCACCACTTATGTTTGAAGTAAATGTTTCGTTTGCAGATATTGTTCCCGAAACTGTTTTAAGTACAGCGTAACGAGGAAATTCTAAAGTTGGTGCAGATGTGTAGTTGATACCGTGTTCAATTATATTTAATGATGTTGCTCTACCAATTTTTTCTCCAAAAGGTATTACAGTTCCACCAGTAACATTCAAAACAACAAAAGTAGATTCATTTAATACTGATCCGCCAGCTTCAAATTGAATACGACTAAAATCAGAGGTCACAGAAGATGTACTATCTTCTAGTCCAATAAATCTTGTTCCATCAATTGTAGCTGTCGGTAAAGATGTATAACCAGAACCACTTGCAATCATTCTTACATCTGTAATATCACCTGTGCCTGTTGCATTTTGTTGAACTATTTTATTACCATCATATCCATCTCCTCTTGTTGTATAATCTTCTAATACAATATGATCTTCAGCTTCCATATTATAAGGTCTATCTGGTTCACTATCTTGATTTACAATGTAAATAGCATTAGAACCAGTTGTTTCTTCTGATAATATACCACCATCTTCATTTTCTAATTCAACTCTAATTCTCAATTCTTGTACAATAGAAGATGAATCTAAAAATTTACCACCACGATCATTATCAACAGCGTCTTCGAATAGTAAATCACCTGAACCGCCACCTGTAATTGTTCCTGATTCTAATTCAATATGAATATTTAAACTTCCTATTTCAGGAGCAAATCCACCATTAACAACTGAAACTTTTGCTTGAGCAGTTCCTGAACTAAATGTTAAAGTGTCTCCTTCTAAATAATTTTCTCCGCTAACATCAACAATAACTTCGGATACACCTGCACCAGATATATCTCGTACTTGAATTCTAGCACCAGCACCTGCACCGCCAGTTAAAACTGCTTCATCACCAACTGTTAATGTACTTCCGTCATTTGTAATTACAGCAGTCGATAATGCTTGTGTTACTGTTACACCTATTGTTACATCATCATCTTCATTGCTTATTCCAGTAACTTCAGTTCCAGATACAAAAGTACCTACTGTTGTTTCTGGATTAAGTACTAATTCAATAATTTGTGTACTACCTTCTTGAAATTTTAATACACTTTCTACAATTGCAGTTGCTTCATTTATTGTTGCGCTACCAGGATTGTTTTTTTGTGTGATTGTCTGTCCTGTTAATAGAATAGGATCACCAACTTGTTGTAATGTCGTTTGAGTACAACGAATAAAAGATTGAACATTCCAAGTACCAGCTGATAATCTTAACATATCATCTGTTGGTGTATAAACTTCGGAAGCTTGATTAAATAATATTCTGAAAAAGGCTTTATGTGCTTTCGCAGTACCTTTTGCTCTATATAAAGATTTAATATTTTTAATTAATTTTCTATTACTTACAGCATCATCTATGTCAGCAGGAATTGTTTGAAGAAACTCCTCTTTCATTTGAGATAAGAAATCACTTATCGTATGGTCAGGATCAGAATAGTTTAAAAGTTGTTGAATGTTCTCTACTGGATTGGCACGATATTTATTAACTTTAGCTGTTGCACCTGAAGTAGAACCAGTAACAATTTCTCCTGTTATCCATCCATTGTTTGCTGAAATAAATAATTTTGAATTTAATACGATATCTTCTGCTAGAACAGTTGACGTGGCACCAGATGTTGAACCTGTAATGATTTCGCCTTTTCGAAAAGAACCACCAAAAGTATTTTGTTCATCTACAATTTTATTACCTGCGTCTAATCCATTTTTTGTAGTTTGGTCAAGTAATACAAAACTATCTACTGTACCTATTGTTTCTAAAAGTATTTGATCTATGTCTGTGATTGTATCTAAATTTAATTCAGCAGATTCCATGAATAGGAAATATGAAGTAAGAAATTCTGTAAATTTAGGATGATTCTCTAAAACAAATTCAGGAACTTGTTGTTTAATAAGTGTGGATAGTTTTTTTTTATTTGTTTTTTTAATGTCCATTAGTCAACACCTAATAACTACTAGTTGTTGTGTAAGATGTTCCTGCCTGTGAACTACCACTTTCTATTGTATCTACTGATCCAGTGATTGATGAATTTATAAGATCAATAGACAACACTTGATTTCTTACAGGTATAATATCATTTGAATTTGGTTTAGTAAATACTCTTACTCTAGTACTAGCCGCACCATCAACATTTGATATACTTGTTATATGAGCAGCAGTTAAAATAATTTCTCCAGTTGTATAATTAATAGTGCCATAAGTAGAATCTGTATATACTCTAACTGTTCCATTTAAATAATAAACTCTAATATTTCCTGCACCATCATCATCTAAAAAATGTTCATTTAATGAATCATCATTTGTAATTTTAAATCCTGTTGAAGAAACAATACCACCAGCACTTGCATTGTGACCAGAGTGAGGATTATAAAATGCATTGTTAAATGAAAGAGTATATTTTAATGCAGAATTTAAAGTAGGTGTAATGTTCTTGTACATATTAATAGTTGTGATGTTAGATAAAATAGAAGTATCAGCACCATCAATTGTTTTAGTAACAGCTGAGTATCTAAACATACCTGTAAAATCCTCTAATGTGTCTGTGTTATAACTTGAAATAGCATCCGTTACATTTGTTTGTAATGTTGATATATCTTTAGTTGTTAAACCAGAATTATATTTGAAATTTGTTGTAATCGTTATGAAAGTTGTTTCAGGATCAATAATCACAGGTGTTACCGAAGCAACAGCGTATGATTTAAGACTTCTTACTAAACTGTCTTTGGTTACTTCTGTTAAGTTAGAACCTGATTTTGCTTTAATAGAAATATAAACTTTTCCATAGTCAGGAGTGGCAGCGTCTTCACCACCATAAACTTGAACTGATTGAGCATTGGCATATAAACTCTTAACAAGAACTTTATAGTCGTCTGCCGTAACAGCACGATCTTGTGCTGAATAATCTCTTGGTGCATTATACTTAATTGATTTAATTGTTTCAGGAGCATCACCACCGTTAGCATTATTAATTGTTGTGATAGTCACGTCTGAAAAACCACCAACTGTTCCTGATAATGTAAATGAACTAGCGCCATTTGCTTCATCTCGATTACAAGTTATATAATCTAATATAACAATGTTACCATCAGCAATCGCTTCTCCTAAAACGCCATCACCAAAGTAAACTTCGTATCTTCCATTTTCAACTTCTTGTAAGAAAAATACTTTAGATGTAGATTCTATATTTGTAATACCACTTGCTAATGTATAAGTATTTGTTGTAGAGTCAGAAGAAGACTCTTGCACCTTAACTGTTAAAGTATTAGTGTCAACATTATCATTTGGTATAATAAATCTTTGATCGGTGTCACTTGTATTTGCTGTGTACTTATAGTTTAAATATGTACCTTCATAAACTATCAAATTAGAAAATTTATAAACACCATCTAGTGGAGAAATACTTATATCAGCATTTGCCACAAAAGAATAATTCGTTCCATCAACTGTGGTTGTAAATTTTGTTCCTCTTGACATAGTAACAGATGAACCACTTGCGTTATTTAAAACAACATCAATTATTGCCTGTGAAGATGTGGCACTTTTTGGAGTGTAACCAACTTGTTTTGCTAATGACACAACACTTGATCTTTGGTCAGCACTATCAAGATACATTTCGTTTGCTAACATATTAGCATTGTAGCCAAGGTAGTGAGTGTTGTAAGCAAGGACATCTAATAGAATATTCATTCCTGATCCTTCAAAGTCATAATCAGTAAACTCGTTCTGTTGTGACAAGAACGTTTTTAGATTATCTTTGATTCCATCAAAGTCTAATTGTGATATATCTAATTTAGTTGCCATATTATCTTAATCTTTCTAAAAATGATTCGACTACGACCGGATTGGGTTGATTAACTACATAGAAAGATATTGTAACGGAATATCCGTTTCTATCTAAATCTGGCATATTATTCACTTGCACCAACTTACATCTTGGTTCGTAATTTTTTATTAATTGACTTATTTGTTTTCCAATATAGTGTGTCATTTGAGGCGTTATTAATTCAAATAACATTGATCTCAAATTAGACCCTACTTCTGGGTGAAAAGGTTTTTCATAATGATTTAAGTTAATTAGATTTCGTACACTTCGTTTTACCGCCTCAACATCTGACAGTATTTGAATATCTTTAGTAGCCGTATTTTGTTGAAAATCTAAATTTAAATCTTTATAGATTCTCGCACTTCTTTTACTTTTATTTGTTAGTGTACCAGCGTCATAACTTGCCATTTAATCTCTCCTAATACTATTTATAATGATATTACCCACCTGCAAATACATTACTTGATCCTGCAGCTACAGAAGTACATCCTGATATGCTATCACCAACTCTGCCACAACCTTTACCGTTTACCTTGACAGTTGATGATCCTGAAGCAATACCAGCTGCGTGTGCTGGGCAAGGCGGTCTATTTGGCGGAAGAAGATGAGTAGTATTAGAGTCACCTTGTCTTGAAATTCCAATACCATTTACAAATACATTACTTGAACCAGCAGCTCTTGTCATACCACTACAATGAGTTACGTCAGCGTCACCTATTCTAGTTACTGCAGGCATTATTTTTGTTCCCTCTTAAATATTTCGTTAAACTTGATAGGAAATGTATTAATATAGTCGTGATCCGCCTGAGTGTGTGGTTCAGGTGGTTCTATTGGCACAAATTTAATAAGATGGTCAAACTTTTCAGGAATATCATCAACATTTGTATAATCAAAAAGTTTATTACCTATCTTAACAATATATTCACCAATCATTTTGTTTTTTTTCGTTTCCTTAGGTAGTATGTTCTACCTTTATAATTATAAGTTTTTAATCTAGGTCTTTCAGGTTCATATGCTTGAAAAAACCAATCAAATACTTTTTTAAGATATTTCATTGGAGTATCCTCCTATATTATATTACTTTTTATTGGTATTCTTTTTTTTCTTTAATGGCGGCTTAGTTGCCTTGAATTCATTGAACGCACCTTTAACTTTAGACATACCTTCAGGTGTAGGAACTTTTCCTTCATCAATTAGTCTTTGTCTATTCGCTAAATGTTGTTTTTGAACATTGTCTTTGTCACCACCGTTATAAGCAACAGCGTGTCCTTCATTCATCAATATATCAGCAACATTATCGCCGTTTATTGTTTTGAAGTTACCAAGAATACGACCAAATTTACCTTTCATATTCTCTCCGCCTTTTGTTACCTGTGATAACAAGATTGCTTCACCACCTAATAGTGAATTTAGTCTTTCTTTCGCCGCTAGACCAAAGACTTTTTCGATTTTGTCAGACGTTCTACTTTCAGGAGTATCAATGCCCATAATTCGGACTCTTTCATCTCTAAGCCAAACACCAAAACCTAAATCTAGGTCAATATCAACGGTATCGCCGTCAACTATTTTTATAATTTTGCATTTATACTCGTACATAGTTTTTTTCCTTTGAATAACTAATGATTTAATAATAACTATTTATAAGTGCTTGACTAAAACGTTCAAAAATGATATAATACACTTATGACTTTTGATGGAGACGGAAAAAGTCAGGACGCATGGCGTGATTCCTAGGATTACGCCATAAAATCCTAAAATTTGTCTTTTTTCTCCCGTTTTGTTGTATTTTTGCAACACTTTCATATAATCCGCATTTTTAGGGATTATTTTCTTGCAATCCATTGAATTTTCTGATAGGATTAGTGTATAAAATGAGAAAAACACATAAAAACAATAATTCTGTGACCTGCGACAATTTGTACACTATACAAACGTCAAAAACTATGATAGGATATACAGATAATATGATAAAGAACACTAACAAAAAAACAAAGGACTACATTATGAATAAAATGACAATAACAAATACTAGAAACATCAAAGTACAAAAATTAGATTATGTTGAACCTAAAGATGTTTATAGACATACTATTAGATCACACTCTAAAGTAAGATATATTACAGGTGGTCACAAACCATACGTTTCAATATCATCTGTTTACAAGGCTAAATTTGCTGCTTTCAAAACACCTGATGTAATATCGCATATTGCAAAATACAGAAAATCAGATAAAGAGGCAGCATAGTGAAAAACGACAACTGCGACAATTTGTACACTATACAAACGATTAAAAGTATGATAGGATATACACTAATGACTAACACTAACAAAGGACAAAACACTATGACAATACTTACTAACAACTTTTACACTACTATGAATAATGTTGATTCTCAATTATATGAAGTTGCGAAAATTCTTAAATCGTTTAATTCAACTTTAAATGTAGAAGATTTAATGATTAATGTTTATGAGAACATTGAAAGAAATGTTTTTACACAACTTAAAGATGAAAACTTTAAAAAATTACAAAAAAACAAAGACAACACAATTGTATCTTAATTAAGAAAAGAACTACACTAATGATTAAAAGTATGATAGGATATACAGATAATATGATAAAGAACACTAACAAAAAAACAAAGGAGACTACAATATGTCAAAAATAAAACAATACATTGAAACTTCAGTAGAAAATGCTGTTGATAAGATAATCAAAACTTTAAAAGATGGTCAAATAGACTTTGATACTTGTAAATCAAAAATATTAGAACTAGACAACCTATCAATGGTTGGCATCGATTCAGAAAACATTGATGAAGTAATATCGGAGAACGCATAATGAATAAATTTGAGATTATGGCAACTTTGTTTGCTGTGTTTGGTGTGCTAATGCTAGTCGTTTGTACCGGTGCAGTAGAAACAGATCAATGGATGCTTGCTTTTGCATTATTCTTGATGGGAACGTGTACAATGTTCCTTTCAATCGTATGTCAACAAAGAGCAGCTGAAGATAACTTACAATAAGGGATATAATATGACACCAGAAAAATATAACGATTTGAGAATACAAGAACAACAAGGTCAAGAAATGGCTGATGAAAAAAATAGTTCTATTCAATTAAGAAAAGATATAATGAAACTTGCATTAGCTGAAAGTGCTACTGATTGTACTATCATGTGTGGTACATTATTTGCAAAGTTTGATGTTTCTATACACGAACAGATGGCAAATAATCTAAAAACAACTTTACAGACCTTCTTTGATAAAAGAAAAGTAAATGATTGTTTAGTTAAAATGTCAGGTGTATTACCTGATAATGAATATGCTTATGATTTTCATCCAATTGTAGATTATAGATTTGAAGGAGTAGGAGTATAATGAAAAAGAAAACAAAAGATAAAAAGAAAAAAGTCAAAATGACAGTAGATGGATACTATACAGATGATAATGGATTCTGGACGATCTATAAAACAGAGTCAGGAATGACAGTAATGAAAAAGGAGAAAAAAAATGTACATTAATGGACACGGTAACAAAGTAGATGTTATTCAAAACATAATTGAAAATATAGATGATGGTTTATATTCTAACGCTAAAGATATGTTAAATCAATTAAAAGAAATTGAAATGAAATCTACAATTTATGATGGTAAAGTTTACGATTATAAAACAGACAAGTATATTGATTTTGCTGATTTTAAAGCACAACAAGAATCAAATATTGATATATCTTTAAATTTAGAAACAGAAAAACAGATAGAAAAATAAAATGAGTGAAGATATTAAAACTTTATATAAGGTAGTTGATAAACTCGAACAAAGAATCAAAACAAATGAAGACAAAATCAATGCATTTAGTAATGATATAGACGCAGTAGTAAAAGTCTTAACAAAAATGAAAAAAGAGTTATATTATACAGTAGAAGAAGATGAAGCCATGAAAACGGCCGCTAAAAATGCTGACGACAAGAGGTACGAACAAGTTAAAGAAGCAATGAATAAAGCAGAAACAATAAACATTATGAAAAATGTAACTAACAAGGGAGAAGATAATAATGACAGTTGATACAGACATATTTGTTACCGAAAAAGAACTAGGTAAGAAACTATACAGAAAGAAAACATTTTACACATTGGTAATTGAACAAGAGGTTCTTGCCAAAGACAGAGCGGAAGCTGGTGTTCTTTTGAGTGATTGTGGTGTAGATTATTCACAGATTAACCATGAGATCACAGAAACAAAAAAAGGTGTTGAGACCTATATGGTTGACGCCAACTATACAGACAGCGGACCTACAGAATATGTTGGTCAAGTTGTTTATGCAGATGATGAGTTTGCTGAAGAAAATGGTGATGTTGAGATTACCAATAATCTACGAGAAGATGAGGGTGGTCGAATTAACATCAATGAAAGACTATAAGAACAAAAGTAAAACATATAGTGCGACACTATGTACACTATACAAACGATTAAAAGTATGATAGGATATACGAATAATAAAAAATAAAGAAAGAAGAAATAATATGCAAACTTGGGAAGAAATGTTAATTACAAAGATACTAACACAAGCAGTTGAAGACGCCAAATATTCAGGATTAAGTAAGTTTGATCTTGAACATAAGATAGAGTCAATCAATTGGATCATGGGTGGTGATCCGCAGTTTAAATATTACTGTAAACTACTTAATATAGAACCATCTTATATTCAGAATAAGATTAAGAGTTATGGTGATACAAGAATAACACCTCAACAAAAAGTAATACTAAAACCAATTGTTGATAAATTACTGAAAAGTAAAAAATACAATAGAGAGGTACTGCATGGATAATTATAGCTCACACGACTTTAGAAAGAATACAGATGACGCAGTTGTAGGAACAGGATCAAATCTATTTCCTGTAAATGATTGTAAAGTATGGTTTAAAGATAAACATGGTAAAGAACAAGAGGTAGAAGTATCAAGATTGATACAAGTATTCCTTAATAACATTTGGGAGAATAAAAAAAGTGTCAAGTAAAACAGATATAGATTTACAAGAGGCATATGATGACCTGTTTAGATACACACTTATAATGGGTGTTAAGTATAACTGGCAGATGATTGCTGCTACATTAGTGACCATAGGATTGAGATTGTACAAGACCGTATTAGATGATGAGGGTTTTGAGAACATGACCGATTCTATAACAGAAAGTTATAAGGACATAGAACCATACAAAGATCAAAAATTACATTAAGATAGAAAATGAATAACGGATATTATGCAGTTATGCTAGATAAACAAAGTTGTAATGCTATAAAAAGTAGTGCAAGAATGAGTGTTGTAAAGGCAGATCATATTACACTTGCATATAAACCAAACGATAAAACTTTTAAACAGTTAAATAAATTCATTGGTAAAAAAATTGGTGCTATGATTAATGGTTTAAGAGCAAATAAGAATATTGAAGCGTTTTGGGTAAAAGATATGTTTTTAACAGAAACAGATAAAAGAATTAAAAGAGTTGATCCAGGTTCAACACATATTACATTATCATATAAAGATGGTTTTAAATCTGGTGACGCTAATACAATGTTTACAGACCCTACTTACAAAAAAGAACGATTAGGTTATGTAGAAGGAACATTTAAATGGATTTCGTTTAACAAAAAAAAGGAGAAAGATGAGTAACCCATATGATACACAAGTCGGCGGCAATCATTATCAAAAGATGAAGATACAACCGTCAGAATTTATAAACAAGAATCAATTACAATTTGCAGAAGGCAATGCAATTAAGTATATTTGTAGGCATGGCAGTAAAGGTAAGAAACAAGACCTTGAAAAGGCCAAACATTATATTGATATGATAATTGAAAGAGATTATTCAGATGAAAAAGTATTCTTACCTGAAAGTGATTCAGACGCAATGGACGATCTATCAGAAGGATTTAAAGTTACCTATTCTGTGAATCCTATTGATGATGATAGTGGTACCAAAGAAATGATTGATGATCTAAGTAATGATATATTCTATCCATCAGGCGTAAGTGTAGGACAAGAAGGATTTGATGAATAAACTATTGATTGTATTATTTGTATTACTCATTGGTTGTACAAGTACAAATAGAAAACTAGAAACACATCCGACTAATAATCTAAATGCATTAGAGAAATTTTGGGAAGTATTAGGTAGTGGTACTTTTGATAAGACTAAAAGTATGTTTAAAACGACTTACTAATTATTAATGACAGAAGAAGATAAAGAGTTTCAGGAGTTTTTAAATATGTTCCCAAACATACCTAATCCAGAACATTTTCCTAAGTGTTTTGAAATGTGTATTAAACTATACAAATACTATAAATCGAGAAAAAATAATGGATAAGTATCTTAAATGGATTGCAACTGGTTTCTTAATGATAGGTGCTGCCTGTAATTCTTTAAACATATATCCAATAGGACCAATTGCCACTTTAGTTGGTGGTTTATGTTGGTTAACAGTTTCTATAATGTGGCGTGAAGCCGCACTTATCACAACTAATCTTGTATTATCTACAATAACATTAGTTGGATTAGTTTATACATATCTTCTGTAATCAATTAAAATTCTTTAGATATACCGAATTGAGGACTTTCTTTACATTCAGTTATAGCATTATCTATACTATTCACATTACAAGATACTTTAGGTTTGATACCACAACTACATATAGTCATTACTATTACTATTAATACTATTACTTTCATTACTTGAATTTTGCCTACTCTGGTACTGGAGCGGTTTCTGAAGGACGCACACACATACTTATAAGAATAAGGATCTTCACTTTGTTGTTATATTAAAGTTTTGTTACAATTGAAAAAGTACGTGTAAATACTTGTAGTCTTAACCAACTAAAATAGGAGATGAGATGAGATTATTAGTAATAGCTTT